>Ga0335394_10007445_pt1 | contig 12380 bp, 11 predicted proteins | sample MAT03_FD_205741 | JGI IMG/M metagenome (GOLD analysis project Ga0335394, IMG submission 205741) | Freshwater microbial communities from Lake Fryxell liftoff mats and glacier meltwater in Antarctica - MAT-03 (spades assembly) (version 2) ... | reverse complement strand
CGGCCGTGGCGAAGGGGGCCGCATTTCTGGCGAAAAACCAGGCTCCGAGCCCCAACTACGACGGAGGGTCGCACGGGGCCGGTTCGGCCGCTCTGGCCGGGCTCGCGCTGCTCGAAGCGGGAACCCCGCCGAACGACCCCGCACTGCAGAACATCGCCCGCCTCGTTCGGGAGAAGTGCCTCACGACCGAGCAAACGTACTTGCTCTCGCTCGCCGTGCTATTTCTGGACCGCCTCGGCGACCCCTTCGACGTGCCGACCATTCAATATGCCGGCGTGCGGCTCTACGCCGGACTCACGGCGTTCGGCGGATGGACTTACAACTGCGGCGACCAGCTTGGACCAGTCGAAGAGACGCGTTTGCGAGCCTTGCTCCAGCAGTCTTCGCTCGTCGGCCGGCCAGCCAGCCCCCCAAAAAAAGATCCGCTGCCACCCTCTGGATTCCCGACCCCGAAACCGGCCGAAAAGAAAGAACCTGCGGCCGACCGCCCCCCGTCGCGACTACATCCGGAAGTCGCCCGTCTTTACCTCCTCGTGCGGCAGTCGATCCGAGCCGGGCGGCCGAACGGGGAAGGGGACAATTCGAACACCCAGTTCGGATTGATCGGCCTGTGGGTCGCATCCCGCCACGGCCTTCCCGCGGACGACGCCTTCGCCCTGATCGAAGCTCGCTTCCTCGCGTCGCAGAACCGGGCCGACGCGGGCTGGGGGTACTACGGCGGAGCCATCGGCGGCAGTTCGACCACGGCGATGACCTGCGCCGGCTTGCTCGGCCTCGCCGTCGGCGGCGGCCGTGGCAAGGAACAACTGGCAGAACCCCCCAAGGATCCGAAAACCCCCGCGGGCCCGAACGACCCCTTCAACAACCCCAAGAAGCCCGAAACCGCACCGGCGGCTCCTCTTGGCGCGAACGGGGCCAAGAAAGCCGCCATCGAGGCGGCTCTCACCTCCCTCGGCCGAGCCCTTCAGGCGTCCAAACAGGGAGGCCTCAACGGCTTCGTCGGCCTCGGCAACGCCTACTACATGCTCTGGTCGATCGAACGCGTGGCCGTGGCCTTTAGCCTGGAAACCATCGGCGGCGTGGATTGGTACTCGATGGGCTGCGACTTCTTGCTCCCAGCTCAAGGGCCCGACGGATCTTGGACGGGCAACGAATACGGGACCGACGTCAATACGGCGTTCGCCATTCTGTTCTTGCTCAAATCGAACTTCGTCCGCGACCTCTCCCGCAAACTCGACGTGAAAGACCCCGGCAAGACCGAACTCCGCGGCGGCGGCAGCGGCCCCACTTTCGCGGCGCCGAAAACTGCCAATGGTAGCACCGGTGGCGAAGGCGGTGCCAAGACGGTCGCGACCACTCCGCCGGCGCCCAACTTGCCGAAAGTGACGAGCGACGATCCGACCACCGAAGAACTGGTCGCCGCGACGGGAACCGACTGGTCCGCAAAACTTCAATCGGCCCGCGACTCCAAAGGCGAGAAGTTCACGTCCGCATTGGTTCGAACGATCCCGCGGGTGGACGGCGCAAAGCAAAAGCAAGCCCGCGACGCGCTCGCCGAAAGGCTCACGCGGATGACCGCCGGGTCGCTTCGAATGATGCTCGGCGATGCGGACGTCGAACTGCGCGGAGCTGCATGCCTCGCGGTGGCGATGAAAGATGACAAGGCGATGATCCCGGACCTCATTGCGAAGGTGACCGACCCAACCGATTTCGTCGTTCGAGCGGCCCGAGCCAGCCTGCGAGCGCTCACGGACCAAGACTTCGGACCCCAATCGAACGCGGTAGGGGAGGCTAAAGCGAAGGCCGCGACCGAGTGGAAAAAGTGGTACGACGAAGTCGGTCGGCGGTAGCGATTGTAGCGTTCGCGAGTATTTCCCCCGTTTGCGGAATCGCGGACGGGGTTCCCGCCGTCTATAATTTCAAGACTTCATCCCCCCGCAGACGATAGCTCGTCAGAGCCGCACGGGTTCCGTTTCGACGCTCACCGAGGACGCGCAATGCGCAAGTTCCGCTTCAAGCCCGATTTGCAACCGCTCGAAACCCGCGAAACGCCGAGCGTGACGCCGGGCGAAGTCATTGCCGCACAGGTGCAGACAGAATCGACGCAGATGGAACTCGGCAGGCTTACGCAGAGTCTCGGGAAACCGCACGATAAGGGATGGATCGCGGCGAAAGCCGCACTCCTGCCCTCGGTTTCGTATGAATCCGCCTCCTCCGCCTTCGTCCTGAACGAGTACTTAGTCGAACTTCGGGCGCAGGTCGCAGCGAACCCCGCGAGTTCGGGAGCTCTATCGGGATTGATTGGCCAAATTTCCACGCAAGCCCAGCAAGCCTACGTCAACTCGATATTCGCCGCGGCGTATTCGATCGGGTTCGGCGCTTCCCCTTCGCTTTACCCGGCAGACCCCCGCACGGTCTCGCCGCTGCCACCGGCTTCGCCGCCGCCGCCCGCAGAGACGACGCTCGATCCCGAACCGACGGACGAAACGACCCCGACGGTTCCCGCCACACCGACGGACCCCTCGACGCCGACTTCGCCGACGACCCCGACGACCCCGACCGAACCGGTATCGTCGTCCCCGCCGGTCACTCCGCCCGTCACCCCACCGCCGCCGGTAAGCCCCCCGCCGCCGGTGAGCCCGCCGGTGACCTCAACGGCGCCGCCGCTCTCGACCTCGCTGTTCGACGTGAACTCGCCGTCCTTCACGACCACGGCCAGCGGATTGAAGATTTTCGATGTTTCAACTGGCACAGGGGCCACGGTCGTCGCTGGGAACACCGTCAACGTGAACTACACGGGCTGGCTGCTCAACGGCACGGCCTTCAACGAAAACATCACGACCAGCTTCTCGCTCAATTCGGTGATCCAAGGCTGGCAGGAGGGCATCCCCGGAATGAAGGTGGGCGGCAGCCGTCGCCTCGTCATTCCTCCGAACCTCGCCTACGGGAACAACCCCCCGAGTGGAATTCCTGCGGACGCCACGCTCGCGTTCGAGATCCGCATGCTGGGAATTGTTTAGTTCCAACAATCGATTTCCATAGCCCAGGGACGGCGTCCCTGGGCTTTTTGCTGCGCAAGCCCGCCTTGCTCGCAACGTCCCACCTGCTGTATAAGCCCCGCACGAAGGCGTGGGGCCAATTCAGCACTCAAGGACGAGGGAATAAGCCGTGACACCCAAGCGGGGCGGACAGGACGACGGGCAAGACTCGGGCTCGCGGGCCGACGAAACGCCCACCTTTGCACAAACCCTCCGCGCTGGAGAGTCAGTCGCGGCGCATCAGGCCGAGAAAAAGGAAGAAGAGCGCATGTCGCTCTTCTGGCGGGTATTCGGCGGCACGATTCTCAGCATCGTCGCCCTCATCGCCATCACGCTGTTCAACAACATGATGACGAGCATTACGGACCTGCGATCGGAAATCGCGAAGGCGAACGAAGCCCGCAGCGCCGCGGTGCTCGAACTGCGCACCGAAATGGCGAAGGCCGGCGAATCGAAGAGCGAACTCGTCCGCAAGGAAGACTACAACTCGCGGATGAACTCCTATTCCGAACGGGTGCAAGCCATTCAGCAGCAAAACAGCTTGCAGAACGCCACGCTCACGAGCCAGCGGACGGAGATCGACGGCCTCAAGGAACGCATCGCGAAAGTGTCCCTCGAAGCCGACGCCGCGAAGAAGGATATCGCCGCCCTGGAATTGGTCAAGGAACGGATTGCGCTGCTCCTGGCCGATTTGAAATCGGCTCGCGACGAACACCAGAAGCTCCGCGCGGACGTGGACAAGAACCAGGCCTACGACCTCGAACGCAAGGAAAGCCGTGACAAGCAGTACAAGCAAATCGACGACTCGTTCAAGGAGTTGAACAAGGCGATCCAGGACTGCCGCGAGAAACTCGCCCGCCTCGAAGGGCAGTACGGCCCGCCGAGCCTCGTGCAGCCCAAGAAGGCGAGTTCGCCGCGGACGACGCCCATAGATCCGAAAGAGCCAGAGAAAGCACCATTACCCAAAGGTTGAGTCGAGACGAATTCCATCTGAGCCCGAACGCCAGTGAGGTCTTCGCTTCCGAACCTCACTGTCGTTCGGGCTCAGACAATCTCGGTTCGGGCTCGGACGATCGTTCGATTGCACTTCTCGTACAATCCACCAAATGGAACGCCTCAACAAGTATCTCGCGCACGCCGGGGTGGGCTCGCGGCGGCACTGCGATAGCCTGATCGTCGCTGGCCGGGTGAAAATCAACGGCCAGCGCGTCATCGATCTCGGCATCCGCGTCGATCCCGCGATTCAAAAAGTCTCCGTGGACGATCAGCCGATCCAGGCCGAGAAGTTCGTCTACTGGCTTTTGCACAAGCCCGCTGGCTACCTCTGCACCACGCACGACCCCGCGGGACGGCCGCTCGCGCAGGATTTGCTCCCGCGCGTCGAACAGCGAGTCTACACCGTGGGCCGTCTCGACGAAGCGAGCGAAGGCCTGCTCCTCATGACCAACGACGGGGAACTCGCAAACGCGCTGACGCACCCGCGGTACGGCGTGGAAAAGACGTACAAGGTCCTCGTCGCCGGTCGGCCGAGCCCGGACGATTTGCAAAAACTCCTCGAAGGCGTCTGGCTCAGCGATGGCAAAGTGAAAGCCCGCCGCGTCCGGCGGGTCAAGGCGCAGGGCGAAAGCACCTGGATTCAGGTAGTGCTCGCCGAGGGCAAGAACCGCGAAATTCGCCGAATGCTCGCGAAACTCGGGCACAAAGTCACGAAGTTGATCCGCCTCGCCATCGGGCCCGTGGAACTCGACCGTTTGCCGAAGGGGAAATGCCGAAAGTTGAGTCTGCCGGAATTGGAAGCGCTGCGGAAGTCGGTGACGGTCGCTCGAAAGAAGAACGAGCCGGTCGAAGGCGGCCCGCGTCCCGAACCCGTTTCCGGTCCGCCCCGCCGCCCGGCACCACCGCCGCGGCCGAGTCTCGACCGGCCACAACGACATCGCCGTCCAAAATAACGTGGGACAGGCCTCTGGCCTGTCGGAGGAAACGGACAGGCCGGAGGCCTATCCCACGGTCAACCCTGAAACGCTTTCAACCGCCCGAAGTGCGGCCGGGGTGCCGAGCGGCTGTCGTGGCGGACGATTCCCTCACCAGCGATCTTCAGGAATGGTAACACCATCGGGGCGTTCAGAGCTCGCGCCACGCGGTTCTTGGCTTGTTGGCGGGCGGCCGCGGCAAATCGGACATCGCCGTGCATCTGGCGGAGCTTGGCTTCGCGGGCATTCAGGAACCGCGATTTGCGGATGATCTTTTCCGCCTCGTTCGTCCGGCCCGCGTCGGTGAGCCCTTCGACGACCACTTCCACAACACCGACATCATCCGCGTTCTGAATCGACAGCAGTCGCTTCAACCCGGCGCGAACACGGTTGATGCGGACGAGTGCGCGGCCGAGGTGAGCCCGATACTGATCGTTCTCGGGAGCGAGCCGCACGGCTCGGCGGAACCGGCGAGCCGCCCGGCGGTCGCAACCGTAGGGATCGCGCTCGAAGGCAACGCCGATCTCGAAATCGATCTCCGCGTTCGCAGGTTCAATAGCCTGGGCAATGTAGAGGTGTTTGCGGGCTTTGCGGAAGCGTTCGTAGTGGACCTCGATCCGGGCCGCCAGGCGGTGGGCCAGCAATTTCAATTCGGCCGCAGAATCGTTGGAAATCAGGATGGGTTCGAGTGCGACGAGCGCTTCGCGGTTTCGTCCCGCCAGGGCTCGGTCGCGGGCGGTCGCCCATGCGAGTTCGTAAAAGTTGAGCATCGTGCTCATGATTCTTCGCCTCCGTGCAGTTCGTCCGCGATGTCCGCTTCGCCGTTCATGGCGAGGCGGAAACCAAGGTATAACCGCGGGGCCACTTGAGCTGCAAGTCAAAAACCGAAGCCATTGCAAGAAATTCCGATTGGGCAATTGGCCCGACCATTCGCCGAACCCGCTGCGACCGTCTCAAGTCCGGTCCGTGGGCGGTCGAAGAATGAAGAAGGAAATCTCTCGTCGCAACGCACGGAACGCGGTTGCGAGGCTTTAGTTCGCATGGGACGGGTCATGGACCTCGCTCACTTCGGGCTGACCCGCCGACCGTTTCGTCCGACCGCGGACACGGATGCGTACTTCGCGTCGCCGTCGCACGACGCCGCGGTGGAAGGGTTGACCTCCGCGTTCGCCGCCCGCGACGGCCTCGCACTCGTCGATGGATCGACCGGGTCGGGCAAAACCCTCGCGGCGCTCAAATTCCTCGAAGGTTTGGAAAACGACGTACCTCGCCTGCTCATTCCCGCCCCGCGGTTCGCTCGGGCCGCGGAGTTCTTCCAGGCCGTGCTCTTCGACCTCGGCGTCGAATACCGCGGGCTTTCGGATCACGAACTCCGCCTCGCGGTGATGGACCAGTTGCTCAACAAACTCGCCGCCGGGCACCCGACCGTGTTGGTGCTCGACGAGGCTCAGCATTTGAACTCCGAGTTGCTCGAAGAAGTTCGCCTTCTCGGCAACCTGGAAACGCGGTCGGCGAAAGCTTTGTTCATCGTGCTCGTTGCATTGCCGTCGCTGCGGGAGCGGTGGACGAAAGCCGAGTTTGCCGGCCTGGCTCAGAGAGTATCGGTTCGCGTCCGCATCGAGCCGCTCGACCGTGAGGAATCCGCCAAGTACATCTGGCATCAATTGCAAGTCGCCGGTGGGCGGCCCGCCGATTTGATCTCGGAAGAAGCGATCAACCTGCTCACGGCCCAGTGCCAGGGGTTGCCGCGGCTGTTGAACCAGGCGTGTTCGCTGGCGTTCAACTTGGCCCGCTCCGCCGGCGAATCGACGGTCGATACGGAAGCCGCGATGGAAGCGCTGACGCGGCTCGGGTTCCAGATCGAGGAACCCGTGCAAGAGACGCTCGTTCTGCCGAAGCCGGTCGAAGTGAAGAAAGCCCCGCGCCGCCGGGCGGCCTGACCAACCCGACAGACCGCAGCCGAGGAATGACGACATGGGGCGGATGTTCCGAATCATCAGCGAAGGCGGAGCCGAGACCGCGGCCCTGCTCGATCACCGCCCCGTGGCCGTGGCCGACCGCTTCGTGGTCGAAGAGATTCCGTTCATCGAAATCGGCGGGCCTGATGGGCTCATCACCTCGATTCCGAAGCCGATCGTCCGCGTCGCCCCGTCGATCATTCCCGCGGTGACCGCGGATGACGACGAGGAGGACGACACGGAACCGGAGCCGTCGCTTACGGATGCCAAGGTTCTTTCCGTCGCGTTTCACCGCTATCCGAAGAGCGGCCTGCGACTCCTCTCGACGGGCGTGGCCGCGGACTTGGTCGTCTACCATCAACCCGAACACCCGGTGAGCCAGGAATACTTGGCCGTGCGCGACGAGATTCGCCGGCAGTTTGAAGAGCCCGGCCCGCGGTCGGTCCTTTTCGCCGCAGCCACCGCTGCCGCGGGAACCACGACGGTTGCGCTCAACTGCGCCGCAGCCCTCGCCCGAGATTCGCAATCGAAAGTCCTCATCGTCGATACCCACTTCGCTCGACCCGCCGTCGGCCGCCGGCTCGGCCTCGCGGATGCGCCGGGCCTCGCGGAAGTGCTCGGGCAGACGGTTCCGCTCGCCTGGGCGCTGCAACCGACGCCCATTGCGAATCTCCACGCGCTGACCGCGGGGCACCACGCCGGAACGACGGATGCCGCCCTTGCTGCAGACTTCTCCCGGCTCATGGTCCAACTGCGCCAGTGGTTCGACTGGGTGATCGTGGACGCCGGGGTTTGGTCGAACGCCGTTGGCAAAGACGGGCTCGCCCCAGCGAGCGATGCGGTGTTCTTGGTCACTCGCCAAGCAGAAATTGATCGCCCCGAGTTCGGTGCCATGCGAGCGAGCGTGGCCGCGGCGGGGGGATTGCTGAGGGGCTACGTGACGACCCGGCATTGATTCAATGTGGTGCCAGGCCTCCCGGCCTGGCAGATAAAGGCAGGCCGGGAGGCCTGCCCCACAACATCACTTCTTCGCCTGCAACTCGCTCACCAAGTTCGCCAACAACTTCGGGTCCGCCACCTGAAGGATGTGCGCGATCCGCGATGCGGGGATTTCGAGCTTCTCCAAAACGTTCGCCACCGATTTCCAGGCCCGCTCTTTCTTCTTCCCTTCGGCGAGGTAAAGGTCCGTGACCAGATCCGCCAACCGCTGGAGGTGGATCGAATCCGCGTTGTCGTAGTAACGCTTGATGATCTTTTGCTGGCTGTGCGTGAAGTCTTCCATTCCCACGATGAACTCCTCCCTCGCCTCGGATACTGGTCAATCGGCTCGGCTCGCCTTAATCTATCGTCGATCGAACCTCTCTCAACGATCTCCCAAAACTTATGCGCGGCATCCTCCAACGCGTTGCGTCCGCACGGGTCGTCGTGGACGGCGAAACGGTGGGCGAGATCGGCCCCGGTTGGCTCGTCTTACTCGGCGTTGCGACATCGGACGACGAGGCCGCGGCGGCGTGGCTCGCGGAGAAAGTCGCGAACTTGCGGGCGTTCGAAGACGACGAGGGCAAAATGAATCGCTCGGTACAAGACGTTCGCGGGTCCGTGCTGGTGGTGAGCAACTTCACGCTCTACGCGGATTGCTCGAAGGGCCGCCGACCGAGTTTCCTCGCCGCGGCGAGGCCCGAGCAAGCAGAACCGCTCTACCGGGCGTTCGCGAATTCGCTGCGAGCGCTCGGCGTGCCGGTCGAAGAAGGTCGCTTCGGGGCGGATATGCAGGTGCAGTTGACGAACGATGGTCCTGTGACGTTTGTCATCGATTCGCCGGGGAAGGCGATTGAAGTCCTTCGATAGTGCGTTGACGGCGCCGGACGAAGAACCTACACTCTGCAACTGTCTCGCGGGGGGCCGACGATGCCGATCCGAATAGTGCCGATCCTATTCCTCGTGGCGTTCATCGCCGCGGGCCTCCTCATCCCCGCTCCCATCACGACCGGCGACTCGGACCGAATCAAGATCGTCTCAAGTTTGCCGCGATCGGGGAGCGCGAAGGGGCAGACCGACACTATCGTGGACGGCATTCGATTGGCTATCGACGAGGCCGGCGGGGAAGTGACGATCAAGAAAACTAGCAAGACCTACAAGATCGAATACCAGGACTTGGACGACGCGACCGCTGCGGCGGGGCAGTGGACCGCGGAGCAGGAAACGAACAACGCGAACCTCGCCCGGCTCGATCCGGACGTGATGGTATATATCGGCACTTACAACTCCGGGGCCGCCAAGATCTCGATGCCGATTTTGAATCGGGCTCACGTGCTTATGGTCTCGCCCGCGAACACCGCCACGGGGCTTACGAAGCCGAACGAAGGTGAACGGGACGAACCGAAGCGGTACCGCCCGAGCGGCGAGGTGAACTACGTTCGCGTCGTGCCGACCGATGACTTGCAGGGGCGAGCCGGAGCGGAGTGGGCGCAGTCGATGAAAGTGAAAAAGGTCTACATCCTGGACGACAACGAAGTCTACGGTAAAGGCGTCGCGGACTTGTTCGAGGGACATGCCCGCAAGATCGGGCTCGAAGTGCTGGGTCGGGAGAGCATCGACGCGAAAGCTCAGGAGTTCGGTGCACTGATGACCAAGATTCGGCGGAAAGAGCCGGACATGATTTACTTCGGCGGTACGACGCAGACCAAGGCGGGGCAGGTGGCCAAAGACATCGTCAAAGTCGGGATGAAGGACTGCAAGATGATGGCGCCGGATGGCTGCTACGAAGAGGCCATGATCAAGAGTGCCGGGTCTGACGTTTTGGAAGGCCGATTCTTCGTTACCTTTGGCGGCCTCACGCCGGATCGTTTGACGGCTACTGCGGGTGGGAAGAAGTTCGTCGAACAGTATGAGACGAAGTTCGGCAAGCTCCCCTCCGAAGCCTACGCCCTCTACGGCTACGAATGCGCCCGCGTGGCGATCGAAGCGATCCGCCAGGCCGACAAGAAAGACCGCGATGCCGTGCGCCGAGCGGGCATCGCTCTCAAGGACTTTCCCGGCGTCACGGGCATCTGGTCGTTCGATGCGAACGGCGACACGACGCTGCAAGAGATGAGCGGCATCACCGTGAAGAACGGTAAGTTCGAGTTCGCGAAAAACCTCGAAGTGAAGCAGAAATAACCTTAACCCGGACCAAATCCGATGCTTTTCGCGGCCGAGGCGTTCGACTGGAATAATCTGGCGCAGCAAGCCCTCAACGGGCTTACCCTGGGGGCACTCTTCGCCTTGATCGCGCTCGGCTACACGATGGTGTACGGGATCGTCGAACTCATCAACTTCGCGCACGGCGACCTGTTCATGCTCGGGTCGTTCCTAGCCCTCACCATCGTTGGCTTCTTTGGATTGGAAGACCCGAACGCACTCGCCTCCGCCGCAACGTGGAAGGTCGTACTCGCGGTCGTGCTTTGTTTCCTTGCCGTGCCGACGTTCTGCGCTGTGCTGAACCTCGCCGTCGATCGCGTGGTCTACAAGCCACTGCGAAACGCTCCGAAGCTCGCACCGCTCGTCTCCGCCATCGGGGTCAGCTTCATCTTCATGAATGCCGGGCTGTTCTGGGGAGGTCCGCAAGACGTGAACTTCCCGGACTTGATCCCGAACCTTGCTGGCACCGAAGAGCAAACGCCGACCGATTTGCCTGCGACTCCAGGTGCGGATGGCAAGACGGCGGCGAAATCCGCAGCGTTGAAGAACCTCCTGGGAGATTCGCCGATTCGCATTACCGCGAAAGACGTGCTCATCCTCGGCGTTACCATCCCACTCATGCTTGCCCTCACGTTCTTCGTGAAGGCCACGCCGATGGGCAAGGCCATGCGGGCGACCGCTCAGAACCCAACCGCGGCCCGATTGATGGGGATCAACACCGACAGGGTGATCGGCACCACCTTCGTCGTCGGCGGCGGGCTCGCGGGGTTCGGAAGCGTGATTTACGCGCTTTCCGTGAACACGGTCAGCTATCAGATGGGTTTCCAGAACGGCCTCTACGCCTTCACCGCGGCTGTGCTCGGGGGCATCGGCAACATCCCGGGTGCGGTCGTTGGCGGCATCGTCATCGGCCTCGTCCGCACGCTCGGCAGCGCTTACATTGGCGAAACCTGGACCAGTGCCCTGATCTTCGCCGTGCTCATCATCATCCTCGTCTTCCGCCCGTCCGGCTTGCTCGGAGCCCGGACCCGCGAGAAGGTTTAGCATCCAACGAACTCACCCCCCGGGGGCCGCGACGCCTGCCATGAAAAAACCGTTCGGCCCGACCTGGATGATGGCGATCTTCGCCGCGCTCGCGATCTTTCCGCTCTTTCCGGTGCTCGATGAGTGGTTCTTCCAGGCCACGAGTCGCTCGCTCGGCGATCAGTTGCCGACGCTGTTCATCTTCGCGATCCTCGCCCTCGCACTGAACGTGGTCGTCGGTTACACGGGCCTCTTGCACCTCGGCATCGCGGCCTTCTTCGGCATCGGGGCCTACGTAACGGGCATCCTCACGGTCCCGGCGTACCCCTTTGAAGTCGGCTTCTGGGTCGCTCTGGTCGTCGGCACGCTTTTCGCCGCAGCCGCCGGGGGGTTTCTCGGACTACCGACGTTGCGGTTGAGGGGCGACTACCTCGCGCTCGTCACCCTCGGCTTCGGGGAAGTAGTTAAGTTCACCCTGCGGAACCTCGACTCAATCACTGCGGGGACTCGCGGCTTGAACCCCGTCCCGCCACCGAGCATACCGGGGCTCTCGCTCAATTGGGCCGAGGACTTCAAGCCATTCTACTTCCTCACGCTCGCGTTCCTTTTCGGGACGTACATGCTGCTCTGGAGCCTGGAACGCTCCCGGCTCGGACGGGCCTGGATCGCCGTGCGAGAAGACGAACTTGCCGCGACCTGCATGGGGTTGAATGCTTCCCGATTGAAACTGATTGCCTTCGTCTTCGCTGCTGGACTCGCAGGGCTCGCGGGTTGCCTCTACTCAGCGAGGATGACGAGTACCGTCGCCCCGGATGCCTACGACTTCAACCGCTCGATCTTCGTACTCTGTTGCCTGATCTTGGGCGGGCTCGGATCGCGAAAAGGCGTGCTCTTCGGTGTCTTTCTCCTCTATGGCTTCGACTATATCCTCTCCCCAATCGTCGACGATAAGATCCAGCAGTGGTACGGTACACCCGAGAAGATCCCGGTCTCCGTGGCCGGGGCCGATTTGCTGACACTCCCTGCGAACATGTTTACTTTCACGGGTTGGCGATTGTTCGTATTCGGCGTGGTGCTCATTCTCGTCATGCGGTTCCGGCCCGAAGGACTCATCCCTTCCAACCGCGTGAAAGAAGAATTTCATCCCGAACCGAACCCCAAAGCGGACGTGAACGGGGAGGACTTGTGAGCTTGCTGAAGATTCAAAAAGT
>Ga0335394_10007440_pt1 | contig 12384 bp, 10 predicted proteins | sample MAT03_FD_205741 | JGI IMG/M metagenome (GOLD analysis project Ga0335394, IMG submission 205741) | Freshwater microbial communities from Lake Fryxell liftoff mats and glacier meltwater in Antarctica - MAT-03 (spades assembly) (version 2) ... | reverse complement strand
GCCGAAGGTCGGCGCGAGCAATACGCGTGACGCCAGCGCGGCGGTCATTTACAGCATGTGCGGGCAGTGGATCCTCGACTGCAACTTTTACCTCGGCGATCTGCAGGGCATGCTCCGCCGCCACGCGGAGTGTCTGGCGATCCTGCGGGCCGAGGGCGACCGCGCCAACGACGGGCGGCTCGGCGTCGGCATGTACGTGTTCGCGGCGCTGGCCGCCGACGACCCGGGCCTGGCGGCGCAGGAGCTGACGGCGACGCTCGGTCGCTGGCCTCGCGGCGGCTTCGCGCGCGAGCGGGCGGCCGCCTTTCTCGCGGCGCGGGCGATCGACATATACCGGGGGGACGGCCCGCGCGCGTGGGCTCGCTGCGCCGAGCGTTGGCCAGCCTTCGCGGCGTCGTATCTGTATCAGGGGCAGCACGGGCGTGTGTTCGGCGAATTCTGGCGCGGGGCGGCGGCGCTGCAGGCCGCGCGAGCGAGCGCGGGTCGCGAGTCGGCGGCGTTGTGGTCGGTCGCGGAGGCGTGCGCGACGAAGATCACCCGCCAGCGGGCCCGCTGGGCCGACCCTTTCGCCGATCTGCTAAAGGCCGCGACGCTGGCCCAGCGCGACCGCCACGAGCCGGCCCGGCGGGCGCTGGGCGTCGCGGTCGCGGGCCTCGAGGGGGTGGGCATGCGCCTGTGGACCGCCGCGGCGCGCTGGCAGGCGGCGCGCATGGACGGCGACGCGGCCCAGTGCGCGACACAGGAGGAGTTGATGCGCGCGTGCGGGGTGGTCGCACCGGGGCGCATGGCCTCGGCGCTGGCGCCTGGTTTCCCGCCGCGAGGCTTGCCAACGCCGGGCGGATGACGAAAGCTTCGCGCCGTCATGTCGCTGGGAGAACTGATCGCACAGCCGGGGGTGCGCGTGCCGGCGTCGGCGCTGCACTGGCGAGCCGTGCGCTCGTCGGGACCCGGGGGCCAGAACGTCAACAAGGTCGCCTCGAAGGTCGAGCTGCGGGTCGAGCTGCGGGCGATCCACGGCCTGACCGAAAAGACAGGTGCTCGCCTGCGCAAGCTCGCGGGCAGCCGTCTGACGCTGGGCGACGAGATCGTGGTGACCAGCGCGCTGACCCGCGACCAGGCCCGCAACCTCGACGACGCGGTGCGCAAGCTGCAACACCTGCTCGAGCGGGCTCAGGTGCTGCCGCGGCCGCGTCGCGCGACCCGCCCGAGCGCGGGCGCGGTCCGCCGCCGGCTCGACGCCAAGAAGCAGACCGGCGCGAAGAAGCGGGGCCGCCAGTCGCCGGGCGACGAGGGCTGATGCGGAGCGATCGGGCTGGCTTTTGGGGCAGGTTGATGGCGTTGCTGCTGAGCGCCTGCGGACCCGAGCCCGAGCTGGGCGGAGCGCAGGTGCAGGCCGCGGCGCGCGAGCTGTGGCAGGCGCGCTGCGCCAACTGCCACGGGGTCGCGGGTCACGGCGACGGCCCGTCCGGGCGCGGGCTGGGGGTGCGACCGCGCGACTTTCACGACGCGGCCTGGCAGGGCCGGGTCGACGATGCATACCTGCGGCGGGTCATCGTCGAGGGCGGAGGGGCCCATGGTTTGAGCGCCGATATGGCCGCCAACGTCGACCTCGCGGACCGGCCAGCGATCGTGGGCGAGCTGGTGCGGACGATCCGCGAGTTTCGTCCCGACGGCGGGTCCGGCGGGTCCGGCGAGTAAGCCGTCCGCGGCGCGACCAGGGCGACACTCGGCGAGACACTCGCGCGCGGCGGATCAGGCCCGGCGAACGAAGTACGTGCGCATGGGTCCGCGTCCCTTGAGCTGGACCTGGCCGCGCTCTGCGAGCTGCCAGCGGGCCTCGTCGAGCAGTTGGCGGGTGGTCTCGCTGACTTGCACGCACATCGGCTCGCTGGTGGTCTCCATGCGGCTGGCGATGTTGACGGTGTCGCCGAACAGGCAAAAGCGCGGCATCTTGGTGCCGACGACGCCCGCGACGACGGGGCCGGAGTTGACGCCGATGCGCAGTTGCAGGGCGTTGCCGTTGGGGAAGGCGACGTCCTTGACGGCGTCGAGCATGTCGAGGGCGGTGGCGACGATGGCGTCGGCGTGCTGCGGGTTGGGTTCGGGCACCCCGGCGGCGACCATGTAGCAGTCGCCGACGGTCTCGACCTTGTAGACGGGGTGGCGCTCGAGCAGGTCGTCGAAGCGGGTGAACAGCTCGCCGAGCAGCTCGAAGATCTGCAAGGGGGAGTGCGAGGAGGCGGTCGAGGTGAAGTCGACGATGTCGCAGAACAGCACGCTGACGTTGGGGAAGCTGTCGCCGGCGACGGGCTTGCCGTTGCGCAGGTCGTCGGCGACGCTGCGGGGCAGCATGCTGTGGAGCAGCTCATCGGTGCGGCGCTTCTCATCCTCGAGGGCGCGGGCGGTCGCCTCGGCGCTGGCGCGCGACTCCTGGAGTTGGCGCTGGAGGACTCGCAGAGACACGTGGGTGGCGACGCGGGCGAGCAGCTCCTCGAGGTGGAAGGGCTTGGTGACGTAGTCGACGCCGCCGACCTCGAAGGCGCGGATCTTGTCGAGGACCTCGTCGCGGGCGCTCATGAAGATGACGGGCACGTCGTGCGTGAGGTTGTGGTCCTTGAGCTGCTGGCAGACCTCGTAGCCGGTCATGCCTGGCATATTGATGTCGAGCAGGACGAGGTCGGGCGGCGCCGCGATCGCGGCCTGCAGGGCCTGGGGGCCGCTGGTGACCGGACGGACCTTGTAGCCCTGCGCGGCCAGCATCTCGGTCAAGATCCGCAGGTTGACGAGGGTGTCGTCGACGACGAGGACGTTGCCACGGGTGCCCGGGATCTGGTTCATGGAGGGCCTCCGGCGCGGCTCGGCTCGCTGCTGTCGGCTTCGGTCTGGTGCTGCTCGGCGACCTCGATGATCTCGAGGATGCGATCGAAGCTGAAGCGGCCGGCGAGGTCGTCGAGCAGGGCGGCGGCCTCGGAGGCGTCGTCGCGGACGCGGGCGATCAGGCCGCGGACTTCGTCGAGGTCGGCCTGCACGCACGCGGCGCGCAGGCTGGTGAGCCAGGCTGCGGGCAGCTTGGCGAGCGCGGCGGGCCCCAGCGTGGCGGGCTGGCCCGCGGTGGTGGCGGGCTGGCCCGCGGTGGTGGCGGGCTGGCCCGCGGTGGTGGGCTGGCCCGCGGTGGTGGCGGGCTGGCCCGCGGTGGTGGCGGGCTGGCCCGCGGTGGTGGCGGGCTGGCCCGCGCTGGCGTCGGCCGGCGTGGGGGCGTTCGACTCGTAGAGGTAGACGACGCCGAGGTGCTCACGCAGCTTGGCGAACACCTCGGGCATGCGGATCGGCTTGCGTACGAAGTCGTTGCAGCCCGCGGCGCGGGCGGTCGCGGGGTCCTCCTCGAAGGCGCTGGCGGTGAGGGCGATGACGACGGTCTCCTTGCCGCCGGGGCTGCGCTTGATCCGGAGCGTGGCCTCGAGGCCGGTGATGCCGGGCATGCGCATGTCCATCCAGATCAACTGCGGGCGCCAGGTGTGCCACAGCTCCATCGCCTCGGCGCCGTCGCTGGCCTCGCGGACGTCGAAGCCGACGCGCGAGAGCATTCGGACCAGCAGTTGGCGACTCTGCCAGCGGTCCTCCGCGACCAGGATCCGGTATTGGGGTTGGCCGGGGGCGAGGCCGACGATCGTCGGATCGGCGGGGTCGCTGGGTGTATCGCTGGCGGGCAAGCCGACCGGCAGCAGCAGACGCAGCTCGTTGGGGGCGATGTCGAGTTCGCCGCCGAGAGCGCGGGCGAGCTCCTGGCCGAGGGGCGGTGCGTCGCGCGAGCCGGCCTGTTGGGGGACGGCGCCGGAGCGCTGGGCGCTGGTGTTGCGGACGAAGGCCTCGAGGTCGGTCTTGCCGAGGCCGGGGATCGTGAGGACGACGCGCAGAGCGGCGCGCAGCGGGTCGGTGGTGTCGGGGGTGCAGGCGAGGGCGAGGCCGAGTTCGCCGGGGCGGGCGAACTTGATCGCGTTGCCGAGCAGCAGGAGGAACAGTTGGCGCAGGCGGGGGCCGTCGACGCGGATCAGGCGCGGGAGGTCGGGGTCGCGGCGGACCCGGAGCCGCAGGCCGCGACGTTCAGCGCGCAGGTACAACATGTCCTCGAGGTCATCCACCAACTGCAGCAGGTCGAAGCTGGCGCCGACGCGGCTCGCGTCGTTGTCCTGGCGGGACAGCGCGAGCAGGTCGTTGATGAGGGCGAGCAGTTGCTCGCCGCTGCGATGGATGATCTGGATGTGGGTGAGCTGCTCTGGCGCGAGGCTGCGGTCCTGGCGGAGGAGCTGGGCGAAGCCGAGGATCGCGTTGAGCGGCGTGCGCAGCTCGTGGCCCATCGTCGAGAGGTTGGCGAGGAACGCCCCGCGGGCCTGCGTGGCGCCCTCGGCCGCGCCCTGGGCCTGGCGCAGGCTCGCCTCGACCTGGCTCAGGGCCTCGCGCAGGGCGGGGTCGGCCGCGGTGGCTTCACGCAGCCGGGTGAGTTCGTCAAGGAGCGGGTCCACGGCCGCGGGGCGGGGGCTTGGGCTGGTCAACGGGGCCTCGAGGAGGCCCCGATGGTACCCGAAGTGGGGGCCGATCGGACCCCCCGTGGCCCGGTCGGCGGGCGCTCAGGCGGGACGGGCTCCGCGCATGCGGGCATTGAGCGCGCGGGCGGAGACCCACGCCATCCAGCCGTAGCCGAGCATCCAGGGGAGATTGGGGGCGTAGAAGATGAAGAAGGTGAAGGCGGACCGGTAGCGCATGTCGGGGTAGCCGACGACGTGGGCGCACCAGAAGTAGAGGATCACCGAGTAGGTCAGGTAGCTCGAGACCACGAGCTGCAGGACGTGGCGGTAGTGCTTGCGGGCGATGATCGCGAAGGCCAGCCAGACGTTGACGAGCTGGGTGATGTAGACGTTGATGCCCTCGAGGCCGATCGCCAGAGCAGAGATGCGGTCGTAGTAGGCCCGGTCGCCGTCGCCGTAGATCTGGAACAGCCGCGCGAACAGCTCGTGGGGGGCGCGCTCGACCAGCTCGTCGCGGTAGATGAGCCAGTACAGCTCGAGCGAGAACGCGATGCAGACGAAGAAGGTGAGCAGTCCGAGGGTGACGCGATCGCTGCGAGACATGGCGGCGCAGTGTACGGTCATCACGTTCGACGTTTCGTGGGGATGGTCGCGGGTCGCGTGCGTCACCCGACGTCCGGGGCTTGCGGGCGGGGCGGGCGGGCGGCATCGTCGCGCGCGAGATGACACAAGCAACGACGGTGATCACGGGCGCGACCGGGTTTTTGGGACGCGAGCTGGTGGTGCACTTGCTGGCGAACGAGCCGGAGGGTCACCTGACGCTGCTCGTGCGCGGTCGCGACGAGGCCGACGCGCAGGCCCGCGGCTTGTCGGTCCTGACGGCGCAGTTGCGAGGGGCCGCGCTGGCGGACGCGACGAGTCGGGTGGAGATCGTGCGCGCGGACCTCGAGCGCGAGCGGCTGGGGCTCGACGCGCGGGCCCACGACGAGCTGGCGGCGCGGACGAAGGCGGTGATCCACGGCGCGGCCTCGGTGAGCTTCAGCCTGCCGATCGAGCAAGCGCGGGCGATCAACGTCGACGGCACGCGACGCATGCTCGACCTGGCGAAGCAGGCCCAGGCGCACATGGACTACGTCGGGACCGCGTACGTGGCCGGGGAGCGCAGCGGGCTGGTGCTCGAGTCGGAGCTCGACGAGGGGCAGTCGTTTCGCAACACCTACGAGCGCTCGAAGTGCGAGGCCGAGAAGCTCGTGCAGTCGCGGATGGGCGAGCAGTCGTTGACGGTATATCGTCCGAGCATCATCGTCGGCGACTCGCGCACGGGTCGGACGGCGAGCTTCAAGGTGCTGTACTGGCCGCTGAAGATCTTCGCGCGCGGGTTTCGGGTGGTGCCGGGCCGGGCGCACACGCCGATGGACGTGGTGCCCTCGGACTTCGTGGTCCAGGCGCTGGCGCAGTTGCGAAGTCAGCCGGACCGGGCCGGAAAGACCTATCACCTGTGCGCGGGGCCGGAGCGCTCGGCGACGCTGGGCGAGCTGGCCGGTCTGGCCTCGCGCTTCTTCCACGTGCGCAGGCCGATCTTCGTGCAGCCGCAGTTGTTCGTGAAGGCGCGCCCGCTGGTCGACCGCTTCACGTGGGGCCGGCTGCGCAGGATCTTGATCGCCGGGCGGGTGTACACGCCGTACCTGTCGATCGACATGGCCTTCGACACCCGGCAGCTTCGCTCGGGTCTGGCTGGGAGCGGCATCGAGGTGCCCCGGGTCGAGGACTACTTTGCGAACCTGTTTCGCTTCGCGATCGATACGGATTGGGGCAAGAAGCTGCCCGGCGGCGGCGAGTAGCGGTTCTTCATCGGCGGGTCAGCCGCGCGGGTGCATGACCGCGTGCAGGTTCTCGGCGGCGCCGGAGGCCTGAGCGATCCAGGTGACGCCGTCGCCGGAGGCGAGGATCGTGCCGCCGCCACCGACCGCGACGTGCAGCGAGCCGTCGGTGGTGATGCCGTCGAGGTCGACGGTGACGCCGCTGGCATACGGGGTCCACTGCACGGCGTCCGGCGACAGCAACACCTGGCCGGCGTCACCGACGGCGATCCAGCCGGTGCCTGCGAATTTCAGGTCGCGCATCGCGGTGCTCTGGAAGATCGGCGCGAAGGTCCAGTTGACGCCGTCGACGGAGGTGACGGCGCTACCGAGGCCGATCATGGCGAAGGCGGGCGCGCCAGCGGCGACGGCGTTGAAGCCGAAGTTGGCGAAGCCACCGTCGACGTTTTGTTGCCAGCCGGAGCCCTCGACCCAGGTGAAGGCGCCGAAGGTCTGCCTGTCGCTCTGATAGTTGCCGATCGCGACCAGGCTGATGCCGTCGGAGGCGAGGTCGGTCAGGAGGTGCAGCGGGGCGACACCCTCGGGGCGGGTCCAGGTGATGCCGTCGATCGACTCGAGGGTCTCGGCGCCGACGCTGTAGTCGCCGCCGACGGCGACGAAGTGGTCGAAGTGGTAGACGACGGCGTACAGGTCGCGACTCGAGGGCGAGGAGGCGACGCGCCAGTCGACGCCGTTGGTCGACTCGAGGATCTTGCCGGCCTGGCCGACGGCGACGTAGTGGTCGCCGCCGAAAGTGACATCGTGCAGGGTCAGGTCGGTGCCGACGGTGCGCCGGGTCCAGGTCGCGCCGTCGGGCGAAGTGAGCAGGGTGCCGCCGTCACCGACGGCGACGTAGAGCTCGTCGGCCGTGACGCTGCCACCGTCGGCTTCGTCATCGGCCGGGAGGGTGAACAGGCCGCAGGCGGAGGTCCCGAGCGAGATGACGAGGAGGAGCAGCGGGCGCATGAGCGCGCAGTGTAACAGCGTCGAGTCGTATGTGCGGGGGCCGCTTCAGGCGCGGAGCATGAAGTCGAGGGACTTGTAGCCGGCGGTGTCGGGGAAGCTGGCGGCGAGGGTATCGGGGATGCCGAGCGCCTTCATTACGGTGCGCCACACGAAGCCGCCGGCGAGGCGACCGCTGTTGTCGATGGCGCCGGGCATGGGCGCGCCGGTGTCGGGGTTGGGGGCGTGATAGCTGTAGACGTGGCCGTCGCCGTCGTCGCCGGCGACGCCGATGTCGCCGTAGTATCCGCCCTGGATCATGCCACCCGCGAGCATGAGGCCGCTCTTGCCCTCGCCGCCGGAGGAGCCGGCGGCCGGGGCTCGCCCGCCGTCGAGGGTGTAGGCGGCGATCAGGGTGTTCTCGTAGAGGCCGGCGGCCTTGAGGCTCTCGATCAGGCGGGTCAGCGGGTGGACGGTCTGCAGCGTGAGCACGTCCATGATGCTCTGCGGGCGCGAGTCGTGCCAATCGATGAAGTCGAACTCGAGCGCGACAGTACTGCACTGGGCGCCCGCGATCAGCTTGTAGGCGTAGGCGCATTGCTCCCAGATGTTGGCCTTGAGGCCAGGCGGGTTGCCGACCTGGTCGGGCACGCCGGTCTGCCAGTAGAGGACTTCTTCGGGGGTGAGCGGGAGGCTGATGAGCTTGGGCTCGCCGGTGTAGAGCAGCGGCGAGAGATCGCCGAGGTTGCTCAGGTGCTGGCTGCTGGCGGTGGTCTCGTACTTGTGGCGCGCGAGGAAGCGGTCGTCGACGGCGCTGAGCACCTTGACGAGGGCCTCGGCCTGCTGCGGCGAGGGCACGACGTTGTAGTCCTCGACCTTGTCGGGGAACGCGGCGTACAGCGCGGCGAGGGTCTGCTTGCGGTCGAGCTCGGAGCCGTCGAGGCCGGCGCCGTAGTGATAGGCGGTGTGCTCGCGGCTGATGCCCTTGAAGGCGATGCCGTTCTTGACGACGATGCCCTGCTGCTTGGTCCAGTGGTTGTGCAGCGCGGCGGGGGTCGGCGTGGAGCTGTAGTGCAGTTGATTACCGGGCACGTAGGGGACGGGCTCGTTGGCGCTCATGTCCCCGCGGCCAGGTCCGGGCACGCCGCTGCGACCGGGAGAGCGCTGAGGGTTGCTCGCCTCGTGCCCGTGGATCTCGCCGATGCCGAGGTCGCAGGTCTCGATCATGGCGATCGTGTCGAGGTGCGGCATGAGGGGCAGCGACAGCGGCGTCAGATAGACGCGACGCTCGGGGATCGCGGTGAGCTGCTCGGCGCCGTAGTAGAGCGCGCACATGCGGCCGGACTCGCCGCGCTTGAGGTTGGCGGCGGTGGCGAGGCCCGGGGCGACGAACACCTGCCCGAAGTCCCATTGGTCGCGCAGGTCGATCTCGATGAAGTTGATCGGCGGCTTGTCCTCGGCCCTGGCCTCGCCCAGCGCGAAGGCGCGGGCGGCCTGGCGCACCGCGAGCGGGACGCCGGGGATCGCCAGCGCCACGCCGAGCAGCTTCATAAAGCCGCGGCGCTGCAGCGGGTGCAGGGTGTCGATTAACGGCTTGCGGTGGAGACGTTGCATAGGACTCAGAGGGGATCGGGGGGGCCGAGCACGACTTGTAAGACGCGCGGGTGAGTGAGGGCGACGACGAAGAGGTCGCCGAAGGTCGGGCCGCCCTCGGGCGTGCCGGCGGTCGCGGGCCGCAGGCGCAGGTCGCGGGCGGTGGCCAGCGCGGCGAGCTCGGCGAGCAGGTCGCGCTCGACGGAGGTGGCCTCGCTCTCGCTCATGCCAAAGCTGTACTCGAGCACGTTGCGGGCGGCGCAGGTGTAGAAGCTGGGGTCGTCGGCGAGCACGCGGCCGGCGTCGGTCAGGGTCTTCACGGGCACGCCGAACATCTGCGAGACTTCGAGCGGCGCGGAGACTGGGCTGATGAAGTGGGAGGTGTAGAGGCCGTTGGTGCTGCGCCCGAGCTCGTTGTCGGGGTCTTGCAGGCCGGTGGCGTCGGCGCGCCACAGGCCGTCCTGGCTGAAGCGCACGAACAACTGGGCGTGCGCGCTAAACTGGCTGTGACACGAGTAGCAGGCGCTGCCGTTGCCGAACCCACCGGAGGCGCCGGGCTCGGTCTGCTCATCCTTGGTGAGCGCGCGAAACATCGGGATCAGCAGCTCCTTGTCGATCGGCGGCTGCAACTTGATGTCCATCGGATAGACATTGCAGCTAAAGATGAACATCATGCGGCGAGCGCGACGCAGGTTGAAGCGGCTGGCGTTGGCGATCAAGTAGGCGCGGGTCGTCAGCACGCCGGCCTGGTAGGGCGCGCCGGTGTCGCAGGCGGCCTTGTTGCCGGCCGCGTCGACGCAGTACTGGGCGGTCAACAGCTCCGCGTAGGGCCGGTCGTTGCGCGCGAGGTGGGCGGCGAGGTTGCCGGGCAGCTCGAAGTCGATGCCGTCCTTCTTGCCGCTGGCGGCGAGCTTGACCTGCAACATCGACCGCGCGGACTCGGCGAACAGGGGCTCATCGATCCAGGCCTCGACGATCGGCACGATCGCGTCGGCGCCGAAGTGATAGATGAGGTTGTCCTCGTCGGCGGTCAGCAGCCGACCGACGACCATCGGCGCGACCTCTGCGAGGTACGTGCGCGCGTCCTCGGCGGTGTAACCGAGATCGCCGAGGCCATCGCCCTCGATCGGCGGCGCCTCGCCGGTGCTCGACTCGGCGCCGGTGGTGTCCGGCTCGGCGGTGGTGGTCGCGGCGGTGGTCGTGTCGGCCGCGTCGGCCGTGGTCCCCGACGCTTGCGCCGGGTCGTCGCCGCCGTAGCAGCCGACGGCGGTGAGCGTGAGGGCGAGCGCGCCGACGGTGATGCGGGCGGTCATTGGGCGACGAACTCCAGGGCGGTGAGGGCGGTGACGCAGACGCTGTCGTGGCGGGTGGTCTCGTCGATGTTGGCGTCGCCGAGCAGGACCTCGTAGTCGGCGAGCTTGTCGGCGTCCGGGACGATGCCGTAGGCGGCGGTCAGCAGGGCGGGCAGGTCGGCGGGGAACTTGGGGAAGCGGGCCCGCATCGCGGGTGAGCGACACACCGGCAAGATCGCGGCGATCCACACCGAGATCCGCGATGCGGTCCAGGTCAGGTCTGGATTGACGCCGTTGGCATAGTCGTAGTCGCCGAGCTCGTAGCGGCGCGCGAGCAGCACGGCGAACGCGGGGTCGTCGGCCTTGAGGCCCGCGAGCTGCTGGAGACGGTTGAAGCGGACGCGAAACGGCAGCAGCTTGACGTTGCTGCGGTCGAGGGTGAACGGGTCCTCCGGCAAGGCCTCGGGCCCGCCGCTCGAGCTGGCCTCGGTCGGGTCCACTGGACCTTCGCCGGTGGTATCGCTGGTGCTCGCAGGCGTGGTGGCCGGGCTCGACTCGCTGTCCTGGGGGGCGGGCGAGCCGGTGCCACAGGCGGCGCACGCGATGCCGGCCCACCCGAAGGCGGTCAGCGCGAGGGCCCGCGCGCGCAGCGATAGCGACGGTACTGTCCAGACGATCACGCGGCCAGCGTTTCACAGCCTGGACGCGCTGACAAGCGTGGGATCCGTGTTGCTCAATGGGGTCTGCGGGCACCCGGTGAGTGGGATCGGACGGACACGATCTCCGGTCAGTTGCGGCGGCGGCGGCGGCGGAGACCCAGGAGGCCGAGCCGGGGGAGGAGTTGCAGGTGGTGATGCCGTCAGTCGTCAGCGTGGAGGCGTCGGTGTCTGTGCCGGTGGTGGACTGGTCGGCGATGCAGTCGGTCTGGTCGGCGATCCACGACGAGAAGGGGGTGTTGGTCGCGCGTCGACGGCGATGTTGTCGATGTCCCAGCCGGGGGCACCGGCCGCGGCATCGGTGCCGATGCGAAAGCGCAGCTTGACCTGTTTGCCGGCGAGCCCGAGCCCGAGGTCGAGCATGTACGGGTCCCGCGATGGCGCCAGAGGTGAAAGCGGGCGGCGTCCGCGGCCGACATGCCGGCCCGCGCCGGCTCCGGCGTCGGCGCCCAGTCGCGTCTGCCCCCCGGCCGCTGCGCCCGGGTCGTGGAATGATCGCGGGTCAGGCGGGGCCGAGCAGGAAGTAAGTGGGCATGGCGCCGAGCCCCTTGACCTCGATGATCCCGCGCCGCTCGAAGCGATAGCGGCGGCGCAGCGCGAGGTACGTGGATTCATGGACGTGGATCTTGCCGCTGACGCCCTGGGACTCCATGCGGCTGGCGACGTTGACGGTGGCGCCCCAGAGGTCGTAGGCGAATTTGCGGGTGCCGATGATGCCGGCGACGACGCTGCCGCTGTACATGCCCACGCGAACGGCGAGGCGGGTGCCGAGGACGAGGTTGACGCGCTCGACGGCGCGCAGGATGCCGAGGGCCATCTCGGCCATGGCTTCGCGGTGGTCGGCGCGGGGGGTGGGGACGCCGGCGACGACCATGTAGGCGTCGCCGATCGTCTTGATCTTCTCGAGGCCGAGGGTGTCGCTGAGGTTGTCGAACTCGGTGAACACGCGGCCGAGCAGACGGACCAGCGCCTCGGGTGACATGGCGGCGGCGAGGGGGGTGAAGCCGACGATGTCGGCGAACAGGACGGTGACCTCGTCGAAGCGTTCAGCGAGGCCCTGCTCGCCGGCTTGCAGGCGGCGGGCGATCGGGGCGGGGAGGGTGTTGAGGAGCAGGCCCTCGGCGCGTTCGACCGCCACGGAGAGCTCGCGGGTGCGCTCGGCGATCTTTCGCTCGAGCTCCTGGTGCGCGCGGCGCAGGTCGTCGTCGAGCAGGGCGCGGCTGACCCGCGAGGCGGTCATCGAGGCGATCGTGGTCAGGATCTCACGATGGGCGGGGGTGAAGAAGCCGGCCCGCGAGTGCTCGCTGTCGATGACGCCGATCACGCGACCGTCGAGCAGGATCGGGAGGGCGAGCTCGGAGAGCCTGGGCTGATCGTCGCAGATGTAGCGCGGGTCCTGGCGGGTGTCGGGGATCAAGACAGGCACGCCGGTGGCCGCGGCTGCGCCGACGATGCCCTT
>Ga0335394_10007437_pt1 | contig 12385 bp, 10 predicted proteins | sample MAT03_FD_205741 | JGI IMG/M metagenome (GOLD analysis project Ga0335394, IMG submission 205741) | Freshwater microbial communities from Lake Fryxell liftoff mats and glacier meltwater in Antarctica - MAT-03 (spades assembly) (version 2) ... | reverse complement strand
TTGACCTTTCGCCAAATGGCCGAAGCCTGCATTCGTACGAAGCGCCATTATGTGGATATCAGCGGCGAGATCGAAGGCTTTGAAGCGTTGGCCGCGATGAATGAAGAGGCAAAACGCGCGGGCATTATGCTGCTTCCAGGCGGCGGGTTTGATGTGGTTCCATCTGATTGTTTGATCGCGTATGCGGCTGAAAAACTTCCGCATGCAACTCATCTTGAACTTTATATCAAAAGTGTGGGCAGCGGAATCTCACGCGGCACGGCACGTTCTGGAATTGAAAATAGTCACAGGCAGGGACGTATTCGCCGTGACGGGAAAATTGTCAGCGTGCCGAATGTATGGGATACAAAATTTATAGATTTTGGACGCGGGCCTTCGCGTTTGGTTTCGATGGGCTGGGGTGATGTTAGCACGGCATTTCACAGCACGGGCATTCCCAATGTGACGGTGTACATGGGCTTCCCGGCCGTGATGGTTAATATGATGCGCCTGACTCGTTTCGCGGGGCCCATACTATATACGCGCAGCGCAAGAGATTTTATAAAATGGATCATCGGGAAATTCTTTGCGTCTGGCCCATCTCGCGCACAAAATGAAAATGGATTTAGTTTGTTGATCGCTGAAGTGAGCGACGGTAAACAAACCGTCCGCGCGAAATTACGCACGCCCGAAGCCTATCATCTGACCGCGCTCACTTCTGTTGAAATCATGAAGCGTATTTTGGATGGCAATTTTCAAACTGGCTTCCAAACTCCAAGTAAAGTGTATGGCGCTGATTTTATTTTACAATTCCCCGCAGTTGTACGGGAAAATTTAAGTTCAATGGAAATTTCCATGATAGACCAGCGTATCTGACGGGCAGCGTAAGTCGGATTGACAATCCGACTTACATCTGGCGGCGCATCACGGCAAATCCTGGAGAACCAAAAGCCAGCAATATTTTCGTGAATTGCTTGACCGCCGACAGCGAACGGCGATCAGCGGTCAAGTGGGTAAAAAACCGTAACTACTCAGCCCGCCCGACGGTAAACTCTTACGAAATCGGCTAAAGCCGATTAGTCCGCTTTAGCGGACTTCGTAACGCTTTGCGTAGCACGGGGATGAACCCCCGTGCGGGGTAAATGCGGATAAAAATGAACGGCTGAGTAGTTACAAAAAACCATAATTTGTACGGCAGAGAAGATAAAATCAAATTATGAAAAATCACCCCTTCGTTGAAAAAGCAAAAGCATACGGCAACCCAATCATTGAGGGAAATCAAGTCACTTTTATTACGCAAAGCAAAACTGCGCCTTATCTAATAGATGACTTTCATGGCTGGGAAGATCACCCGCAAAAAATGACGCGCATCGAAAAAGAAGTGTGGGCATTCTCAATGGAACTGCCAGCCGCAGCCTATTTGGAATATTCATTTTATGAAGCACGCACCAAGACACGCGTTAAAGATCCGCTAAACAAGAATACAGTCTATAACGGCATCGGGCATTACAACCATTATGTTTACATGCCTGAACATTTTCCCACTCCATTTGCAAAACGGAGAAAAAATATAGCGCGCGGCAAAGTGACACATCATCTCGTGGATACCTGGATGCTCACGGAAAATGGTCAACGGGATGTCTATTTGTATCAGCCGCCCGTCAGCGAACCTGTGCCATTGCTAATTGTGTACGATGGCGTTGATTATCTTAAGCGTGCCATGTTAAATGTGATCGTGGATAATCTGATTCACGAAAAGCGAATTAACCCAATCGCGATGGCATTCCTGCAAAATGGAGACGATCATCGCAGCGTGGAATACGCCTGCTCTGATGCAACCATCATGTGGCTCGATAATGTCATTCTGCCGCTGGCACATAAGAAATTGAATTTAGCAGATGTCACCAAACAGCGCGGCGGATACGGCGTGCTTGGCGCATCCTTTGGCGGGTTGATGTCGATCTATACAGGGCTGCGCATGCCTGAGATTTTCGGAAAAGTGATTAGTCAATCGGGTGTGTTTAAATCAGAAGGCCGTGATTATGCTGCTGTAGATTTGATAAAAAGCAAACGGTCAAAAGAGATCAAAATCTGGATGGATGTTGGCCGCTTCGATTGGCTGTTGGAAGATAACCGTCGATTGCAACCCATCTTGCGTGAGAATGGATATGCTGTCACCTATCGCGAATTTAGCGGCGGGCATAATTACACCTGCTGGCGCGATGAAGTTGGGGGTGCATTGGAAGAAATGTTTGGGATGTAAAAAGCGAAGTACAGATACTTGTGCCGAGCTTGCCGAAGTATCAACCTGCATTATAAAAAGCGGACTGAAGTCCGCGATCCAATATCCAAGTCCGTACTCAGAACTGGAAGTATAATGACAGCATATGTCCATTCTTTCTGGTAAACACATTCTGCTTGGTGTAACAGGTTCAATTGCTGGATACAAAGCCGCAGACCTCGCTTCAAAACTTGCGCAAGCAGGTGCGCAGGTGGATGTACTCCTTACCAACGCGGGGGAAAAATTTGTCACACCGCTCACCTTTCAATCTGTCACAGGCCGCCGCGCATATACTGATAAGGACCTGTGGGGCAACGAAGCGCATGTACTGCATATCAGTTTTGGAAAAACAGCAGATATATTTGTCATCGCGCCCTGCACCGCAGATACCATCGCAAAACTCGCGCATGGCATTGCCGATAATTTACTAACTGTCACCACATTAGCGGCGCACTGTCCGCTGGTGATTGCGCCGGCGATGGATGGCGGCATGTTCGATCACCCTGCCACGCAGGAAAATCTTGAAACATTGAAAAAACGCGGCGCGATAATTATTGGCCCCGAGCAAGGTCATCTTGCATCTGGGTTAATTGGCACAGGCCGCATGAGTGAGCCTGCCGAAATTCTCGGTCAGATTCGGATTGCGCTTGGTAAAAATGGAAAACTCGCAGGGAAAAAAATTGTCGTCACCGCTGGCGGGACTCAGGAAGCGCTCGACCCGGTGCGCGTCATCACCAATCATTCATCTGGGAAACAGGGATACGCGCTCGCACAAGCGGCGCTCGATTCAGGCGCGGACGTTTGCCTGATTACAGCTCCGACAGCATTGATTGCGCCTGTGGGTGCGCGCGTGATCAAAGTGAACAGCGCGATGGAAATGCTTAACGCTGTTTTGGCAGAATCAGCGGATGCGTTAATCATGGCGGCGGCCGCGGCAGATTTCACACCCAAGACAACGGCCAAAGATAAAATAAAAAAACGCGATGGCATCCCGCAGATCGAGCTCACAGCGGCGCCTGATATTCTCGCAACAGTAGCCAACTCACAGTTAAGCGAGACGCGCTTTCAGGTCGTGGTGGGGTTCGCGGCGGAGAGTCAAAACTTGATTGAAAATGCGGCTGAAAAATTACAATCTAAAAAATTAGATCTGATCGCTGCGAATGATATATCATCTGCTGACGCAGGCTTTGCAGTGGATACAAATCGCGTTACGCTTTTATTTGCAAATGGAACCAGGGAAATTTTGCCGCTGATGAGCAAAACTGAGGTGGCTGAAAAAATCATCGAACACATATCAAGGTTGTTGGAGTAACTATGCGCGTTTTGGTCATCTCGGATATTCATGCAAATTACACCGCGCTCGAAGCTGTATTAAAAGATGCGGGGCAGGTGGACGAAACCTGGTGCCTTGGCGATCTCGTTGGCTATGGACCCGACCCGAACGCTGTGGTGGAGGAAATGCGCGACATAAAAAATCTGACCTGTATGTTGGGCAATCATGATGTTGCCATCACAGGCAGAATGCCGCTTGAAACTTTCAACGGCGATGCGCGCCGTTCATTGACGTATCATGAAAAAGTAATCAGCGCCAGCAACATGGATTTTCTGCGTTCTCTGCCGTCAAAGACAAAAGTTTGCGGCGAAGCCACACTCGCGCACGGAAGTCCGCGTGACCCTTTATGGGAATATATTTTGAATACCCTGACCGCGCGTTTAAACTTTAACAGTTTTGATACGCCCTGGTGTTTTGTAGGACACTCGCATATTCAATGTATGTTCGTGTTGAATGATAAAAATGACCGTGTGACTATGGAGCAGCCCAAAGCAGATACCACGGTCGCGCTTCACCCGAAATTGATTATGAACCCAGGCTCGGTCGGCCAACCCCGCGACCGTGACCCACGCGCCGCTTTTGCCATCTATGATACCGAAGCCCGCACCTGGGTTCCGCGCCGTGTGGCATACAATGTTGCCGAAGTGCAGGAACGTATTCGCGCGGCGGGCTTACCCGATAAACACGCGGCGCGTCTGGCAGAAGGATGGTAATGCGGAATGTAAAATGTGGAATGCAGGAACTATTTTCTTGAAGTGTTCGTCTTGTGGGTAGAGAAATCACCACAAGCTAAAAAAGGAGAAAAGTTATGAAACGCATATTGCCATTAAGTCTCATTATCATTGCCGCATTGTTCCTGGCCGCGTGCGGTAGCGCCCGCACAGAAGCGCCTACAGATTTTTATGCGGGCGGCGTACCTGCGTCAGAAGCAGTCATGCCCGCAGCGACAGCGGGCGTGTACGATCAGACCACAACATCGAATAGCGCGTCAGGCGTTGCGGCGGCACAAGTGGAACGCATTGTCATTCAAAATGCAGACCTCGCCATTGTTGTTTCAGACGTGGAAGGCCGCATGAAGAATATTCAAGTCATGGCGCAGCAAATGGGCGGATTTGTTGTCTCGTCTAATGTGTATCAAAGCTATGCAAATAATGGTGTGGCTGTGCCCGAAGCACAGATCGTGATCCGTGTGCCTTCTGAAAAACTGGAAGATGCGCTGGAACAGATCAAAAAAGACATTGTTGAAGTGCAAACAGAAACACGCACCGGGCAGGATGTCACCGCTGAATATGTAGATTTGAAATCACGCCTGAAGAATCTCGAAATCGCTGAAAAACAATTGAGCGCCATTCTGGAGAAAGCTACCAATACTGAAGATGTGCTCAACACTTTCAATCAACTTGTGTACTATCGTGAACAAATCGAACTGGTAAAAGGCCAGATCAAATATTATGAAGAAGCCGCCGCGCTTTCAGCCATCAGTGTGCGGATTATCGCTGAAGCCACAGTCCAGCCGCTGGTGATCGGCAAATGGGAACCGAAAGGTATTGCGCTCGAAGCAGTACAGGATCTGATTGATTTTCTGAAAGGCTTTGTTGGATTCTTGATCCGCTTCGTGATCTTCACTCTGCCCGCCTGGATCATCATTGGCATCCCCTTGTATCTCGCCTTCATTGGTTTACGCGCGTTGTTTAGAAAAATGCGCGGAAGTAAAGTGAAGAAAGAAGTGTTGCCCGTGGAAGTTGAGAAGAAGTAATTGGTAATTGGTAATTAGTGAAGAAGGAGTCTGCAAGTTGGCAGGCTCTTTCTTTTTGCTATAATCACCTTATGGAAAATTTAGCCCGCGAAGCACTCTCACTTTTCAATGTTCATCTAACGGGAAGACATATTCTTGCGCTGGCCGCATTCGAGCGCGAGCTTATGGATTGGAATCAAAAATTCAATCTGACCGCCATTCGGGATGTGGAATCGATCCGCACCAAACATTTTTTGGATTCATTCTCCTGTATACAAGCCTGGAAAGCCACTCCTCCGCTGCGCCTGATAGACGTGGGAACGGGTGCGGGATTCCCCGGCATTCCCTTGAAAATACTATACCCCTCCATGCAATTGACATTGGTTGAATCGGTTGGCAAGAAAGCTAAATTCTGCCAGCACATTGTAGATATGCTTGGCTTGGAAAATGTAAAAGTGATTCACGCGCGCGCGGAAGACCTGGGTCAAAAAGCGGAACATCGCGAGGTATATGATTGGGCAGTTGCGCGCGCAGTGGCAAACCTCAATCTATTAAGTGAATACCTGCTTCCGCTGGTGAAAATCGGCGGGACAGTTCTCGCGCAAAAAGGTGAAAGCGGACCCGCTGAAGCGCAGTCCGCTGAAAAGGCGATGAAATTACTAGGCGGAAAATTGAAGAAATTAATCCCCGTGAATCTACCCGGTGTCGCCGATGACCGTTATCTCGTGTTAGTGGATAAAGTGGCCGCCACGCCGCCGAAGTATCCACGCAATGCAGGGCTGGCTGCAAAGACACCGTTGTAAACCCTGAAACGACCGCGGACGGCAGACAGCCATCTCAAAAAAACCCGCGTAATCGTTTCGTTACTTAATTCAAGGATATGATGAAAAAAATCTGGCCTTTTAGTTTTTATTTTCTGAATTTTGCAGCGTTCGCTTCGTTATTACCTTTCTTTGTTATTTTTTATCAGGGGCTTGGCTTCACTGGAACACAGATCGGCTTATTAACAGGCATTCCCCCATTGATCACAATGTTCGCCGCCCCATTCGGAACCGGTCTTGCAGATTCAACACGCAGGCACAAGTTGATTATGAGCATCGGGCTTATATCCGCTGTGGGTATGGCACTGCTGCTGCCCGCCATTAAAAACTTTGCAATCATATTTGCGATCATCGCTTTATATAATATCTTTATGGCGCCTGTTGGGTCATTGGCAGATAGCGCCACAATGACCATGCTTGGTGAAGAGAAAGCCATGTATGGACGCGTTCGCCTGGGCGGCACATTTGGGTGGGCAATCATTGCTCCAATCGCCGGCCTACTGGTTCAAAATTACGGGCTAAACATCGCCTTTTGGTTGTTCGCAGGCATCATGCTGTTAAACTTATTGGTCAGCTTAAAATTTGATTTTGGAAAACACGAAGATCATGAGTCCAGCAATGGCGGCATCAAGGAATTATTAAGCAACAGATACTGGATATTTTTCCTTGCCGCAGCCTTGCTGGCCGGCATCGGCGCTTTTTCAGTGGCATCTTATTTGTATCCATATATGGCAGAACTGGGAGCCACAAAGACACAAATGGGCTTTGCCTCCTTTCTCGCCACAGTCACTGAACTGCCCATCTTTTTCTTTGGCAATCGTTTGGTCAAACGCTATGGCTCTTATCCCTTGTTTATTGGCGCGCTGGCGTTGATGGGAATCCGTTCGTTGTTATTAGCCGCAGCATTCACGCCATTTATGGTTTATGTAGTGCAGGTATTGGGCGGAATAACCTTCCCCGCCATGTGGCTGGCTGGCGTTTCCTATGCAGAAGAGAATGCGCCCGCTGGATTAAAATCCACCGCGCAGGGGCTATTCGGCGCCATGAGTTTTGGCTTCGGCTCGGCAGTCGGCGGATTTATGGGCGGCATCCTGCTCGAAAGCATTGGCGGACGCTCCATGTTCTTTGTCTTTGGTCTGGCAATTTTAGTTGGGCTTGCGCTGATTGAGGGAGTGAAGAGAGTAATTTCCGAAAAAACTATCCAAGAAATTATTTAAATCAAAAAATATTGCATCATAATCGTTAAAATTAAAATAAAATAAATATTATTTGCACGTAGTACTTAAGTTCTCTTTACGTAAAAACCCTTTTTAAAGAGTTATTACTACAAAGTAAGTAACTATATTATAATTTGGAGATGCAATTAGGAAAAACTCGTGGGAAACATCTTTAAAAGCGCTCTTCAACATTCAATTCGTCCAGGAACCATATGGTGGTTGCCAGTAACTTATATTTTGGATTACCCTCCTGATTTTTTGCGCTATGACGAAAAAAATAAAGAACATTACATTGATCAGCAAAATGAATATTGGTGTAATGAAGAAGATTTAAGTTATAAAACCGGATTAGGATCAACAAAAGTAGTTTCTATTGCCGAGATTCGCCCTTTTTTAGTAATCCAAAAGCCAGATATGTTACAAACCATGAAGGAGTTAGTTGTTCCAGTATGGTATAGAAATGCAGTTACTGGTTTTCCTATATCAAGTGTTAGCAATCTTCAAGAAAACCTGGTTGGCAGTGGACGTGTAAAAATAGATATAGATAGGTTGAAAGACAGAAATGATTATGAGTTTATTCATTACTTACCAAATGACAATATTACAGATTTAAAGAAAGAGTCATATATTGTACTGGCTGCAATTGCCACTTTGAACATTGAATATTTCACCGATAAACGCGGCTCAATAACCGACAGTGACTATAAAAAAATTAAGGCAAAAATCAACAAGTATTTTGATTTTTAGGAATTACAAGATGCATGAATTAACTTATCGTGATTATATTAATTATTTACAGAGTAAAATTTATTTTATTCAGGAAGAATCTCTTTCTCCTGATGAAATGCGCTATTTTTCTTTAATTAAAAAGCAATTATCAGACAGTCCTAATTTGCCGAGTTATATTCTGGACGCATCTCTCTTGTCTTCCATAGAATATGATGAAGAAACTACGTTAATAATTACTGAAATGAAGAAGGCAATTTCTATACATGGCCGTTTAATAAACTATTATAATTTCTCAAAACTAAAAATCAAAGAATTAATTTTAAGTTTCTCGTTTCTCTTTCGCTCACCAGTCTTCGCTGGCGCTACAATTAGTTTAATGTTCTTATCAATTATTTTGTTATTATTATCTTTAAGTACGTCAACTAAGAACGGAGAAATAATTGGTGCAGCTGGACTGGATAACGCATCTGGTGTAGGTTTTGCTGCAATTGGATTAATACTTCTAATCATTGTATGTATCTTAATTGTTGTATGTATCTTAATTATCGTAAATTTTATTGGTAGCAAAAAGAAATAATATAACTCAAAATTTCTAACGCCTTAAATTAGAATTGTCTCGAATATTACGAATAAATCAAATCTAAAACAGCAATACCAATAAATTCCGTAATATTTTTACAGCTTTAAAAATATTACGGAATTCGTTTTTACAACCCGTGCTGTATCGCAATAACCGCGGCTTGCGTTCGATCAGAGACATTTAGCTTCTCCAAAATAGCGCTGACATGGTTTCTGACAGTCCCCTCGGATAAATGCAATTGATTGGCGATTTCGCTATTATTGATTCCCTTTGCGATTAATCGTAAAACATCGAGTTCGCGTTCGGTGAGTTTATCTGTCAGGATGGATGTAGGCTGGGTTTGTTTGCTGGCCACTTGATTGAGCAACTTGCCCGCAATGGCAGGGTCAATAAACGACTTGCCGTCCAGCGTGCCGCGAATGGCTTCGACGATTTTTTGGCGCGAGGTGTCTTTCAGCAAATAGCCCGATGCGCCCGCACGAATGGCATCAAAGACCCATTCATCGTCATCGTAGGTAGTGAGGACAAGGATTTTTATATTGGGAAATTTCGTGCGGATTTGGCGCGTGGCTTCGATGCCGTTCATGATCGGCATTTTCAAGTCCATTAGAATCAGGTCAGGTTGTTTTTGAGCAGCCAGTTCAATGGCCTCTGCGCCGTCCTGTGCAGAGCCAACCACTTGAAAATCCTTCTCGAGGTTGAGAAGCATTTCGAGTCCATCACGGATCACAGCCTGGTCATCACAGAGTAGAATTTTCATAATTTTTTTCCTATGCATTCAATAATGAGACCACGGTCTGTCGTCTTTCTAAATCGTCAGCACAATCTTTGTGCCTTTCCCCTTTTCACTTGTAATCTTCAACTTGCCGCCCGCGAGCTCGGCGCGTTCACGCATGCCTACCAGTCCAAAGTGACCTGTGGGTTCTTTAGACTTTGAGTCAAAGCCGATGCCGTCATCTTGAATGGTGAGCAGGGTGTGATCGTTACTTTCCAAACGGATGCTGAAATTCTTTGCGCGCGAATGATTGACGATATTCTCAATCGATTCTTGCGTAATGCGATAGATGGTTTGTTCCACGTCTGGGCTGAGAGCAGGCAGGGAATTTTTAAGATCAAGCGTCAGATTAAGCTGGAAGCGGGTTGCGGCAGATTCAGCAGCGCGCTGGATGGCGAGTCCGAGTCCCATATCTTCGAGCGCGTTGGAGCGCAAGGCTTTGAGCGCACGGCGGGTTTCATCGACACCGATGCGGGTTGACTCTAAAGACTTGTCGATCAGGTCGCGGGTTTTATTTGAGTCGATATCAAAATAAGCTTTGGCGGTTTCAAGCGAGACAGAAATAGCGGTCAGTGAGTGTGCCAGCGTATCGTGCAATTCACGCGCGAGACGATTGCGTTCGCGGCTGACTGTGAGCTGCTCCAAGGTGGACGCATAATGCGTGAGGTTGGCATTCGCTTCGCTCAACGACTCGCGCTGTTGGCGCAGCCGCGCAACGATCAGGCTGATGAAAACACCGACCGCGATAAAACTAATCGTGCGGATAATGGCGATGAAAATAAAAACAAAAATATTGCGGCTATCAATCGTGCTGAAATAAATCAGACTCAATTCAAGCGTGGTGGTGGCGATGCTGAAAAAGATGACATGCGAAAGTTCGTACTCCCATGCCACGAGTGCAAGCGCCACAAATAACACAGGCAATTGACGCAGCGCCATGCCCTCTGCATTCGAAAGCGGACCGCTTGGAAAACGCGGCGTGATCAAGACGTTGATAAAAATGGGCGCGGTGGAAATCGTAAATAGAAGCAAAGGATAAAAAATAGAGCCAAGTTTTTTTTGCATCCAATCCCAATGCGCAAAGCCAAGAAAAAGCAGAGCCACCAGCCCGCTGGTGGCGTAATAAATAATCACCGGCCGAAGTGGATTTTTCGGCTGGTTGGGTTGATTGGGTTGATTGGGGCGTTGGTCAAAAGGCAAAGGCTGCTGCATGGATGCGCCTTGCTGCAAGGGCGGGTTTTGTATCATCGAAAAATTTATTTGGGTATACAGCACAAAATCCATCACCGCCATTGCGATCAGGAAGCCGAGCCAGATCCAGGCGGCGATGCGGAGAAAACGAGTTGAGTCATTCGGGAAACGCATAAGCAAATCTTATCACGAAGAGTTGCACGCGCATTATGTCTGCTGTCATGATTTCTTCACAACATCCATGACACCTGTCATGGATATGGATCTTGGAATTCATGCGTTTCTACACTAAATAATGACTGGCTTCACTCTCGCTAATGGGCGGGGCGAGATAAGATGATCCATGAAGGACATGCAGAAAAAAATGCGTACTCTGTGGATATAAAAAGGAAATCATAAAATGACAACAACAACTCTGCCCGCACAACCCATATTCTTGAAGAAAAATATTTTCCTCGGCCTGACGATTTCGACCGTTCTGATCCTCGTCATCATGGTGCTTTCATTTGGACTGCACATGTATAACATCGCATCCATTGGCGATGCGAATGCCTATTACACGGCGGCCGTCAAATCCATGCTGCAATCGTGGAGCAACTTCTTCTTTGTGGCGGCGGAGCCAGGCGGCTCGGTCACGGTCGATAAACCTCCGCTGGGATTATGGATCGAAGCGGTCTTTGCATTTTTTCTGGGCGTGAGCGGCTTTAGCGTTTCACTGCCCAATATCCTTGCGGGCGTGTTTGGAATTCCACTTTTATATATCATGGTCAAAAAATATATGGGCGAGTTGGCAGGTCTCATCGCGGCTTTTGTCATGGCGTTCACGCCCGTTTTTGTCGCGACCAATCGCAACAACACCATGGACGGGATGTTGGTTTTCTTTTTACTACTTGCCGCGTGGGCATTTATTCAGGCAACCGAAACTGGCAAAGGCCGCTGGCTTTTGCTGGGCGCATTCATCGTCGGCCTCGGCTTCAACATTAAAATGATGCAAGCCTTTTTGCCGCTGCCCGCTTTTTACGCACTCTATTTCTTTGGCTCAAAAGAAGGCTGGCTGCGCAAAACAATTAACCTCGGCCTCGCCACCGTTTTACTCCTTGTGGTTTCGCTTTCGTGGGCAATCGTTGTAGATTTGACCCCCACAGACTCGCGCCCATATATTGGCTCAAGTGAGAACAACAGCGTCATGGGGTTGATGTTTGGGCATAACGGAATTTCTCGACTCGAAAGCGCAGGTGGAGCTGGAGGTGGACAAACGCCGCCCTCCGCGCCGAATGCTGATTCAAATCCTAATCCGTTGACTCAGCCCCAACAGGGCACTCGTCAAGGCCGGCCGCAGGAAGCACTCGATGCTTGTGCAACTTCAGCTCAAGGCGCAGCCTGTTCATTTACGGGGCGCAATGGAAACACGATTGACGGCTCCTGTGTCACGCCGCCCAATACAAACGAATTAGCTTGTGCGCCGCAGGGAATGATTCCACAACAAAATGGACAGATGCCAAACGGCGGCACGGATGGTCAAGGACAAGGCGGCGGAACACCATTTAGCCAGGAGACAGGTCAGCCGGGAGTCTTGCGTTTCTTTACTTCGCCCCTCTCCAAACAAATGTCGTGGTTATTGCCTTTTGCCTTGATCAGTATTTTGCTGGCGCTGTTTAGCTCAAAAATAAAATTACCAATCGAATCAAGTGTTCACAAAGCCCTGTTGCTGTGGGGCGGCTGGCTGTTGACTTGCGTGGTGTTT
>Ga0335394_10007434_pt1 | contig 12387 bp, 8 predicted proteins | sample MAT03_FD_205741 | JGI IMG/M metagenome (GOLD analysis project Ga0335394, IMG submission 205741) | Freshwater microbial communities from Lake Fryxell liftoff mats and glacier meltwater in Antarctica - MAT-03 (spades assembly) (version 2) ... | reverse complement strand
CCACCACTTCCATGTCTTCCACATCGGCCAACCAACTGCGTAGGCCATGGGCGATCAATTCCTGGGAGTCTACAACGATGATGCGTGTAACGGACATGGGGTTTCGTTCCGGGGTGTGGCGTGTGCGGTCGGGAACAAAATACGCTGGGAGCGGCATACAGGGAAATACTCCGTTCCCATACGCACGCAGGAATTGTGATACAGCTCGCTGCGAACAGTACGCTTCGATCCTTCCGTCATTAAAGATCCAAAAGCCCATCCCCTTCCGTGCCTTGGCTTACTTTGGTACCATAACACAAGGCCATGAACCGAACACTTACCCTGCTCCTCTTCGCACTCCTTTTCGCTCCTACTCTATTCGCTGCCCAAGGTGGGCCCGATGCCTACGGATACATCTGGAAGGACAGCAACGAACCTGACGGTCCCGTCTACGAGTGGATCGACATTACCACTACCGGCGCCATGATCCAAGGCCTTGGTGATGACAATGTGGTGGGACCCTTCACCATGATCACGGACATGCCGTTCTATTGGTACGGTCGAAAGAACATCTGGATCGGCAGCAATGGCTACATCGCTTTCAATCCCGGCAACATCGCTTCCCCGTTCCCGATCATACCTGCTGCTGGCGGCCTCAACGATTACATCGCCGCGATGACCGCAGACCTCACCTTCGCTGGCGTGGGCAACCCCGGCCGTTGCTATTGGCACGATACCGAGGACCGCACCATTGTCTCGTACGTCGGCGTGCCGTTCTGGTCGGCCACCGCACCGACTTATACCGGCAGCAACACCTTCCAGGTGATCCTGGACAAAACGGACAGCACCGTTACGGTCCAATACCAACAGCAATTGGGGACCACCAACAACAACGACCTGCTGGTGGGTATTGAAAGCGTGGCGGGATCCATCGGCCTGCAACATTCAGCGGATATCTACCCCGCGATCAACTTCGCCGTGCGTTTCTACCTGCCGCCGCAAACCTCTTTATTGATCAACGATGCTGCGGCCAACTGGAACACAGAATTAGGGAACGGAGGCAAATTCCTCTCACGCAACGGTGCTGCTCTGCCCTTGGTCACCAACGTGCGCAATACCGGGAACACCAACCTGTCCGATGTGCAAGTGAATGCCGACGTGCGCAACGCGGCCAACATGCAGGTGGCCATTGGCAGCGCCACCGTGAACATGATCTTCGCCGGCCTGGACCAGACCGTGGGCCTGAACAGCAGCTTTGCGCCAGCGGTAAGCGGAACCTATCGCTTCACGACCATCGTGGAACCTGTTCCCGATGAGGTTGTACCGGACAACAACATACTGGTGCAGGAATTGGTAGTGGTGGATACCACCCAACTCACGCATGACCTGAACTTCAGTGGCGCTACCGATGATGGTATCGGCGTGAGTTGGGACGGTGGCAACGGGGGTGTGGCCGTACACTTCATTCCACCCTACTACCCTGCCTACGCATCCGCTACAACGGTGCGGATCACCAGCAACACGGGCAATTCCGCATTCAGCATGAAAGTGTACCGGGACGATGGACCCTTCGGCACGGCCGGCACCTTGCTCGATTCCGTTTACGTGCCACCCGCAGAAGCCACGGCAGGCGACCATGTGGTACCGTTGAACGAACAACAGACGATAAGCAGTGGTGGCGTGTACGTGCTCTGGTACATGAACGGGCCCAATGTGAACATTGCACAAGACATCGTTGCGCCTTTCTCTTTGCGTACATACGAAGTGCTCGGCAACACGTGGGCGGAATACCGTGATCGCGAGAACATCGACTTCCATATCGGCCTGCGCTTGGCCCAGGCACCCATTCTGGATATAGGCTGCACCGGATTCTTCGGCATCACCAACGGGCAGAACATCAATGCACCCGTTACCGTGCGCACGTGGATCACCAACTTCGGGAACCAACCCGCTGTGGGCTTCCCCGTTACGTATCAGTTCTCCAACTACACGCCGATCACAGAGACCTACAACGCCACTCCGATACAACCCGGTCAGCAAGTCCTCTTCACGTACGTACAGGAATTCATACCCGGCGAGAACACCACCAACGATATTTGTGCATGGAGCGCTTGGGCCTTGGACACCACCACCGACAACGACACCATTTGCGTGTCCATGAACACGTTCGTGGGCATTAACGAACTGGCATCGATCAGCGTTCGTAGTTGGCCCAACCCGACCGCCGACCGTTTGTCCGTGGAGGGCATTCCACCGGGCGATGTCGTGCTCACCATCGTGGATGCCGTGGGCCGATCCTTACATCGGAAGAAAACCACCTCCACGAACGGTCCGCTGCTGGTGAACGTAGGTGATCTTGCGCCGGGCAGTTACCTGCTCCATATCGAAAGTGGATCCGCGCACTACCGTACTACGTTCGTTGTGCAGTACTGACCTTTTCACAAGGGCTACATTTGCGCGACTTTTCCAGAAGGAAAGGCCTGTACACATTGCACAACCATGTCAAAGAACACAAGTATCCTACTGATCGTTTGGAATATCCTGCTCACCGCGTTGGTCGGCTGGGGTTTGCTCAGGAACAATTCACAAGGCACTTCACCCGTTGCAGATGACGGAACCGATGCCTCTGAAATAGAGGAAACCGTGCCTGCCATCCCGCGCGACCCCGCTGCCCTGAAGGAGGCACATATCGCATTCTTCTACATGGACAGCGTGCAGAAGAAGTACGAATTGATCGCTGAGAAGGACAAGCGCTTCCGTATTGAAGGGCAACGCTTGGAGAGCAGCTTGCAGAATGAAATGGCCAAGGCCCAAGGTCGCTACCAGGAGTTGATGCAGAAGGACCATACGTACAGTACCCAAGCCGAAGTGGCGAAGGACGAACAGGAGCTGCAAGGGCTGATGCAACGCATTCAAGGACAACAAGCGCGCAGTGAAGAACAGCTGGCAAAGTTGGAAGGTGAAATGCTCACCGAGATCACCAGCGAATTGAAGTCGCACCTCGAGATGTACAACAAGGAGGCCGGTTTCGACTACATCTTCAGCGTACAGAACGGTGGCCAGGTATGGGTGGGCAATGAGGACCTGGACATCACCAACGAACTGGTGAAAGGCCTCAACGCCAAGTACCGCGCCAAGAAAGGACCATTGAAGTGATCACCATGGGACTGCTGGACGAAAAGAAACAAGAGAACATCGCTGGTTACGTGATCAGCATGTGGCATATCGAAGACCTCTTGCGCGCCGAACAATTCGATCTTGAACGGCTGGAAGAGCACCTGATCGCACCCATGGATGCGGACCCGGACACACGCGAGGAAGTTCGCCATTGGTATGCCGATCTGGTGGACCAAATGAAAGAACAAGGCATTGAGCGTAACGGCCATCTGCTGGAAGTGGAAGAGGTGATGGGTGAACTGGAGTTCCTGCATTCCACCTTGGTGGGCGTATTGGACGATCATGCATACAAAGTGTTGTACAGCGCGGCGGAACCCGGTATCAACGCGTTGCAGGAACAGGCCGGCGAGGACAAGCAAGGCCCGATCGCCACTTGCTTTACCGCGATCTATGGCGTTATGCTGTTGCGCACCCAGAACAAACCGATCAGCAAGGGTACTATGGAAGCTGAAGGACACATGCGCAAATTGTTGGAACACCTCAGCGTGCACTACAAGCAAATGCGGAAATTGCCGGGGGTTTCGTTGAACTGAAGGGTGAGGAGGAAAGACGTGAAGAGGTGTACCTCGACTTCGCTCGGCAACCAAGGAAGTGCGCCCCGGCGCGTAGGCCGGGGTCACAAGTGAGGATGTTAGGACGTGTGGATGAGTGTGCTGTACCTGGTCCCTGCCTCGGAAACACTTCATTGAGCGTGATCAATTTGGCATTGCGCCTTCAATGCTGAAAAGGGTATGACCGAATGAAAGGAGCACGATACGGAATGCGGTATACCTTTTGCTCTTCGGGAAACCGCCTATGATCCGCGTATCACTATCCTTCATGCTACTGCTGTCCGCGACCTTGGTGTTCGCGCAAACGGGCACCACCACGGGCGGGAAAGAGAACGCACGCATCGAGATCCTCAATGCCGATCGTGGCGAGTTCGATGAACGGATCGCACCCGGTGCACAACGGCTGAAAGGCAACGTGCGGTTCAAACATAAGGATGCGATCATGAGCTGCGATAGCGCCTACCTCTATCAGGACCAACGCGTGGAAGCATTCGGACATGTGGCGATCGACCAGGGCGATACCCTGCATGTTCAAGCCGATCGCTGCAACTACAACGGTAGCCAACGCACCGCCCGGCTGGAAGGCAACGTGCTGTTGCGCAACAGCGATATGGAGTTGACCACGACAGCACTGGACTACGACCTGCGCAATCATCGCGCCGTGTACACCAACGGCGGCACCATCATCAGCATGACCGGCAACAATACCTTGACCAGCATCGTGGGCACCTACCTCACCGATGCCCGCCTCTTCATCTTCAGCCGCGATGTGCATTTGACGCACCCCGAACGCACCATCACAGCTGACACCATGCACTACGAAACAGCATCCGGCGTGGCCAGCTTCTTCGGACCAACGGAGATCGTGCAGCTCGCCAAGGATGGGGACAGTACACAGAACAGCGTGATCCACACCACCCGCGGCACCTACGATACGAGGAACGAAAAGGCGCGCTTCAGCAAACGATCGAACATCCTGAGCAAAGGCCAAACGCTGGAGGGCGACAGCTTGCACTACGATCGCAAGACCGGACTGGGCCGCGCATGGGGCGATGTATTGGTCACCGACAGCACCGGCGATATGACCGTGAAAGGCGATGTGGGACTCTACAACGAACAGACCGAACGCGCCACCATTACGGGCCGTGCGGAATTGTGGATGATCTCCGACACGGACACGCTCTTTCTACATGCCGATACGCTCTTCACCATGCCCGATAGCAGCGGCAAGCGGATCCTCGCGCGCCGGCACGTCCGATTCTTCCGCACCGATATGCAGGGCGTTTGCGATACCCTGATCTACAGTGAAGCCGATAGCATGATCCGCATGTTCCACGAACCCATCCTCTGGAGCGGTACCGATCAGATCACCGGTGATCACATACGCATCACCCTGAAGGATGGCAAGGCCGATAAGCTCTTCGTGGAAAAGAACGCCTTCCTCATGAGCGAGGTGGACACCACCGGTTTCGATCAGGTCGCAGGCACGGATATGACCGGCTCCTTCGGCGAGGACGGAATACGGAGCCTCTTGGTTGAAGGCAACAGCAGGACCCTGTACTACGCCAAGGAGAACAAGGATGGCAAGGTATCCATCATGGGAGTGAACCGCGCGGATTGCAGCCGCATCAACGTGCTACTGACCGATGGCAAAGTGAGCACCGTGACCTTCCTGGACCGACCGGACGCGATCCTCTACCCGCTTGAAAAAGTACCGCCCGATGAATTGCGCATGAAGGGTTCTGATTGGCATGTGGAGGAAAGACCACTGGATAGGGAGGGGATATTTGGGGGAGTGAAGAGAGACGAGTGATGAGTGGCGAGTGATGAGTCGTTATTGCGATCAGTCGCTAGCCTGGTTAGTCGTTGGTCAGATCAAGTCGTGAGTCGTTGGTCAGATCAAGTCGTGAGTCGTTGGTCGGAAGTCGTTAGCGGATAGTCGTTGGTCGGGAGCCTTCACTTCTTGCAGCTTGTGACTTGTATCTTGCGTCTTCCCTTTGCTGTTGCCCGTTGCTGTTGCCGTTGCAAGTTGCTCTTGCTGTTGCTCTTGCTGTTGCAAGTTGCTGTTGCAAGTTGCTCTTGCTGCTCGCTGTTGTTCTTACAATTGACCAAGATCACCCTTGATCTCCGATGAGAAGGATAGCTTCGCGGTATGCCCGAACACAAACTTCGCCCCGAAAGCCTGATGATGAGCCACGGCTACAAGCCCGAGCTTTCACAAGGTGCCATCAAATGCCCGATCTTCCAGACCAGCACCTTCGTCTTCCAAAAGGCGGAGGACGGCAAGGCCTTCTTCGAGGTGGCATACGGGCTGCGCGAGCAAGGCGAAAAGGAGGAACTGGGCTTGATATACAGCAGGCTCAACAATCCCGATCTGGAGATCCTCGAGGATCGCTTGTGCCTTTGGGACGAAGCGGAAAATTGCGCGGTGTTCGAGAGCGGCATGAGCGCCATCACCACCACTTTGCTCGAGTTGCTTTCACCCGGCGACCTTTTGCTTTACAGCAATCCGATCTATGGTGGAACGGACCACTTCATCAAGCACGTGCTCACCCGTTTCGGTATCGAAGTGATGGGCTTTTATCCATGGGAACAAGACCGTTTGGAAGAGATCGTTCGCAAGAGCGGGAAGGCGGATCGGTTGCGCATGATCTATGTGGAAACACCCGCCAATCCCACGAACATCCTCATCGATATCCAAGCCTGCAGTCGTGTGGCAAAGACCTTCGGCACCGACGAGAAGCCAGTGCTCCTGGCTGTGGACAACACGTACATGGGTCCCCTTTGGCAACATCCGTTGAAGCAAGGTGCCGATCTGGTCCTGTATTCGGCCACCAAGTACATCGGCGGCCATAGTGATGTGATCGCGGGAGCCTGCTTGGGCAGCAACGAACTGATCACCCGCGTAAGGGGACTGCGCAGTTTTCTGGGTTGCATGGCCGGGCCATGGACCGGGTGGCTCCTGCTCCGCAGCTTGGAGACCTTGAAGCCGCGCATGGAAACGCAGGCCCGCAATGCCGCGCAGGTGGCCTCGTTCCTGAAGGACCATCCCAAGGTGAAGAAGGTCCACTACCTCGGCTTCCTGGACGAGCCGGCCCAACAGACCATCTTCGACTCCCAGTGCCTCAGTGCAGGGGCCATGCTCTCTTTCGATGTGAAAGGCGGCGAGACGGAAGCCTTTCGGTTCCTCAACGCGCTGAAGCTGGTGAAATTGGCCGTGAGCCTCGGCAGTACCGAATCCCTCGCAGAGCACCCCGCTACCATGACCCACGTGGGCGTGGATCCCGTGGAGCGTGAAAAGCTCGGAATAACCGGTGGTCTGGTGCGCCTTAGCGTGGGCGTGGAACATCCGGAGGATCTGATCTGGGACCTGACGCAGGCGTTGGAGGTGGTGTGAACAGGGAGCGGCAAGGTGCGGCACGTGCTGTTACGGTTCGATCGATCGGGTCGGCGATCCATTCAGTTGGGCCATAGAACACCACTGCTGGCATGAGCATTTGACCAGAGATCAACTTGTCGATCGTGCCAAGTCCTTGCTCGTGATCAGCGATCCAACAAAGGCGATCCCTCACCACCCCGAAGTACTTCCAATGGGTGATGAGGGATCCCTAATGCGCGGTGCAAAGCGCGATCAAACGGTCTGTTCGGCGTGTTTCCCTTCTCTTACTTCTTCCACCAGTTTGGCGTTGAAGGCGGGCAGGTCCTTGGGGCTGCGGCTCGTTACCAAGCCTTCGTCCACGACAACTTCTTCATCCACCCAGTTGGCCCCTGCGTTCACCATGTCGGTACGGATACTTACATAACTAGTGATCTTCCGGCCTTTGAGCACGCCGGCCTCCGCCAACATCCATGGTCCGTGGCATATTGCTCCCACGGGTTTCTTCTGCTTGAAGAAATCCTTCACGAATTGCACTGCATCGGCATTGCGCCGCAAGAGATCGGGATTGATCACTCCCCCGGGCAGTACGAGCGCATCAAATTGATCTGCAGAACTCTCGTTCACGGTCTTGTCCACCTTGATAGTTCCATGCCATTCACCATCCTTCCACCCTTTGATCTCGCCTTCATCAATGGAGACGATCATAACATTGGCGCCCGCTGTTCGGAGTGCTTCCAATGGACTGCGCAGTTCACTATCCTCAAACCCGTTCGTGGCCAAGATCGCCACGTTCTTTCCTTCTAGTTCGTTCTTCATCTTCTTCTGTTTTAGTTGTTCAATTGCCTGTGATACCCGGTGCAACGCCTTTGTTCGGCTTTGGTGCCTTGGACCCTTTCGGTTGCTTCTGGCTTTCCGGGGTTTGTTTGGACCGTGGCTCCGGACGCTGTGCCGACGTACGATCAGGTGCTTTCTTTTCCATGCCGGTGAGCAAGCAGATCTTTCGCCGTAGTCTCGGACCCCATTGCCATCCCAATGATCACGGCACCTGAAAGCACACTGTGAGGTATTGGCATAAAGCAAACGTGTGGTGGGGATCACTCACGGTGGGGAAGGAAGGAGACGACTCTCCACGTATAATGGGGTCGCAGTTGATCGAAGATGTGGCAACCGTCCTCTTTAAGGATATTCAAGATCGGCCGCTTTCGTGCATCTGCTCCATAACCCATTTCACAGCATCTGCTGCGCGTTGGAACACGCGATGCGGTACTCCGTGCAGATACTGTTTCGCGTGCAGCTTGAACAGACGATCGTACAACAGGTCGCCTGTAACGATCGCCATGGCGGCGGTGAACTCCGATACCGTTGTACCTGAGTAATGGTCCATGCCTAGAATTTCAACATCGAGATCCATATCCTTCGGAAAGATGCACACCACGCCACAACGGTTCCCATCGGCCAACTCCTTTCTTACGGCCACGTTCTCCATGTAACCGGAATTGTTCAACCGAACACCCGCCTTGATCCGCACGAAGATGAGTCCGCGTTGATCCAGTTCCAGATGGGCCATCGCCGTTTCGATCACTTTCCTTGCCATGAATGCGCTTCTACAGGAAGCATCAACGATGCCGTCTACGCACCAATGGCGGCGGTTCAACGGCGATACCGAACAGGCCCAAAACCTTTTGATCAAAGATGGCCTCGGTGGTGATCTCTGATGCCTCATCGGTCTCGCGTTCTTTCGCGTTGTCGATGAACTCGTTCGGATAGATCAGTATGGTCCCGCCCCGTTGGGTGCGATCACGCATTGCGTGGAACACAAGCGTGTTGCCAACGAAGGTATTTCCTTCCACATGCACCTTGCTCAGATCTGCTGCGGAAATGGCGACGGCATTGCGATCGAAACGACTTTTCCGCACAAGTACTTGGCTGGCAGCGTCCACAGAGATCCCCGTTCCATGCATGCCGGTGATACGCACATTGTCAAATGCCAACTTGCAGGCATGCACGTTTATCCCATTCGCGTTGCGATCGGCGATGCGTTCCAAGAAGGAGCAATCGCTTATTGTGCCATTCGCACGGTCGATCATGAGCTGCGCCTTGCTACCTCCTTCGAACCGTATGCCTTCCAATTTCACTTGGCCACCATCGATGTGCAATGCGGTCTCCCCTTCTTCCATTGAGATCGCGCTGTTGATCACACTTGAACTTGCGTAACCATGTACCGAAACCATGCCTGCTAATTTCACGCCACCCACTGTTGCACCGGCCCCACCAGAGATCAACAGACCTCTGATCCTGCACTGTTGCGTGCCATCGCCGAGCATGGCCACAGTACCGAACGCTTCACGTTCCATTGGTCGCACGAAGACCGGATTGCGCAAGGTGCCACGCACGTGAAATGCACCGCGTACCACAAGGCTCACATCCTTCGCAAGGAACAAGCGCGCACCTTCCAACAACACGACCGCCGTCCCAGATGGAACGAGCAGGTCCTCTTCGATCATGTACTTGCCCCGGGGAAAAACGAGCGTATCCCCATTCTGCCGCAATTTGTAACGCTTGGCCAAGGCAGCAAGCAGCTCACTATTGTCCGCCACTGGTGCTGCGGCCATGGGTACGGACATGCCATGTAGAAAGGTGGCATGGCCCGGTGCGAAATACATGTCGCGGTGCAAATGCTCGGCGGCACCTTCGCGTGCAAGCTTACGGTCCAGCAATTGGTACTGAGCTTGCATGGCACTGGTCTTCGCGAAGGGCAACGCCGCCGCATCTGCAAGGACAGGTAGCCAAGTCAGGTCCAGCGCGGCGAAACGGCCCCGCAACTCCGGGATCTTCTGCTGAAGTTCCGAACGTTTCTTGTCGAAGAGCGCCCGGAATTCGGGATCCCCCAATAGTGGCGTTAGCAAGTTGGGGGCAAGCGGTGCGTCGTCTTCAGCATGGTACTGCCATTCGTGCCGGGGCGAACGGTAAATGGGCTGCATCTTCCCGGTGGTCCATTGGTAAGCGAACATCACTTTCTCGTCCCGCAATTCGCGACCGTCCAACCAAGCCATGATCAACCAAGCTGCGGCTGCTTCTTGGTCCATCAATTTGGACAACGGCTCGAGATCCCCGGATCGTGCATCAGTTACCGCACGTTCGATGATGCCCCGCAACTGTGCTCGCTCTTCCGCATTGCCACCCACTTTTGCGAATTGCCCATCGGGGTGCGTAGGGTCCAGGCTGGTGATCACCCGTCGTGCATTGGTCAAACCGTGGCGTTCCAAAAAGTCCGCATCAACAAGCTCCTCCGTGCGATAGGCTTGTTGTGTTCCTTCGCAGCCGCTTACATGCACGTATGCAATGGCAGGCGTGATCAACCCTATTTCCTTGGCGAGCATTTCCAAATACACGGCTTGTATGTCACCCACCGTACCTGGCAGCAAATACATGCGGCGTTGGCCATTGAAGCGGTTCTTTTTCGGGAACTTGATCTCCATGCCTGCCCGATCGCGTAGCTGGCGTATTTCTACCGTGTCCGCATATTCAGCGGCTGTGAACAAACGCTTCACCCAACCCGGTGCCACTTGCTTTTCGATGCACCCATCGAAGCCTTGCGATCCGCTGAACCGATATTCGATGATGGCATCGTTCCCCATTTCCACCGGACGCCGGTCGAACAATTCAGCATAACGCTCCACCTCGGATGGACGAATGTCCAAAGGCCAATCCTTGGGTAAGAGGTCGGCCGGTTTCAGGGAGAAGAGCGCGAACAAACCACCGCCAACGAACAGTACGCCCAACAGCCAGGCCTTGGGGCCAATGGTACGCGTCTTATTGGATCTCCGCATCGGTGATGGCATTGGTGATGGTGAGATCCAGTGGTACACCGTACGGAAATGCTATCGATACATTGAGCGGTAACACGTTGTAGTGTAGCCAATTTGCACTGGGACGGTCCCAGCTACCTTCCGGAAGGGCAACCGCATGCGGAACCAGGACGGTCCATGCTCCATCCAAGCGTTCAGCGATGAGCGTGTCACGCCCGGCGATGAGCTGGGGTGCGTTCTCCATGGGCCCGCTCCACGATAAGCGCAAAGGTGCTTCGGAGAAGGACCGCAGCGTGAGCTTCTCGCCTCGCTCAACCGTTACATCATTTGCAGCGAGCCGCTTGTTCAGCCGTTCCCAATAGGCATTCACGGTTGCTCGCATGCCAGCGAAGGAACTGATGGTATGGACCACCGAAAAACGATGTACATCAGCGGTGGTGAGCGTGACGTGCCCGAACTTGTTCCTGTCCTGCAACACGGACGGTTGTATCTCCTCGATCGTGCGATCGTACTTCGCCATGAACTCGCCTTTCACATGGAGATCCTGCAGCGCTTGGTACGCGTACCGGTCGCGCAACAAACGCCACTCCGGGATACGCAGGAACCAATGCGCAATGGCATCGTTGATGAAGTACAGCGGCTCGCCCTCCGGGGGGAACATCAGCAACGCATCCCAGAAGATCGGATAGAATAGCCCTGTGCGCTCGTTCAACACCAACCATTGATTGTGATACTGGTCCATGTGCTTGGTGTTCACCACCACCATGGCAGCGAGATAGCGGGCATAGGTGTCAACGTCGATCAATTTCGCCAACGTATCACGGCGCTCCGTCAAGGTCCGTAAGGTGTCTTGGACCACGGCGATCAATGCTTTCAACTGCGCACGCGATGCTGTGCTATCGGCCTTGCCTACGAATTCCCAATGGTCCGCACTTTCCCACAACCGGCGCTTGGGCGGAAGCTTTCGGTCGATGATCGGCGCATAGTCCCCCTTGTACACCGGTACATCCTTCTTCGCGATGCCCCTGATCTTCTCGAAATCGCCATCGATCTGCTCATACATCTCCATCACGCCCTGGTCCGAACCGTTGATCTCCACGTAAACCATTTCGTTCCACGGAACAGGAACACCCATGCGGCCTGCGATCCATATGCCCAAGTGGTTGTTCACCATATTGAAGGACTTGGGGTTGATCACATTGAGCTTGCGGTAGGGCGCGAAGGGATTGTCCTTCTTCAATTTCAGCCGAAAGGACTTCTTACCGCCCAAGAAGTGCGACGCGGAATACATGCCTCGATACCGGAACGTAACGGGGTACTCCACGCCATGCTCCACCAACGTTGCCGGGAATTTCTCACCACCGCTCCAAGGAAGATCACTATCCAATTGGTCCAACGAGGCTTGATCGATACGTAGGTCCAACTGGCGCAAGCGGTGCGGTCCGGGGTCTTGGGAAAGCCCATCGACAGTGGTACTGAGGAAGGAAGCCGC
>Ga0335394_10007430_pt1 | contig 12392 bp, 11 predicted proteins | sample MAT03_FD_205741 | JGI IMG/M metagenome (GOLD analysis project Ga0335394, IMG submission 205741) | Freshwater microbial communities from Lake Fryxell liftoff mats and glacier meltwater in Antarctica - MAT-03 (spades assembly) (version 2) ... | reverse complement strand
TGTTCGACGCAAATACTGCCAATGTAGCCGGCACCGCCGGTAACGAGAATTTTCATGTTCCCCGGATGACTTACCCGGTGCCGACAGCGGCGAAAAGCAGGAAAATGCAACCCGATCATTGTGGGGTATGATTGGAAGTGCCGCTGAACATAGACTGGAGTGCTTTTAGCGCCCTGTTGTAAATCTTGGATCGATAGGCTTGCGCCGCTTGCAACCGAAGGTTCCCGCTCTTTGACTTACCTGCACACGCGTCTGTCTCGCTGGCTCTTACTTGATCCTCTGGTTGATCGAGTTGCGCGTGGCGTCCTGTTTTTACTTTAAACTTACCACTTAAAACTCGGCTACTAAGCCGGGGCATTGATAACAGCGGGATCGGAGTCCCGCTGGCCGCACAGGTTCCAAAACCTGTGTTCCGCCACTGCCAACGCCAACGCGCGTCACCCCCCTTCTGAGTTTCCTTCTGAGTTTCCATTTGCTCCATCGGCTTGCAGCGTGCATCTTCGCCCCCCTTCTTATTATGACACTTACTGAAAAAGTTCTCGCGCGTGCCAGTGGCAAGACACAAGTTCGTCCCGGCGACAATGTCTGGGTGAATGTGGATGTATTAATGACCCACGATGTCTGCGGACCGGGCACCATCGGCGTTTTTAAACGCGAATTCGGGCAGGCGGCAAAAATCTGGGACCCAAAAAAAATCGTCATTATCCCAGATCACTACATTTTCACTGCCGATAGCATGTCCAACCGCAACGTGGACATCCTCCGCGAATTCGCGAAAGAGCAGCAGCTCCCTTATTTTTACGACGTCATTGATGACGAAAATGGACACTGGAAGTTCGACGCTTCGCAGGGGCAGCTCAAAAAGCAGTATGGCAAAAGCTACACCGGCGTCTGCCACACGACATTGCCGTGGAAGGGACACACCCGTCCGGGCGAAATCCTTTTTGGCACTGACTCGCACACCTGCATGGCTGGTGCGTTCAACCAGTTTGCAACCGGCATCGGTAATACCGACGCGGGATTCATTCTCGGCACCGGCAAGCTGCTGATCAAAGTGCCTGAAACCATGCGCTTCCTCCTCGAAGGCGCGATGCTGCCCGGCGTGATGGCAAAAGACATCATCCTGCATGTGATCGGCGACATCGGTTTTGACGGCGCAACGTATCGCGCGATGCAGTGGGAAGGACCAGGCGTTTACTCCATGACCATGGACGACCGCATGACCATCGCGAACATGGCGATCGAAGCAGGTGGTAAAAACGGCATTTTTCCGTGCGACAAAAAGACAATTGATTACGTCAATGAACGTGTGCGTGAAAACGGCACCAAGAGCACCTTTGAGCCTGTCGAACTCGATCAGGAACAAAGCTTCGTTTACGACAAGGTGTTTGATCTTTCGAAGCTCGAACCGACCGTAGCGTGCCATCCCGATCCAGGTCAGCGCAAGCTCGCTAAGGAAATGGATGTGAAATTAGATCGCGCTTACATCGGCTCGTGCACTGGCGGCAAAACGAGCGACTTCCTTGCATTCGCAGAGGTGGTGCGCGGCAAGACGGTGAAGATTGATACGTTTGGCGTGCCTGCCACGACCAAGGTGGTTCAGGAACTCAAAGACACTCAATGGGACGGAATCAGCGTCTGGAGTATTTTGGAAAGTGCTGGAGTGCGTATGACAGAAAACGCCTCTTGCGCCGCATGTCTCGGCGGCCCTGTGGATACCTTCGGTCGTATGAATACGCCGATGAAATGTATCAGCGCCACGAACCGCAACTTCCCCGGTCGTATGGGCCACAAGGAATCCCAAGTTTTCCTCGCCAGTCCTTACACGGTTGCCGCCTCGGCGCTGACTGGGAAGATCACCGATCCCCGCGAGTTCATCAGTTAAATCGCTCAACTTCATGTCCGATCCCGACAATCAGGACTTGAAAAAGAGTCTTACATTTCTGGAACGCGAGATATGTTATCGATAAGAATAAAACCAAGCCTTAGGCGGCGTTCGATTCCTTGGATGAGGCACTGTGCGAGAACAAATTCTATTTTCAAACCGAAGGGATGGTCTGCAAGGAAGAATCCTGGCAGTGGTTGCGATCCTGCTGATTTTTGCAGGGTGTAAATCTGGTCCTGAGGACAGTTCAAAGCTCGGCGTCTATTTAGTACAGACCAAACAGACCGGCTTCTACCGCTTCGGGCCTGCACAGAATAACGGGCCTGATTTTAATCTGCAGAATGGTCAGCGTGTGGCGATGCTGAAATATGAACGCGCTTTTTCGAAGGTCATGATGGAAAACGGCTTCTCGGGCTTCGTGGCCACCGAAGATCTCAAAGCCGCGCCCCCACCGCCCAAACAACCACGCGCTTCGCGCAGTATTTTCGGACGCCGTCGTGGTGGACAGATTACGGTGGAAAACGAGGTATTGGAATCGGGCCCGTTATTTGATCAGTTCAATCTCCCACCACTTCCCGAGGATCCCGCGCCGGGAGAATCGGAGATATTAATCCCGCCAGAAACCAAGGTTCCCCTGCCTTTGCCGCGATAATTACGGCGCGAGACTCTAATCCCAGATGAAATGCTCCAGCCGGAGATCTTTCAGCCTTTTCCGGGCTTCTTCTGCTCGGGAGCCGGGCAGCCTCACCATCTTTTCGTAAATGCCGATCGCGCTCTTCCACTGCTTTTGCGCCTCATAAACCCGGGCAGCCTCAAAGCCGGATTTATAATACCAGAATGTCTCCAGAAGCCCCGTTGCATTGCGCTCCAGCACATCGTAAAGGGTCGCCTGCGCTTCATCCTGGCGTCCCAGTTGCTCAAGCACTTTCGCTTTTTTATAGAGCGCCTGGTTTCTCCACATCGGTGTGGCGTCAGCCAGCGACGCAAGCTGATCATAAGAAGCAATCGCCTGCTCCATAAATTGCGGATCCTTTTTTCCCAGCAACACCAGACAATCGCCACGCCCGCAGTAAGCAGCAAATTTCACCTCGGCCTCTGCGGCTGGCTGCGCGGCAATGATCTGGTCGTAAAGCTTCACAGCGTCGTCATCCTTTCCCAGCTTGTTGTAAATGATCGCCTCCTGAAGACGCGCATGCAGCTTCAGCTTCCCTTCCAATTTTGCCACATCTTCGAAAAGCTCCACTGCGCGGCCCAGCCCCTCCGTGCTCATGAGCTTCATCGCACTCTGGCCTGCAAGGAACAGCGATGTCTCCAGCCACAAGCCCTTATCATCCTCACGGGCCACCGTCTCAAACTGCACCTGCGCATTGGCGTAATCCTCACGTTGAAAATATACCTGCCCAAGCTTCATCCGCACTTCGATCAATTGCGGCGATCCCGGATGTTTGTTGATAAAAGCACGCGCTAGCTCGATGACGTGCGCGTCATCCCGGGGCTGTTTTGCGTCCTCGATGAAGAGGCTTAAATAATCCGCCTGAGCGCTCATCTCGTCCGACGCGGGCGCAGCCACCGCTGTCTTGACCAACGCTGTCGCCTTTACCGAATCGCCTTCCAGAAACGCGAGCTCGGCAAGCGCCACGCTAGCTTCGCCTCTGCGGGAGTGCCCCTGAAATTCCTGAAGATAACCCTGGAAAACCTCGTCCGCCTTTTGGTCTCGTGCGCGCGCCAACACCAGCCCTTTCTCCAACATTAAATTCCCTTGTAATTTTTCATCAGAAAACTCCTCCCGAAATGCTTTCAGCGCCTCTTCAAACCGCTCTTGATTTCCCTGCTGCAACCACGCGAGCGCGCCATTAAAGGCCGCCGATTTTTTGAATGCAGGAAATGCTTCCGCCGCGCTTTTAAAAAACTTTTCCGCAAGTAAATGCTCCTTCTGCTGAAAATAGATGAGCGCAAGACGAAGCTCCATTTCTGCGTGAATAGCCCGCTGATCGTCACCAGTGGAAGTGCGTACCGCCGACAATAACGCCTTTTCAGCTGCTCCATAATTCCGCATCAGTAACGCGACATCGGCCTGGATCTGATAGACCAGCGGCACCAACGGATGCGTCGGGAACTTTTCTAGAAAATACTGGGCAGAAAGCGAGGCGCGCTCGTAGCGTTTCTCACGGATTTGCAGACGTGTGACGTAAAACTGTGCAAGCGCAGCGCGGCGGACGGGAGGCTGTCGCACTAGCCGGTGCAGTTCGCCTTCTGATGGATTTTTATCCAACGCGTTTACTTGATCCAGCCGCCGGAAAACCAGCTCAAGGTAACTGCACTCGGGATGTTTCCAGATGAAAGACTCCAGTGCGTTCTTGGCAACGTCCGGCCCCTGTGCAACGAGACTCGCCTCCGTCGCTCCCAGCGTGGCGGCCACCAGTAAATTCTCGGATAGCTGCTCTGGCGCTTTCAGCACTTGCTCAAATTTCACGAGCGCCTCCGCGTGTTTTTTTTCACTCAGCAATACCCGACCCTCCACGTATTCCTTCCATTGCACATCGACCGCCGTTTCGGGCTTTGCCTCCGCAAGTTCCTTGCGCGCTTCATCGGAGCGACCCAGTTCCACGAGCATTCCCGCAAGACGCAGTCGCACCACCGTGGTCGCCTTTCCAAGCGACACCGTCATTTGCAACACCGCCGCGGCCGCCTCACCTTGTCTTAGCGCCTGCAACGCCTCGCTTTTCCCCAAATACGCCTCCAATGGGGCGTCTTTCTCATCCGCAAGCTGCTCGTAAATTTCCAGCGCCTTGTCCCACATGCCCAGCCCCGCATATGCCCGCCCGGTAAGCAGACGATCCTGAATATCAGGCTGCTCCACCAGCGCCTGTAAAGTATCAAGCGCCTCCTCATAGCTGCCCGCTGCAAGCTGCGCCTCCGCCAGCAACGTCGTCGCCGCATGGCGGTCCGCCTCCGGAATATCCGTCCGAGTCAGTACCTTTCCAATTTTGAAAATGGCGACTTGAGGGACATCCTCAGCCAGCGCCTTGCGTGCTTCATCCAGAATAGACGGTGTGCTAGCAACAGCAGACCAGGCGCACCACCAGCCCACGCATGCGAGCGCATAAACGCCCTTGCTCAGATTCAGTCTGGATGATGAGAAAATCATGACAATAGATTCAGAAGCGCGGATTTAAACACAGCTGATCACATTTCATAAACCTTAATTCTTGTAGGATTTTCTCTGTGGCGCAAAACTGTTAAGTCTAAAGATTTTAATTCATGAAGTTACCGAATGGCTGGAAATGTGATCTAGGTAGGTAAGAAACTAGAAGAATACACGCTCAATGCTTTACACCGTGAAGGACGCCATAAAGCCCGCGTATTTGAGTCTGCTCTCGGTATTACACTGGCTAACGTTCAAACCTTAAGAGACGCGATTTTACAAGCTGCCGCAAACTCGGACACGGCAGAGCCCAAAGACAATAACGGATTCGGAGAGATTTATAATCTGCGCTTTTCGTTGGTAACCAATCGTGGCAACGCAACGATCATGACAGCATGGATCGTGTTGCATAACGAAGACTTTTCAAGACTTACAACCTGCTATATTATTTAAACCATGAATCCGGCCATTCATCTATATGACGTTGTCGCCCTGTTGGATGCTGTGCAGTCAAAGCATTTTGAAAACGGGAATCCGATTGTATTGCAACGCGGGCAAATCGGCACCGTGGTCATGGTTTATGACAAAGCTGTGTATGAGGTTGAATTTGCAGATCGCGAAGGACGCGCCTACGCATTACTTCCACTTTCGGCTGATAAGCTGATGGTCTTGCACGAGACCCCTTCGGTGGCAGCTGCATAATTATTGAAAAGTCAGGCCATAGAGCCTCATTTCAGCATCCGTTTCAAATACGAGCCGGTATGGCTGGAAGCCACTTTGGCCACAACTTCAGGCGTGCCTTCCGCAACGATCTCTCCCCCACCCCCGCCGCCTTCCGGACCCATGTCGAGAATCCAGTCGGCGCATTTGATGACTTCCAAGTTGTGCTCGATGACGATCAGTGAGTTACCTGCGTCGCGCAGCTTGAGCAGCACTTCCAGCAGCTTATGGATGTCTGCAAAATGGAGCCCAGTCGTCGGTTCATCCAAAATGTAAACCGTCCTCCCCGTCGCCTTTTTCGCCAACTCGGTCGCGAGCTTGATCCGCTGAGATTCACCTCCACTCAAGGTCGTGCCGTTTTGCCCGAGATGCAGATACCCGAGCCCGACGTCCTCCATAGCGTGCAGCTTATCGGAGACGCCCGGCACATTTTTAAAAAAGCGTGCTGCCTCGTCCACGGTCATATCCAGCACATCGGCGATGTTTTTCCCCTTGTAAGTAATCTCCAGCGTCTCGCGGTTGTAACGGCGCCCGTTGCAAACCTCGCACTCCACATACACATCCGCCAAAAAATGCATTTCGATCTTTTTCACGCCGTCGCCTTCACACGCCTCGCAGCGTCCACCTTTCACGTTGAATGAAAAACGTCCCGCATCGTAGCCGCGCACCCTCGATGCAGGCAGCCCGGTGAAAAGGTCACGGATCGGGCCAAACGCTCCCGTGTAAGTCGCCGGATTACTCCGCGGCGTCCGGCCAATCGGCGTCTGATCAATCACGATCGCCTTGTCGATCTGGTCCAGCCCCAGAATCGCCCCATGCCTCCCCGGCTTGTCTTTGTTGCGGTAAAAATGACGAAACAGCGCGCGCCGTAAAATATCATCCACCAGCGTGGATTTCCCACTGCCGCTCACGCCGGTCACGCACGTGAGACAGCCAAGCGGGAAGCTGGCATTGACGCTCTTGAGATTATTTTCCGCCGCTCCCGTCACCACCAGCCAGCCGGGATACCCGCCCCGCGTCGTAGCATCTGCCTTGCGTCCGGGCGATTTGCCCTTGGGTGCTACGCGGGTTCTTGGAACCGGAATTTTAGTCGTGCCTGCGAGGTATTGTCCCGTCAGCGACGCCGCGACTCGGGCGACTTCGTCCGGTGTTCCCTGCGCGATTAGCTCGCCGCCACGGCTTCCCGCGCCAGGGCCGAGATCAATCACATGATCCGACGCCCTGATCGTGTCTTCATCGTGCTCCACGACAATCACTGAGTTTCCAAGATCGCGTAACTTACGGAGCGTCACGATCAGCCGATCGTTATCGCGCTGATGCAAGCCGATGCTTGGTTCATCCAGCACGTAAAGACAGCCTGCAAGCCGTGAGCCGATTTGTGTCGCGAGCCGGATGCGCTGCGCCTCGCCGCCGCTCAAGGTCCCGCTTTCCCGATCCAGCGTGAGATAGTTCAACCCCACTTCTTCCATAAAAGAAAGACGCGACCGGATTTCACGCACCAGCTCCGTGCTAATCTCACGCTGCTGCTCCGAAAGCACCAGATGCTCGATAAACCAGCGCGCGTCGCAGACACTCAACGAACAGAACTCATGGATGTTCTTTTCACTTTCCGCGCTCCTCAGCGTGACTGCCAGAATCTCCGGCTTCAGCCGTGCGCCCTCGCAGGCGTCGCATGTGCGGCGGCTCATGTAGGCGCGCAGACGCTGACGCGACAGCTCGCTATCCGTCGTCTCGTGAAGATGCTGCAAAAGCGGCGCGACACCCTCAAACGGTTTCAACGCCGTCTCGCGTTTACTTCCCTCACCCCACGTAAATTCAATCTCCCGCTTGCCGGTCCCGAGCATGACCGCATCACGGAAATCCTCTTTCTGGTCGCCCCACGGCTTGTTGATGTCCGCCTTGAACGCCTTGCACAGCGACTCGAGCACTCCGATGTAATAGCCCGCCATCCGCTTGTTCGCCTTCGCCCATGGAACGATCGCACCTTTTGCCAGCGAGACCGTCGCGTCGGGAGCAATCAGCTCGGGATCGAAGACCGGCATCGTCCCGAGCCCCTGGCAAACTGGGCACGCGCCATAGTGGCTATTAAACGAAAAATGTTTCGGCGTCAGAGCAGACAGAGTGAAGCCGGTGTCTGGATTCGAGAAGTCGGTAGAAAAGCGATTCGGCTCCCACGCTCCCTCCGTCGCATCAGCCGCCTGACGCAAGACGATGAGCTTTCCTCCGCTGCGCTTGAGTGTTGTCTCCACCGAGTCATTCAGCCGCTGACGCATCCCCTCGCGAATCACCAGACGATCCACCACCGCCTCGATGTCGTGCGCCTTGTTTTTCTCCAGGCGAACCGGCGTTGCACCCAGCTCAACAATCTCGCCATTGATCCGCACCCGCACAAACCCTTCGCGTTTCAGTTTCTCCAGCACATCCCGAAACTCCCCTTTTTCGCCGCTCACCACAGGTGCCAGCAACACCAGCCGGGTTCCTTCCGGCCATTGTAAAATCGCATCCACGATCTGCTGCGGAGTAAGGCGATAGATCGCACGACCGGTCACAGGATCATGCGGTTGCCCTATCGCTGCGTAGAGCACGCGCAGGTAATCGTAAATTTCCGTCGTGGTAGCGATGATTGAGCGTGGTCCGCCAGCCGATCCACGCTGCTCAATCGCGATCGCAGGAGAAAGTCCTTCTATAAAATCCACATCGGGCTTTTGCAACCGGTCCAGAAACTGCCGCGCATAAGCCGAAAGGCTTTCCACATAACGGCGCTGCCCTTCCGCATACAGGGTATCAAAAGCCAGCGACGATTTCCCCGAGCCCGAAAGACCCGTGATCACAACCAGACGTCCGCGCGGAATCTCAAGATTTAGGTTCTTGAGATTATGCTGGCGTGCGCCAATAATTTTAATCGTTTCAGCAGACATCTTTACGCTCTAGGAAAGGTTTGCTAGAACATCACAGTCCCCCTCACCCCCCCAAGCTGTTTTTCTCATGAATGATTCCGCCGCCCCCATTTCCCGCGATGAGCTTCTTGCGTTACACGCCCGATTCCGTGAAATAAAGCATGACATCAACAACACCCTCGCCGTCTTCATGGCGCTCAGTGAACTCGGTCAGCGCAACCCGGCTCATCTGGAAAAACTGGCAAAAGCCGTCCTGGAACGCAGCCAGAAAGTGGTGGATCATCTGACGGGATTCTCCGATCAGCTCGGACTCGTAATCAAAGGCGAAACGCCTTCGGCCTCAAACGCCGGGACGGACCACAGCGGCGCATTACCAGCGGCGTAAAGAAAAGTGCGGCGCAGGCCCAGCGCTAGAGGCTATTCCTTTTGGATCTTCCCTGCCGCATCCAAGGCACGAAGAACGGCGATCACGGGATCATTGATATACATCTTATGCTCAATGGCGGCGACCAAGCCGTCAGCAATAGCTTCGACGCCTATAAACGCAGTGCGAATTTTTTGGCGTTTTGAAAACATTTCCAAATATGCCTCGATAGCGATGCGCTTTTTCGGAGTTACCCGGCCGGAAGCAACCCAAAGCTCAATATCTTCAACTGAATAGCCATATCGCTTGCATGCTTCTCTAATCACTCCTTTGAAAATTACTGGATCGCTAAACAGTTTTTCCTCTTGGAGACGTTTGAGCGATAGACCATGGGAACCGAAATAGGATTTCACGTTCACCAACACGAGCTTGTCACGCCTTGCCGCCACGAGATCCATTTCATAACCATGCACCTGATACTCCTGTCGCGACTTCTTTCTGGTAAGCACTTTCACAGGAAATTTGACCCCGGAGCTGACAACAAACCCTTTTGTCTCCAGCCAGACTTTAACGACGTGCTCGTACGCTTCCATTATTTGGATTCTGACGAATTTGAAAAAGCTCCCGGCCAGCCTCCATGCTTTTCGATCACCTGATCGATCTCGGCCATGAGGCGGATGGTTTCGGTGAGGGCGATGATGATCTTTTGGTAATGGACTAGGTCGTCCTGCGTGAGGGTGCGACCTTTGCGGTCTTTGAGCCATTTCTGGCAGACTTGGTAGCCGCCGATGTGGAAGTTCCAGACGTTTTCAGGGATGGTGCGGAATCCACTGCTGCCGGAACGGGTAGCGGTTTTGGAACCAGTCGCATCAATCCAGACGGTGCCGCCATGATCGGATGTCCAGCCGACTTTGCTGACTGTAAGATTGCTGCCGGTGAAATCGGTGATGGGTTGGAAAGTGGTTCGGGCATACTGCCCGATGGGGGTAGAGAGCTGCGGGCTGGAAGCCCGATCCACGTCGAATTCCAGCAGGTGCAGGGCGGTGAGTTCGCCGCCGAGCCGGGCCAGCGCGCGGAACAGCTCCAGGTTCCCGGTCAACGGCAGGCGCGGGAAATCGATCTTCAGAAACTCCGCGTAGCGGCTCCGGTAGCCGGGACTGTGAAACACCGCGTAGGTGTAGTGGAAGATGTCTTCGGGTGTCAGGCCGGCGGGCAGGCCGTGCTCACCCGCTTGGCGAACATCCAGTGCCCGAGCTAGTGATCTAAGAAACAACGGGGAGAGGTTTGGATTACGTCGCGCCGTCGAGGAGAGTTGGCCCTGCCCATCGTCGGCTGGATAAGTATAAAGCGGGTTCAGACAATTCCCGCCCCGGCGGAAATTCCCGCGCCTGTGGTCTCGACCTTGATTTGAGCGATTCGCACAAACTTCTTGTAGTCGTCTTGTAGCCAGTGCTTGCGCTCGCCGAGAGGTTCTCCATCGACGAATTTGTAGGCGTCAACCAATCGGACCGCCGTTTCAGAATTGTTTGCGGAAACGCCAGAATACGGTGGGTTGCCGATGACGACGGTGAAGCGCTTATACCATTTGATTTCGTTCACGGCGGCGGCTTCGTGGGCGAGGGCGTCGAAGCCGATTTGCGGGAGCTGTTTGACCTTCGGTTCGAGGGCGTTGGTGAGGTAGATGCGGGCGCGTTCCTCGGTGCCAAAGCGGTAGCCGGTCTCGGCGAGCTTGAGGCCGATTTTCATGTGGGTGATGGCGTAGGGGGCCATCATGCTCGAAGGCGTGGAGGCGCGGGAGGAGGGCGTGGGGGACGTATTGGTTCCAATACGCCCCGAAAGTTGAGAGTTGAGGGTTGAGAGTTGAGAGTTTCGGCGTCGCGGCTGCGCCGCCTTTTTTCCATAGCGCCTCAAGGTGCCGGTGGATGACGTCGATGACTTCGACGAGGAAGGTGGCGGTGCCGGTGGCGGGGTCGAGGATTTGGACGAACGGTTCGTCCGGGGAGATAGTGCGCTTTTCGCCCGGCTCGTCGGTGAGCGGCGGGAGAACCAATTTAGGATTTAGGATTTCAGATTTAGGATTTGAAGCGGCCTGCTTTTCGGAGCGGGCGATCATTTCTCCCCATGTCACGGTGGAGGCAAGTCCGTCTTCGAGGCCGAACTCGGTTTGCAGGAGTTCATGGACGCTGCGGACGATGTAGGAGACGACGGGCTGCGGGGTGTAGAAGACGCCGCGCTGGATTTTGAGCTGCTTGTTGTAGGCGCTGAGGAAGTGCTCGTAGAAGTGGATGACGGGGTCTTCGCCGCGGGTCTTGTTGCCGAAGTCGCGGAGGATGGCGGGCAGGTCGGTCTCGTCGCCGCGCAGGAGTTCGACGACGTCCTGGATGCCGAGTTCGTCGAAATCAATCGCGCCCTTGCGGCCGCCCACGCTGAGGAAGGTCTGGAGCATTTCCTTCAGGAACGGATTCGTGACCGGCACCATGTCGGTGATGTTCTCGGCGATGAGCGCGGTGCCGTGGCGTCCCTCGCTCATCTCGGTGCGCGAGATGGCGGCGGTGAGCAGGCCGTAGGTGATGGTCTGCGCGTAGGTGTCGGCGAAGGTTTCCTCGGTGAGGTCGTGGATGAGGGCGGACTTGAAGGCGGTGAAGAGTTTCATCAGCGCGCCGCGCTCGGTCTCCGCGGCGAGCAGCGTGCGTGCGGCGTCGCGGATGGATCGGGCGAGTGCGGCCATTTCCTCGGCGAGACGGTCCGCGGTGCGAATGACGTGGCCGATGCGGTGGCGGAAGGGTGAACTCCATTGTGCGCGCCACGCGGCGTGGTCGGCGGGATTGTCGGGCCAGTGCAGCTTCTCGGCGAGCGTGCGGGAGACGTGCTGGATTTTCAGCACCGTGTCGCCTCCATCCCAGCCGAGGACGTGCAGTGTCGGCAAATCGCCGGGCTCCTGCCGGAAGTGCGCAAAGGCCATCTCGCGCTGGTCGCTGGCCTGGTCGCCGAAGGCGGAGATGAAGAGCATGTCGTTCGTGTCCCACGCGGCGCGCTCGGCCTTGTTCGCCGAGGCGCGTTTCTTCACGACCAGATGGCTGAGGATGCGGCGGAGCACGACGACGGGGAGCTTCTTTTTCTCAAACTCCACGAAGAAAATTCCCCAGGGCTGGCCGTGCCGGAGCGGACGCAACTGGTGGATGGTTTTAATCTTCGTCGCGTCCTCGTCCTTCAGGCCAAGCTCGGCGGGCTGTTATTCAAAGGTGAGGTCGTCGAAGCCGTATTCATCCAAGGGCCAGCCGAGATCGTCTTCGAGATAACGGACGAGTTCTGCGAAGGTGCGGAGGGAACGGAGGTCGGCGGGCATGGGGGGGGCGTTCAGGGTGTCTCGCCGGCACGGCG
>Ga0335394_10007428_pt1 | contig 12393 bp, 8 predicted proteins | sample MAT03_FD_205741 | JGI IMG/M metagenome (GOLD analysis project Ga0335394, IMG submission 205741) | Freshwater microbial communities from Lake Fryxell liftoff mats and glacier meltwater in Antarctica - MAT-03 (spades assembly) (version 2) ... | reverse complement strand
TGTTAGGAGCACCAGGAAAATCGATTTTGTACATACCAATCCATGATGTATCTGACTTGCACCAGTGTACGTATTGTGACAGGTACTGTTCTACATAGAAGTAACTAGCATCCTGTGTAAGAACATCCCATACTCGAATCTTATTTAACAACTCAAATTTTCTAGCTTCAGTTCTTCCACTGTTCCAGATATCGTAGCACGCTTGGGAGAGCACTACTGGTCCACCCCAGATGCCGCACCACAATGGTCTCGGATCATCCTTTTCTAGTTCTTGAATTAGGAAGTTCGACGCTTCGGTCGATTTGCCCTCTCCCACATGATCCTGCCATACGCCTGCACCCTGACCAAAATCACCGTGACCATCAGGATACGAACGATGTTTTTTGATAACACTACGTAGATAATCGGCCGTTGGATATCTATCATCGTGCAACAACAGATTTGGTCGAACCTGTTCGTAACCGCTAATTACGGAATGAGTGGCACTTTCTGCTCCGCTCATGGAACCAAATGGCGCTAGCAAAATACCAACAATTTCTATATCATTCAAATACACCATCAAACGTACCAAAGACTGTTGATCGTCAGGATCACCTGTGATGTCAGTCAATGCCATGTAACGAGGTCGTTGTGTCTTTGGCGGCAGAGGGGTCGGCCTGCCGTTCAAGGTAGCGAAGAAATCGGTTTTCATCGCTTCCTCGTCGATATCCCGAATGATGTGAACGTTCGCTGGCGAGTTAACCTTCTTCCACCGATATTTCTGATCCGGACCGAGCACCACCGAAGGCTCGGCCAGCGTCAGCCAATGCTTCCCAAGGTAGTTGCCGATGACCATTGAGATCGTCGTCACGTCGAAGAGCGCTTTCCTGCCAGCGGGCGTGATCGCTTCAAGATATTCGCCCAACGGGTTGTCGGGATAAAGGCCGGACTCAACGCGTTTGTCCATGGTAATGCTGGCACCGGTGGGATTCTCCAAGATGATCCAGAACTCGACGCCGCTCTGACCGGTTACATAGACCGACCAGGGGTCGTTACTTCCGTTGAAGCTATGGACGTTGACCTGTTCCGGGCCACCGCCCAGCCAGACGATCTTGATGCGGCTTTTCAGGTCCAACCCTTCTTCACGCGCGTGAAGAATCGCGCTGGCAATATTGGAACATGGGCCAACCGGAAGCACCCAGACCGGATTGTCCGGTGACGCGCCACGAGCCGCCGCAAGAATTGCTTCGCTGGCTTCGCTTTTGACCGGCTGCGTGTCCGTCCAGTTGCCACTGGCGGGAACCTGCAACGGCAGTCTTGCACCGTGGAACACCTGAGGCATTTGATTTTCGGGACGATGCTTCAATAGGCCGCTATTGCGGCTAAGCTGGATGATGTAATGAATCTCGCCGTAGTTGATCTGCTCCTGATATTGCCCACCGTGATCGGGGCGGAGACCGTGATGGATGCTGTTGATACCCAGCACGTCCAAGTTGCTGAAAAGGCCGTAGCCGATGTAATGCTGGTCATCGACTTCGTTGCGGGCATCGGTGTCGAGAAAAATCTGCGGCAAGTGCAGTGTTTCTGGCGTGTGGACACGCACGAGGGCGGAAGATAGCTCGTTCAATGTGTCGCCCACCTTTGATCCCATAACGACACGGTAAACCCCCGGTTTCTCGAACGTGTGGCTGACCGACTGGCCGTCAGCCGTCGCCCCGTCCCCCAGCTCCCAGTGAGGGTCGCTCGGATTGCCATTGAGTCTGAACGTCACGGGCTTCCCAGCCAGTACCGGCCCATCGAGCGGAACAATCCAAGCGGCACGTTTCTCCCGGATGGACGGGTCTTGCGCGGCGGCGAAGCCCGGCAGCAGGCTGGCGAAGAGGCCGCAAGCCACCAAGACTGCCGCCGTCTGGCGAACACATTGGAATTGGTTTGGCATGATCATTTTCTTTCTTTGAACTGCTGGCGACTGATAGGCATCTGCTTTTTCGACGTGGATGGAGTGTGGCTGGCTAGGTGTGGCCATGCAAGGCGAAACCCGGCAGAATTGTCCCTTGCCAAGTGCTTGGCCGGTCTTTGGGTCTGGTGGGCGGCGGCCCACCAGACCCCGAAAGGCGGTCGTAGCCTCCAGGAGGGCCGGTCAGAGGGCCACAGCGGCTGGAAACGGCCGTCGCGTCGGCCGTCGCGGGTGCATTTCACCGCCGAGCGGATGCCCCGCTTCACGCGCGAGGCGACCGCTCCCCGTTCACCGAAACGTCGCCCGACCTCGTCGCCCTGCGACTGAACCCGTGGTGGTATCCGCATGGTCTCCACACCCCCGCCGACGACGGCAGCGACGGGTTGCGTCAAGTCGTGGGCGACGAAGTCCACCGGTTGCATTCCCTCGATCCGCGCCTGCTCCACGGCCTTCAGCAGCGCGGCGAACGAACCGGCCCGGCCGTTCGCGCGGAGATAGAAACCACGCTCGTCGATGGGAACCACAATCTTGCCATCCGGCGAAGGGCCCGCGTTGCCGTAGTCGTCGAACAGGCCGAATAAACCCGCTCTATTATCGAGCGTCATCGTGCCACCGCGATACACCTGCCGCCGCGAGAGCTTCTGCAAAATCTCGGCGCGTTCGGGCGAGTCTGTGTTCAGTGTCGCGAGTTTCGCATAGAACGGGGCGACGGTGGCCACCTCCTCCCGACAACGCACGTTACGGAACATCACGTTGCCCCGACCGAAGACCGGCGTCAGGTCGCCGACCACGACGAGCGTGCCCTCGTCGGGATTCGGTTTGCCGTCCGCACCGGCTGTCCCCTTGAAGGCGAACACCCTTGAAGGCGAACACCCACGGCAAGCCCTGGAAGACAATGCGGTCGAACTCGCGGTTGCCGATGAAATGCTGGAGCGCACCCACCGCCGGTGCGACCGGCCAGGCTTGTGTGATGTTCCGACGCTCACTGCCCTTGGTGGTGCGGACTTCCACGCTGCGTTCCGAGGCCACCACGTGCTGGCTGTGAATGCCGACGAGTCGGTCGTGGCCCGCCGCATACATGGCGGCCAGGGTGCCCGCGATGCGGTCATCGGAATTCGCGCACCAACTTTCCCCGTCCCAAATCTTCACCCGCGACGGCTGGCCGTCCGGTCCCTTGCGGTTCACCCACTCCTTCACGCCCGCCACGGGCGAGAGGCCCTGGTAGTGAATGCTGATGAAGTCGAGCGCCTTCAGGTAGCGGTTGTTGCCATCCGGGAAATACTTGTCAAACGTGTTGGCGGACGAATCGCATCCGCCCAGCATGACCTGCACGCCGCCTTCCTTGCGCGCCTCCTCGACCGCTTCAATCATCACGTCCGAGATTTCACGAAAGCGCAGCATGTCCGCGCCCCAGCAGGCAATGGAGATGCCTTCCCACGGTTCGTTCCAGAGCTTGATGGCGTTGACCGGGCCTTTTGGCCAGCCGAACTGCAGCGCCACCCGATTCGGGGCCGTGCCGAGTCGCTGGAGCGCCGGCACGTTGACAATGTCCATGCAGAGGCGATAGCTCGAGCCGAGTGGGGGATTCTTTAGAGTGCGCGCCAGGCTTGCGACGAACAACCGCTCGTGCCCCGGCAGTTCGAGAATCAGCGCATAGGCCCCGAAGGGCTCCGGAATGGCCGGACGCAGGTTCACGTCCTGAAAACCCTTTGCCGGAATGTCCACCGCCACCGGCACGGAGCTTGACTCGCCGAGCTGGCGTATCGCCACGTTAAACATGTCCTCAGGCGACGTGGTGAGGCCGTAGGGGATGACGTCCACCTTGCCCGCCGACCGGATCGGCTGGTCCGTGAGATTCACCAACTGCACCGTCACGGTGACATCCTCACCCGGCCACAACATGTTGGCCGGCGCGCTCCCGGCAACCTGCCGCACGCGAAGCGAATCTGTTTGCGACCGCTCCGGCACTCCGGATAGGTCATCCACAAAGAAGAACGGTTCCTTCAAGCCAACCCGCTTCGCGATCACGCCCCAGACGGCAGAAACCCCGGCGGGTTTGGCTTCATCGCCCTGCGCCGCCATGGTGGGTTGGTCTGCGAACATCAGGACAGCGAGCCAGCACAGGCTGTTTCCGCCAGCCCGCCGCGCGGTCTTCAGCAATGTGGTAACACGGTCCGATACGAGTTTAGTTTTCATGGTTTCCATCGGAATAGGTTCACCTTTTGCGCGCCGTCGTTTTCGGCAAAGAGAATGTATTCGCCGTTCTTGCGCTTCATCGCATTGATGGCGTAGTTGCACAGGATTTCGTTTCCCACCGCGGTCATGGCTGAGGTGCTGGTGCCCCATCCGCCATTCCGGTGACCGCCCTTGCGGTCGTTTTTGCCCAAGGCCGCTCCGCTGGGCCGGCCATCTTTGTAGAGTTCGAGGCAGCGCCCGCCCTCATCCTAGTAACAGCCGACGATCACGGTGCCGTCGGGCCTCACCTCAATTTCGTCCACTAAGTTCTGCACCGAGCGCCCCGCGCCATTTTCGGCATCGACGGCGAAGTCGCTGAAGTCGCTGAAGGAACTTCCGATATAGTCCCTGTCAAACTTGCCGGGAACCATGTCGGGCAGCTCCTTGGTTTGAATGGGTGCCGCGTCGGCGACGAAGTTCAGCAAGAACATCAAAGTGGCGACGAGGATCATGTTTCTGTTCATCATAGGATTGCTCACCAAGCGGTGCTCAGGGTTGGACGAGTTTCAGCACGCCCCAATTGATTGACCGCCAGCGGACTTCACTCGGGATGTCGCTGGTCATCCAAGTGTCGAGGCTGTTCCAGCAGACGCGCTGCACGTTCTGGCCACCGTTGCCTCGGATGATGCCGAGGTCGCCGAGGATAACGGTCTTGTCCTCGTGCCAGTCCTGTGCTCCAAGTTTCAGAAACTCGACACGCATCACGGTGCTGAGCGGGATGGAAATCTCGTAGTTGCCCGCACCGTCTTCCGCGAATTCAAGTTCGCTCGTAATATCTTTCACCGAGGCGAAGCCTTCCTTGCCGATGGGCGATTCAAAGACGCACTCTTCACTCTTCGGTGCCTTGGGATCGACGGGGCGATAGAGCACGGAGATGGGTTTGCCTTTGATCTTCGCAATGAGCAGGCGGCAGTCGTCGGGTTGGTAGGGGTTGTTCTCCTGCAGATTTCCGGGATTCCACTTCGCGCCGAAATACAAGTCGAGTGCGCCACCGAACTTGAACAGATAGCGTGGGTCGGTCGCGGAGTTATCGAGCAGCTTCGGGTCCCCGCTGCGAAAGGCTGCGTGGATGCGCTCCGGGGTGATCCACAACGATGCCGTCGTGCGGGGATCGATCCGAGCCCAAGCGGTTTCCTCGGTCGGCCAATCTTCCAGCTTGCCATCAACGGTCGGGCCTTTGCCACCGGCTGCGACTTCAAGGGTGCGGCGCACTTGTTTCTGTACCGGTTCGACCAGCGTCGCAGGCAGCCCCGCCAGCATCGCGGGCGTGACGGTGATGGTGCCCCAGGTTTGCCGCCGCACGCTTTCCAAGCCTGTGAGGCGATTGATGCTGATGTGTTCCTTTCCGGTGACGACGTAGATTTCGCCATCGGCCGTTTGATTGATGGTGGGAAAGAAACACTCATCCTCCCAACTCACACCGTCGACGGACATGCCGCGTTCGGCTTTGGGGAATCGCCACAGCGGCGTCGTTCGAACATCACCACCGAGCGTCTTAAGAAACAACCCATCGGCGGTGAGGAGATAGGCGGCTCCCTTCTCGCTGGAGGTCGCCCACATGTCGCCCGCCTCGCCCTGGCGCGGCGTGACCATGCGGCCCATGCTGCCTGCGCCGGCCACGAGTTGACCGGGAAACTGCGGCAGGCGCCAGCCGTCATAGTAGCGATACATCCACGCGAGACTCCCATCCTTTCGATAGCCCTGTGGCGGGCTGAAATACTCCCAACCTCCGGCACCGACGACGGTGAATTCCCGTCCCAGCAACGGCGGGCCAAACTGACCATTCCACAGTGCCGGGTCCACCTTTCCGAGCGGTGTGATCCGGCTTAGATCCCAATTCGGGACACCCTTCGCATCGAGCGTGGGCGCGGGGTAGCGACCGCCCGCGATATTGCCGCCCGCGAAGGAAAGATCTGCGTCGAGATAGATACCGAAGAGTCCGCCGGGGCTGCCGGGGCTGGTGTAAAACTTCAGTTCCTCCGGCTGCACCTTCTGATCGCTGTTGAGATCGCTCCAAATGAACTGGTTCGCCTCATGTTTGGCTTTCTCCGCCCGGATCGCCTTTTTGAAATCCGCCCGGTCGAAGATCTGACCTTCGCCCTTTTCGCTGAACATCGAGTTGGTGCTGGCAATGATGGCCACGGGCACCGCAATGTCATCCTTCCCCTCATCCCACCGCCAGATCACCGTCCACGCTGGCTGGTCCGCCCGCACCACGCGATTGAACAGATAGCGATGCCCGCCGGTGGTAACCGACAGGCCGGGCGCAGGCAGCAGCCGATTGCTGAAGACCGCATCAAATTGGTTGAACTCATGTTCCGGCGTGGCGGGTGCGGTGAGATCAATGCCCTCCCATTTCTGGCTCAACTGACGACCCATCAGCGGGGTGCGAGTGAGAATGTGGGTCACGCGGCTCTGCCCGGTGGCCCAGTCCAGTTTGAAAGCCATGGACGCCTTCTCCATCGGAGCTACGCCATGTGGGTAGTAAAAAATCGTCTTGTTCACCGGATCCAGCGTGCCACCGCCGCCATACTGCGGTCCGCCGTAGATGGCGCGGAGGAATTTTCCCGTGCCCGCATTCCACAGACTGATGCGCTTCGGGACATGGGAATTCTCCGCGACCCAGAGTTGACCCTGCGTGTCCACGGCCATGCCGTCCGGCCGGTCCATGCGCTCCTCGTCGTATTTGCCGATCTGCGGACCGCCTGTTTTGCCGATCGTCCGCGCTAACTTCCCTGTCTTGTCAAAGACCTTGATCTGATGCCGCGCGCCCCATTCTCCGACGTAGAAATTGCCCGCTACATCAAAGCGAATGCGACGCGGCTCCAGTAGCCCGGTGACGACTTCAGCCTCCTTCATCAGCACCCCGGCCGCGTCGAGCGAATAGCGCACGACCGCCTGACCGATGATCGCGTAGAGCTTGCCGTCTGGACCAAAGGCCACACCACGGCTGGGGCCGGTTTCGAGGTTCGCCAGCATCGACTGCTTCGCGACGTCCACGACGAGCAGGTTCCCCGTTGTGGTGTCGATGTTATCCCGATTGTCGGTGTTCGAGATCACCGCCACGCCCCCACGCACCGCGAGGTCGAGAAAGCCATATTCATCAATGACCGGATACGGCTTCTTGGGCGTGAATTTGAAAAGCACCTGATGCTTTCCCTTTTCCGTCAGCCCTGCGCACAGGCCGACGTTGTTGATGAAATAGACGACGCTTGACTCCGCACCCGACGTGACGTCTCTGGCGATAGCCTTGGCACCGTTGAAGTTATCGCTGTTGATGCCCTTGAATTTCCTGCCGCTCAAATCCGCGTAACACAACGCGTGGCCGCACTCCGCGCAGGCTGTGGCCAGCACCATGGCGGGCGAGCCATCCGGGCCATGCGTTAGGTGCAGCACATCGCTAGGCGCGGCATGGTCGCCCATCCACGTCCCAGAGGTGTCCTCCGTCTTCCACGACGGCGTGCCGGGACTGTAAACAGACATCTCATAACGCAGATCAATGCCATCATGCACTAGACCGCGCAGCGTGTAAGTGCCCGGCTCCACCAGCGCCCGCGTGTAAGGTTCCTTTTCGCCCTTCTGCACACCCACATCGTAGAAGTCCCAGTTGAACGTGAGTTGGCCCGCCTGAGCCTTTACCTCGCTGGCCAGATTGTGGACACGCCGGCCATCCGCACTCTCGATGACAGCAGTGACATAGCCGAGTCTTTCTAGAGAGAGAGTGACGGGAACGCCGCTAGACTGAGGGTTAGATGGCGGCTCGGCAGCGAATGCCGAGGGCGAGATCAGCACGGCGGAAAGGACAACCAAGAGACGTACGGTGTTGTTCATGATCTGATGATTCGCTTCATAGATAGAAATCAAAAGAGAGGTTTTGAGATGGACCCCAACCTTCGGCCACGGGCCTGCATTTTTAAGCTAACGGGGGGGCACCTAAGCGTAGCCTACCAGAGCCCGAGCGGTGAAGCAATTTTTATCTGCCATCCTGAACAGTATCGAAGACAGCGGTGGTGGACGCGAAGGTATTGCCAGAGCAGACGAAGAGGCCAACGCGGCTCTGATCATCGAAGGTTGTGGAAAGAATCATCAGCGGCTCACCCCAGTCTCGGCCGTGCGTCGAGGCAAAGACCTGCGTTTGCCCGACTGTCTGCACGAGCTTGAGATGGATCGGCAGCGTGATCTTGCCTAAATCTTTTTTCTGGTTGTCGTCCTGATCCCCCGACTTGCTCCGCCACCGGCAGACGAGTGAACCCGACGCCTCGACTTGGATGAGCACATAACGTCCGCACTTCTCGGTCAGCGATTCCCGAATCATCAATCCGGTCACGCCTGGTGGTCGATCGTCCCATTGATAGGACGGGCCGCCGACGTTGGGAGCCAGACGCGTGAGGCGGGCGGAGATGGCAACGTCGCCCGTTACCGGCCGGTTGACGAAGACGCCTTGATCCCGCACACGTTCCCAAAACGAAGTCATGGCATGGCCGCAGCCCGTCAATGTGAAGACACCGTCTGCGACTGAAATCGAACCGGGAATCGCCGGCCGGTTTAGTTCGTCATAGCTCCACTCGACGGGCAGCGTGGAAGATGCCACGGTGACGGCGCAAGTTTGCATCGCCTTGCCCGTCATCGCGGTGACGGTACAGGTGCCGGGCCTTTTGCCGACTACGATGCCAATCTGCTCACCCACTTTCCGCACTTCGGCCACGGTGGGATCGCTGCTCGACCACGCCACGTCGCGCTCAAAAGTTTTCATCGGCGCGAGCGTCGCGTTCACCGTCGCCCGCGTATTGACCGCGAGATTAAGGCTGGTGTGGTCGAGGCTCACGGTCGCGACGGCAACGTTGGGTTGGCAGTCAATGGACTCGTTCAATTCGAGCGTCGAGATGGAAGTGCCTTCGGGTTCATCGGCCGCAGTCAAGTTCAACCGGTACTCGTTCCACTTGGCTGGCTTGGCGATGGTGAACTCGCGGCGACGCGTCAGCCCGCTGAACGCGGGAGCCTTCTGGATATCGAGCGAGGCCCAAGTTACGCCGCCGTCGTTGGAGCCGGACAGCTCAAAGCTTCTTGGTAACCGCTGAGCGTCCGAACAAACGATCGCGTACGAGGTCACAAGGTATTTTCTGCCGTCAACATATTGGCACTGTAGCCAACTCGTGGCGGACTTGTCGATCCACGCCGTTTTGTCGTCGAGATCGAAAGCCTTGATCGCGGACGCAGATGTGTCCGCCTCACCGCTGCTGATGATTTGGCACATGCCCGCCGTTGCGTAATACGCAGTGTTGAACACAAGACTCTGCGGACGCGCCTTGCCCGCGACCATGAGGTCCTCGAGCGCATTCTCGACTTCGGCCTTGGGCGGTTTTCGATTCAGAACGAGATAGGAATGGTGAGGGTACCCATGGGCCTGCCACGTATTGATCCCGGAGGTGGCGTCGACCTCATTGCGGCCGCCGCTGACGACAGAATAAAAGGGCATCGCGCCGCGGACCGTTACCAGACACGAAACAGGGTCCCAGCTCAAACGATCTCCGGCAAAACCGACGCCCGGATAAAGCCGATGAGCCATGGTGAGCGGGTTATGCTCAGGCATCTCATAGGTCACGCGGCGACCGGACATGGTCGAACCACCTTCGCCATTAAAAAGAATGGGCGTAGGCCATGTGGAGCAGACCAGGGCTGCCGATGCGGGATCCTGTTTGAAATTCCATTCCGCTTCTTTGTTGTTCGAAGGAGGGTAGTTCCCGCCCATCACGTCGAGCCGTTTCACTTTCTTCGCGACGAGGTCCGTACCGTCCAAGGAACTCACTGCGTCAGGACGGGACTTGAGCAGATTCGCGAGATTGCGGAGCGGGCCCACGGCGAGCACCATGACGCTGCCATCGGGTTGTTTTGTCAATAACTGGCGGTAAAGCGTGGTCGCGTCTGGGTAATCCTTTCCGCTCGCAAACCGACAGGGAAACCGCCGGGCAAGTTCCGCCGTATAGTGTGGGCCAGCAAGAAATCCAGGTTCTTTGAGAGTTCCCACGGGAATCTCGGGACGCCCAAACCAAGTGTTGATCGCGTCGAGCGCCGGGGCAATCGCCTCGGACGAAACGCACCCCATCGTCGCCAACAGCCTCGCTTCGCCGCGTTCCACCGCCCCGTGCAGAATGAAGAGCGCCCCGACATCATCACAATCTCCACCCATGTCGGTGTCGAAAATGATAGGCATCGGCTCTCGCGGCTTCTCGTCCTGCGATCGAGCGGAGACCACGCACAGCAGGCAGCACGCAGCGAAGGCAATTGAGCGAAGCGATCGAGCTAACGAAAGCGATGCAAACGTGAGATTCATTTTTTGATTCCGATGGTTGGGGCGTAACGCATGCGAGCGAGAGCGGGCAGATAGAATTCGAGTTTGACGGTGAATGCCATTCACTGCCGACCGAGCGGCGGCTGATAAATCCGGATCGCGGCAATGGGCGTTGTGTCGCCGCCGGCGACTTCCAAATTGTACTTGCTATTTGGCAAACCCTGCGCGAGCTAAGTCGAGCCGAGCAGCGGGCGCCGAAGAGCGGGCTAAGCTGAGGCGTTTAGACATTAATGATTTCAGGCATCCGTCCTGGTATGACCAATAAAACCTGCTCAGCCGTCAATAGCCAGGTAGGTTTTTTTAGCTATTAGCACAGCGTTTTGAGCCGAAAGGCGGTGAATTGGAAAAGCAGTTTGGTGACTCAGGACGGTTAGTCCTGAGTAAGTTGCGTTGTTGAAGGTTTCTTCAGGGAATCGGTGTCCACGTCGGCAGCTTCACCATGTTGTGCCATCATTTCTAGCCGAACGCGGAGATAGTTGCAATGGAGCTTCCGTACTTGGCCCAACGTCGCGCGTCCGTTGGATTCGCGGCGAATGGCACTGCCGAAAGGATATTGCTTTGCTCGCAGCCTTCCTTACCCAAACTCACGCCTATATTACAGGCAAGCCGATTGGCCCTGAAATATTTTGGAAGACGCATCGCCGTTAGTTCTTCTGTTGATTCAGGAGGTATTTATGCCAGCGAGAATTCAGAAATAGCATCGGTGAAACGATCAGCCCTATTATCCATTGGGCAGCAATCAACCACAGATAAACTGCGTGCTCCTGGTAGAATCCCGCTTGGACGGTTCTTTCTTGAAAGTTCATCATGCTCGAAAGGTGACTGTGCCACCGAAACAACTCGTAGGTAAGTATTGAAAGTGCAATTCCCAATCCGAATAAGAAGCGACTGCTCCTCATGGCCGACTCTAAGATTAAGCATAATATGAACAGAACTGAGAGCCAGTTATGTACGATCGTCACTTGCTGGGTAACAAATCCTTGTTCGACACTCCCTAAGTCCGATGTCCCAATTGGAACGACGACTACAGCATAGAACGTTAGACCGCCCCACCAAAAACCCCAAGTGATGCAAACCCCAAGCGTCCAAAAATTTTGGAGAAATCCGGAGATTCGAATGAAAGGTCGAGTTGAAATAGTTTTGTTCATCAGTCAACTTCTAGGACAGATCCATCTGGTGAAATCTTTATATCGCGTGTCTTGCCATCGGACGACTTCCCTCGAACGATCGTATACGGTTTTGTCGCCATCTTTTTCAGTCCACGCGGTGTCGAACTTGACGCCAGGAAGCTTTTCCTTTGCGACTTTCATGACAGCCTCGGGTACCTTGTCGATAGGAACCATTTCGGTCTTTTCAAAGACCGCACCGCAGCCTGCGATGGTAAAGCACAAAATTGCAGTGGCAAGAAGTTTAAGTTGCATTTAATTCTCCAAAAAAAGTTGCTAAGTTCACGAACGAAAATCAGTCTGGTTGAGAGACCGTCTCTCCGCCAGCACGGGTTGTTAGCGACTGGTAGGTTTTGTAGTCGAGCGAACTGCTCAGGAAACTTACGTGTCCATCCGCAAACAAGAACTGTACGCCTCCTGCATGCTCGCTGAAAAATTGGTTGACATGTGAGCGACGATCTCCAGGATTATATCCATCTCCGGTATGCCCCAAGCATAAGCTTGACGCGGACTCGGGAGGTCCCGTCCCTATCCCATCACTACCGTCTGGAACGATCACCGCGTTCGTCACGGCTCCAGACCCAGGGCAATCGCACGTTGAGTGGATTGGTATCAGGATTGCGTAGTGATCCCATAAGTCTATCCCCACGTTGGGGACGACTTTGAAAAAGGATCTCGTTCGCATGGGATGTGCTGCATGGCCAATA
>Ga0335394_10007419_pt1 | contig 12400 bp, 9 predicted proteins | sample MAT03_FD_205741 | JGI IMG/M metagenome (GOLD analysis project Ga0335394, IMG submission 205741) | Freshwater microbial communities from Lake Fryxell liftoff mats and glacier meltwater in Antarctica - MAT-03 (spades assembly) (version 2) ... | reverse complement strand
CCAAAATTGCGTCGCAGACGAATACCGGAAACGGGTGCAGCATTCGACTCGGACGCCTGAGACAACTGCGTGATGACACGCCATGATTCGTCCGTAGATCCGTCGTCCACAAGGATCACTTCGAACGTCGCTACGGTGCTGCCGATACCGGCGTTCAGTTCATCAATGAGCTGAACCAGACTTTCCTGTTCATTGTAGACCGGCACCACGACAGAGAGGGCAGGGCGGTTTGCCGCAGAAAAGTTTTGGTCGTTCCTCACTACGGCGGTTCCGGCAGCAGTTGAATATGGCCATCGCAGTGTTTGCATACGACTTTGTTGCCAATGTACTTCATTGCGGCACGCAGTTCATTCTTGCAGTGCGGACACTGAGCGTAAAATGCTTTGATGACGACCAGGGGGGAGTACGTAAACGGCTTGTTGCAGTGTTTGCACTGTACCTTCAGGTTGCGGTACTTCGTATGAATCCGCAGCTCTTCATTACAGCCGGGGCAACTGACATAATGACCTTTTGGCGATGCGGCGGCGATCACGGCAAGCTCCGGCAAGGGAATGAACAGAGGAATTTCGACACTGTCTTCCGTGAGTTCCGAATTTAACAGTGCGCGACAGGATCGGCAATGCACAACTCGTGGCGGCATGTGATCGCCACACTGAGGACAGGGACCTCCTGGCCATTCACCATTCATCGAAACTGCCTTTGACTAGAATTCGCCGTTTGCGGGCGGCTAAAACCCGACCCTGAATTTGACCCAACGCATCTTAACACACGACAGGTGCTTTTGTCACTCTTGCTTTGATGGATCGGGTGGTCGGGGCTGGACTGAGCGGAGCGAAGGAAGCCCTGGGGTTTCGGGCTGGCGCCCGCCAACCCCGGCCAACCCTCAATCCATCAGTGACAAAGCACTCGCGTCATTCCGCTCACTCATTGCTGTCGGGGCGGGCTTTGATCGCCATTAAGTGCCGAAAAGTTCGCAGATAAAGATGTCCATTCGCAACTGCCGGCGTCGAATGGCTTTCCTCCCCCAGTGCGGTGCGTCCGAGTTCTTCGAAATGAACACCGGCACGTACGACGACGACCTCTCCATTTTCGGCCACACAATAGATTCGATCACGTATGCAGATCGGTGATCCGCTGAAGCCGCCGTCGATTCTTTGCGACCAGATTTCTTTGCCCGTCGGAAGTTCCAGACACACGAGAATTCCCTTGTCGCCCCACAGAAACAGCATCCCGCTCCGGACGACAGGGCAGGGGACATACGGCAAAGTCGTTTTGCGTTCAAAGACGATCCGCGAATCAGCGCTCACTGCCGGATCCGTCTGCACCGCCGCAAAATACTTTCCACTCCCGCCTTCTCCACATACCATGAAAATCAAACCGTCCGATGCAACAGGTGACGCGACAGTGCGATGCGGGAGTTTTGGTGTTTGCCAGTTGACTTTCCCCGTGAGTAAATCCACGCCCGTGACGCCATTCGATTCGCTGAGACAGATAATCTGGTATCCACCAGCGCCGTTCGAAACAATCAAAGGAGTGGAATACGATGTCTTGCCGGGCAGGCGTTCCGATTGCCAGACAGGTTCTCCCGTCTCTGCATGCAGCGCGATCAGAGAACTGGGGCCGACCTGATCGTTCGGAATAATCAACAGGCCATCGTGGAGAATCGGCGACGCCCCGAGTCCGTGTTCGCTGGTGTACGCTCCAAGTTCGCGCCGCCATGCTTCTTTACCGTCGAAATTCCACGCCACGACCAGGAACCGCGCATCGTCTGCAAACAGGACGTAGACTCGTGTGCCGTCCGTGGCAGGCGTGCTGGATGCCCAGCTGTTTTTCTGATGTTTCTTACTCTCATGCAGTTTGATCGACGCCTGCCAGCGTTCCTGCCCGGAATCGGCATCCAGACAATGTACGAACCGTTCACCGCCACCTTCTGTGGCGGACGTCAAAAACAGAGTTTTCTCCCAGATAATCGGCGATGAATGTCCGATGTGCGGCAGTTCGATTTTCCAGGCATAATCACTGTCCTTCCATGTGGATGGAATGCCCTGCAAATCACTGACGCCGGTCCCGTTGTCGCCTCGAAAACGCGACCAATTCTGAGCGCGTAACTGAGCAGCGAACAGGCTGCCGAGAACGCTGGCAATGAGTAATACTGACAACTGACGCATAGAATCGCCTCAAAAAAATCTCCGGAACCCGATCATTCCGCAGCACAGTACGTCTTCTGCAGTTCGGATGCAACTTTCCGACGACCGTGTGTGCATTCTGCCGTGCCGTATCAGGGAAGTCGGTGGAAAATCTTCCTCCGGTTGTCCACACTGCCAGGCAGTGATCGCCTTTATTCGAGCCAACATCCTGAGATTTGCGCACCATGCCAGACTCCAAAGTCCCTGTGTCGTCCGCCGACGAAATTGCCTTTCTGCTCACATGGGACGGTGCGATCTGGCGCGACGTGGTTCGCCTGCGACACGGTCAGGTGACCACAATCGGCAGGTCAGCCACGAATCGAATTGTCCTCCAGGATGATGCGTGCAGCCGGAACCACTGTGAAGTATTTCACTCCGGCGGCGAATGGCGCGTGCGCGATCTGGGAAGTCGCAATGGAACGAACATCAACGAACACCGTGTGAGTGGCGATACGGCGATTGAATCCGGAGACGTGATCGGTATCGGAGACTGTCGCCTGGCATTTACCACCAGTCTGGAATCGACCCAGTTTTCCCCGCCAGATGTCGCAACACCCGGAGATCGTGTGACTTCTGCGACCGCGACGGCTGTCGGCACTGTGCAGGAACCCAGCATCCTGCACCGCACGGCGATGCCGGAGTTTCTGACAGCTGGCCACGGTCAACGTCCGGACGCCAACTACGCTTCGGAACTTGCCAAGCTGTATCGACTGGGTCTGGAAATGGGCACCGCCCGGACGCGCCAGCAGTTAACCGAAGTTGTGCTCGCAAATCTTGCACGGGAAACCGTTGCCAGCATCTCTGCCATCCTGCTTGCCGGGCCGGATGCATCAACTCAACCGGGTCCGGCAGACTTACAGGTTGTCGCCTGGGAGAGCCGCAAAGATCTGCCGTACCGTCGAGTGTCCGACAATCTGTCGCGCATTGTGCTTTCGAAACGCGAAGCCATTCTGGCGCGCGACGTGGGCGTTCACAATCAGTTATCATTCTTCGACAGCCTGGGTGAAATGAAAGCGTTCAGTGTTATCTGCGCGCCAATTTTTTCTCCGGATCGAGTCCTTGGACTCATTCATTTGTATTCCACCAATCCCGATAATCCGCTCGACAAACACGATCTGGAATTCACGCTGGCCGTCTCGAATCAACTGGCGGTGTCGCTGATGCAGCTGCAGGAACGTGATTCACTTCAAACCGGACTTGCGCAGGCCCGCAATGAAAACCGCACACTGCGTGCCCAGTTGACTGAAGAGCAGGCGTTGATCGGCGAGACATCCAGTATCATCGATCTGCGTGAACGAATGGCTTTGATTGCGGAGACGGATGCCAGCGTCCTGATCCGGGGAGAGAGCGGTTGCGGTAAGGAATTAATCGCCCGCAGCATTCACCAACAAAGTCCGCGCTGCAATGGTCCGTTCGTCTGCGTCAACTGTGCCGCGTTGAATGAAAGCCTGCTGGAGAGTGAACTCTTCGGTCACGAAAAAGGCGCGTTCACGGGCGCGATTGATCGCAAGATCGGACGTTTTGAACAGGCGGATGGGGGCACTCTGTTTCTCGATGAAGTCGGTGAAATGAGTCCATCGGTCCAGGCCAAGTTTCTGCGCGTGCTGGAAGGGTCGGCTTTTGAACGCATTGGTGGTCGCAAACCGATTCAGGTGAATGTGCGAATCGTGGCGGCGACCAATCGTGATCTTGAAGAAGCAGTGGAAGACGGTGACTTCCGCAAGGATCTTTATTTCCGACTGCAGGTGGCAGAAATCACGGCCAGCCCGCTGCGTGAACGGCGCGACGACATTCAATTACTGGCGAATTCCTTTCTGCAGAAATTCGTGAGGAAAACCGGCCGCGTGATTAAAGGGTTCACCGAAGACGCCATGGAACTGCTCATCGACTACAGCTGGCCGGGCAACGTGCGTGAATTGCAGAATACGATCGAACGCACCGTGATTCTGTGTCGCAACGAACTCGTCCGTGCCAGTGATATCCAGCTTTCAAGTCTCGGAAGCCGCGCCTCAGCACCTGTTGCGGATCGGTCCGAGCCAGGCGAATATCGCGAATTGTCCATGGCCGATGTCGAACAGGAACATATCCTCGCAACGCTGGAACATACGGGCTGGAACAAGTCCAAAACTTCGCAGATCCTTGGGATTGAACGCTCAACGCTTGACCGAAAACTCAAACGTTATCATGTTCCGAAACCGTTGACCGATTGAATTTCGCAGAGCAGGTCTGGATGGCTATTAAGTTTCGTTGCCCGCACTGTCGGCAGCTACTGGGAATCTCAACCACGAAAGCCGGGACGCTTGTCGATTGCCCGGCGTGTGGTCGATCCGTCGTTGTCCCCGACCACGGCGGCGCTGCGAATGGAGCGAAACAGGCAGCGAGATCTGGCGACCATCCGGACCTGGTCAACGCGCTGCAGGAGTTGTCAGCACTTGATTCACCAGATGCCGATGATTCCGCACCGCTCATCCTTCCGGATCTGCCGGACCCCGATCTGACTTCGGCCCTTCGGGAACTTGCGGCAGTCGCACCTGTCGCACTGCGGTCGGCAGTGAACTACGCGCAACCAACTGCGGCGGGGCAATCAGCGATTGGCCGCAATTCGTGGTTACCGCTGATGCTCGTGTTGCCAGCGTTTGCGGCGGGACTACTTCTGGGGACGCTTTGGAAATCCAGCGATCATCCCGACGCACCCAAAGCCGATCCGAAATTCACAGTCGCGCCCGCAGCCGCGATTCCGCCACCAGCTGCCAGTGAGCGTCAATTGAAAGGCGTCGTGCGCTTCGTCAACGATTCCGGAATCTCTGCCGCAGATGCAGGAGCCATTGTACTCCTGCTGCCAACCGAAAACACGTCGAAGCTGCGGCTTGACGCCCGACCGTTGCGGGAGTTCGCAGACTCGAAAGCCCGCCAGGCGATTGAAGCGGCATTAGAAACACTTGGCGGTTCTGTGCGTCAGGCTGACTCCTCCGGCACCTGGACCGCGCTCGTGCCGTCCAACGTTGCCCTCACCATGACCGTGATTTCCCGCCACCGTTCAAGACCGGACAGTCAACCGGTCCCCGCCGAAGTCCTTGAATCGCTGAGTCTCTGGTTCGATTCCCCGATTCATATCACAGGGCGGTTGGCTGTGAAGCAATCACTTGTTCCTCCTGCACCGGGAAGCGACAAGCTGCTACCGAATTCGCTGGAGATCGAGTTCTCGGCGAAGCAGTAATATGGTAATCGCTGTTTTCAGAAATCCGCCAATGTCATCAACCGCAGCAGCAGAGCTCTCGGGAACGAGTACGTGATGCACAACCACCCATCAGAGCCCATCGACTGCCCACCTAAAACGACATACTGCCGCAAAATCTGGCAGTTTCATCGGACGCAGTTCGCTGCAATGGCATTTTTTTGCAAAGCGCCAGGAATTCAAGAAAATGAAGAACGTCCTAATTGGCTGCACGTCTAGCATGCAGCTTGGCGGTCGTGAAGTGTTTTTTGCGATCTGCTGCTTTCCTGTTTGAACTTTCTTTGGACATGTTCTGGAGTTGGCAATGCTCAAAAATAGTGGTCCTCGTGCCCGACGCCCCGTGGGCTTTACCCTCATCGAGTTGTTGGTAGTGATTGCAATCATTGCAATTTTGATTGCATTGCTGTTGCCTGCGGTGCAGCAAGCTCGTGAAGCCGCTCGCCGAACACAGTGCAAAAACAATCTCAAGCAGATTGCTCTGGCGATGCACAACTATCACGACATATTTAACACTCTTCCTCCTGCCTACATCACACGCTTTCCAAACACGATTGTTTCTGGTGAGCCGGGCCTCTACAGCTGGGGTGCCTTTATTCTGCCACAGGTGGAACAGGCCAATCTCTATGCGACACTGAATGTCGGTAATGTCCTGCTGAATCAGAATCTGGCAACAGCCGCCGGTCTTGCTGCTCTGCAGACGGGGCAGCCGAATTTCCGTTGTCCATCAGATGTTGGTCCTGTTCTCAACAACTTCAAATCAACTTTGGCAGCGGCTCCAAATTGGTACAACCGCAATGCAACTTCGAACGGAACCAACGAAATCCCGATTGCAACTTCAAACTATGTGATGGTTGCAGGCACCGGATTCAGCACGACTCCTCCAGCAACGCCTGGAACAACAGCAACTCCGCCACAGGGCGTGGGTTTCTCGAACTCCAGGATTAACTTCCGTGATATTACCGACGGTACAAGTAACACGTTGCTGGTCGGAGAACGTGCGTGGAAATACGGTCAGATCATGGGCGGAGCAGCGACGGCTGTAGGTTTCAGCGCTTCCGTTAATCTTCAGGACAATAACAATGGTGTGAAGACCGCCGGTTTGGGGGTCATCGGAATTGCTTACAATGGTATTAACTGGTCGTCCACCAACGCTGACCATCAGCCACGCGGTTTCAGCAGTGTGCATGTCGGCGGGGCACAGTTTGCACTGTGTGACGGTTCCGTCCGATTCATCAGCGAGAACATCGATTACACCGCCACAAGCCCAAACGCAGATCTTACTCTTTGGGTCACATCGACATTCGCTCGACTGGTGTGTCGTGCGGACGGTCAGGTGGTCGGTGAATTCTGATTTTCGTTGGTGTTTCGATCGTCCGCCCGTTATCGTTGTCGGTTCGGGGCTTTCCTTTTCTGACGGTGGCCTCCGTGAATGGCTATGGTGTCTGGAAAGTGGCGAACACGCGAGGGCGGCAAGTGCAAATTCTGGTGAAGGACATTTCGAGTCATGACTAACTGTGTGAAGAGTTTCTTACTGCTGGCGGCTTGTTTTTCTGTCACATCGCTGGCAGGATGTGGTGGCAGCAGCGATCAGCCGGAACTTGGAGATGTTACGGGGATTGTAACTTTGGATGGCAACCCGGTGATAGGCGTAAACGTCGTTTTCAAGCCAGACATCGGACGTGCTGCAGCGGGCAATACGGATCAGGAAGGGAAGTATACGCTGGAGTATCTGGCTGGAGAGAAAGGCTGCAAGCTTGGGCCAAATTCGATCAGCTTTGATTGGCCACCTGGGGCTCAGAATGCGGTCGGAATTCCTGCCAGGTACAGCGGCGCAGAGCAATACACGTTTGAAGTGAAGGCTGGCTCAAATACTTGCAACCTGCAGTTGGAATCTGACGGCACCGAAACAGTAGTGCCGGTTGAAGAGTAGTTCTGGTGCATGAAAAAGGTCTCCGAAACGGCTCGTTGTCTGTGGACGACGAGCTTTTTTGATTGCGGCCTCGCGTCGAACGTCAGGGCATTCGGACGTTTCACCTTCTTTTCTTCGTTGATCCAGATTGAGGTAATCTCGTGCGATTGGCGGCGACGGACTGCGAGGTCCTTCCGTTGGGCTCGACAATCCGCATCATCGTGAGCCGAAGTAAAACAGCATCAATGCCAGCGAGATTTTATGTGTCATCGGCGGCAGCAAATCGGGCATCGACATTAATTCGGGGACACCTGCCACTGCCATCGCCAGCAGCACGATAATCGCCTTTAGATCTCCCCATCCCGCTGAGGTTCGACGACCCGTCCGGCTGCTAAACCACGAACTGATGCTCCGCGCGATGGCACCGAGCGCATAGGCAGCGACTATTCCGAGCAGGGAGACCGCGCGAGGTTCCCACAGCCGCTGTTGACGATACAGGAAGACTCCAAGTGCAATGAATGATCCAATGATCAGAAGGCGGATGCTGTGACGAGGCAGGAAGAGCGGATTCCTTTCCTGTTCCAAAATACCTTCCGTCTGAATCCGGGCGAGCACTTCCGGAGGCAGCGATACGAACCGGCGTGACGTAAAATAGTGAGCCAATGCGATCAGAAGTGTCTCAGTCCAGAGGAGATCCAGATCATGACCTCGTGCGACGCTGAGAGTTACGATGGACACGACAAACAACGTCAAAATCGCTCGCACACTTCCCACGGGAAGCCCGAGAGGTGGCCAATACTTCGGTGAGCCTTCTGGTTCCAGTGTCATCAATTCGCCCTTATCGTTCGTGCGGGTTTCGTCCGTGAGCCTATCGATACATCAGACTCTGTGCGTGATGCCTCCGGACGAATTCTTCTAACAGTCCGCACCGATGTTGTCTACTCACGCAACGTCCATTGGGCAAGTCGAAGCGTCAATTCAAGTCGGTCCTGCCGGGCAGGATCGACCCGGCTCGCTGCGACCCAAATACACTGCACACGTTCACGTTGATGTTACCGTTGAATGAGACAGGCGGCAGCCGATCCGCGTCGCCCTGCCGTGATGGCCCTTTTTTTCGTGTTCGACAGTCTACAGAACTCAATGGTTGAATGGCTTACCAAACCAAAGTGTGCTAGTTTGGACTCTCGGAGATTGGTGAGTCGAGCCCCGAGCCGCAGGTTAAAGCTCGGAATCCAACATTGGCAACCCATACTGAGAAAAGCGGCAGGCAACACGTCGATGACCGACTATGAAAAACTGATCGACAAACTTCGCAAGCTCGAAGCGGTTTTTTCGGGGACGAACTACGAAGGCGAACGCACGGCAGCGTCTGTCGCGATCGACAAGATCCGCGAAAAACTGAAATCGATCGAGGTTGTTGATCCGCCGATTCAATACAAATTTTCCATGAATGACATGTGGTCCCGCAAACTGTTTGTCGCTTTGCTGCGGCGGTACGGACTCGCGCCATACCGTTATCCAAGACAGCGGCACACGACAGTCGTGGTGAGTGTTTCGCCACGTTTTGTCGATGAAACACTGTGGCCGGAGTTTCTGGAACTCAGCAAATTGCTCCAGGAATACCTGACAGAGATCACCGACAAGGTGATCGCCGAGAGTATTTTCGCCGACACATCCGAAGCGGAAACCCGAAGCGAACCCGCACGACTTGAATCGAGTTAAGAACTGTAGCCTGGACATTCCTGTCCGAGTCCTCGCCGGAGAGCATCCCATGATCGAAGACTTTTTGAATGAAAATAAGCGTTGCTTTGACAACGATTCATGTCTACGCGACGGACATGAATGTCCATCCTACATATGAGTACAAGGAGTCACACATGAAGAGAGCAGGGCACTGTGTCACGGCGTTGATTCTGGTTTCCGTTCTGAGCGGTGCGTCGTTGTCATTGTATGCACAGGATAGGTCGCTGCGGGACAACCCGGAACTGGCGGCATACTTTGAAGAGCGAGTCAGTCAGCTCGAAAAGGACAACGAACTGACTCAGGTGAAGTCTTTGGCCGAATGGCAGGATGCCAAACCGCAACTTCGTGAGCAGCTTTTCGATATGCTCGGCCTGAGCCCGCGTCCGGAAAAAACGCCGCTCCAGAGCGAGACGACGGCAACAACGGAAGATGCGGAATTCGTCGTCGAGCGCGTGCATTTCCAGTCGCTTCCTGGTCTGTACGTCACCGGCAACTTTTATCGACCTCGAAAAATCGATGGCCCATTGCCGACGATTCTGTATGTCTGCGGTCACGGAAAGGTGAAGAAGGGCGACGTCAGTTTTGGCAACAAAACGCACTATCACTATCACGGTGCCTGGTTTGCCCGCAACGGTTATGCCTGTCTGACGATTGATACACTGCAACTGGGTGAAATCGAAGGCCTGCATCACGGCACCTACAACCTGGACCGTTGGTGGTGGAATTCTCGCGGCTATACCCCTGCGGGTGTCGAAGCCTGGAACTGCATCCGCGCACTGGATTACCTAGAGACGCGGCCTGAGGTGGACGCAGGACGCATCGGCGTGACGGGTCGTTCGGGCGGCGGAGCCTACAGTTGGTGGATTGCCGCATTGGATGATCGAATTCAATGCGCGGTGCCGGTCGCTGGGATCACATCGCTGCGAGATCATGTCATCAACGGCTGCGTCGAAGGCCATTGCGACTGCATGTATATGGTCAACACTTTTCGCTGGGACTTTGCCACAGTCGCGGCGCTGGTGGCTCCCCGCCCGCTGCTGATTTCCAATACGGACAAGGACACGATCTTCCCGTTGGAAGGTGTGATCGATATTCATCGTCAGGTGCGACACATTTATGAACTCCATGACGCAGGAGAGAATCTCGGTCTGCAGATCACCGAAGGTCCACACGAGGACACTCAGGAACTCCACATCCATGCGTTTCGTTGGTTCAATCGCTTTCTGAAACACGACACATTGATGATTGAGAAAACAGCAGTGAAGTTTTTTGAACCCGAGCAACTGAAAGTGTTTGCTCAACTGCCGACCGATGAAATCAACACGACAATCGATGAGACGTTTGTGCCACCAGCTCAACTCCCGCCGATTGAAGATATCCTCGAGGACCAGAGTGCCTGGTACAACAGCCGACTCAGCCACCTGCGTGAGCGATGTTTCCGGGCCTGGCCCGACAGTGATCCGGACTGGAAGCCAGCGACAGAGACGCGGCTTGAGTCACTTTCTGTCAACGAATTTGAACTGCCGCAACCGGACACCTGGCAGCGCGTCCGCATCCATTTTGAAAGTGAACCGCACGTCCCGCTGTATCTCGACGTGGTGTTCTCGAAAGAGACGACACTGGAGTCACTCGGAGACGCGACGATGATTGTCAGCGATGGCAAAGACCCTGCAAAGACGTTTGGCAGCGGATTTGGTTCGCTATTGGCTCAGTCCGGCTGTATTGTGATCTTTACCCCGCGTGGCATGGGTCCACAGGCATGGCAGGGCGATGAAGCAAAGCAGCGCCAGATTCGTCGTCGATTCCAGCTGATCGGCACTACGGCTGACGCTCAACGTGTCTGGGACATCCGACGCGCGATTCAGGTCATCCGCCAGGTTTGCAAATCCCTGAAGGCACCGCCCGTGATTCGAGCTGAGCAATCTCTGGAAGAATTGGTATTGGTGGCAACACTGTTTGAATCCACTTCCGGATCTCAGGTACTCGCCGATGTGACTGCTGACCCGAAGAAATGGCCCGACATTCTGAATCTGTCACGTACGATTACCCCGCAGGAATTAGTGGCTCTGGTGTCACTCCGAAATGAGATCTCCGCGACGCCGGAATCCCGGGACGTCGCAGCATTCGCAGAAAAACTTGCTGAAGACAATCGCTGGCGAGCGGTGGGCGTCAGCCCTCCGGTACATCCACCTCGCTGATTCTCATCTTTAGAGCCTTACGCTGTTTTATGTGCGCACCGTGCGCGCATCGTTGTTGCTCGTGTCTCCGACCCGAGTCAGTCCGAAACCGAGCACAACGATGAGCAAGATCAGATTGGCGACCGCACAACGCAGCATGCGTTCTGTTTGTGGTGAGAAAAGAATTCTGTCGATCGGTTCCAGCCCAAGCAGCATCAAGCACCAGAGGACGGTGACTCCGATGACGCATTTTTCCAGACGATTGGTTGAGACTGCAGCTTGACGCAACACTATGAGCGTAGCGGGCAAACTCAGCACCAAATAGTGATACCAGACAAGATTCGATGTCAGCAGATGAATCTGACATCCGATGGCAAGCCAGGTCACGATCTCGCTGTTGTAGCGCAGTCCCGCATTGGTGCCAGATCTGTCCTCAGATCGGGACTCTGAGTGTATCGACTCAACCCCTGCAGACCCTTTGATGATCCGTCTCTGAATCATCGCAATCGTGAATACTCCCAAAACCATCGCTGGCCCGGAGAAGGTCAACAACCATTCCGGAAAGTGATTCGCCCGAGCATAATACGTCGGAGAGAAATTCCCCTGCTCGGTTTGAATGATTACATCCGGCAGCGACCTGACCGCATCGATCCAGTCGATCCACGAATGCAGTGGAAACCAAATCGCCGAAAACGCGACCGCGATCGATCCGCCAATGAGTCCCCCCGTCGCAGCACCGATGAGTCGTCGCCTTCCAGTGGACTCATCACGCTTCGCCTGATGCCTGCTCCGCAACCCATCCACAATCATTGCTCCGAACCACATCACTCCACACCACAAAAGACTCGGCTTAAACGCCAGACAAATCCCCAACCAGATCCCGGCAAAAAACTCTCGCCCAAAGTAGCCATCACGCTCCGCGTGATGAGCCTTCGGGTTTGAACTTCCGATCTGATAACGCCGCTTCGATTCAACAAAAACTCCAACCGGCATACCCAAAATAACAGCCAACACTCCCACCATCCCAAACTGAATCTGATTCACATTCGCCACGTTCATATCACTCCGCAACGGCGAAAACCAAACCAGGACCATCGCCCCCAGCAACATCGACCAACAGGGAATCCGCAGCACGCAGCCGAACGCCATG
>Ga0335394_10007411_pt1 | contig 12406 bp, 3 predicted proteins | sample MAT03_FD_205741 | JGI IMG/M metagenome (GOLD analysis project Ga0335394, IMG submission 205741) | Freshwater microbial communities from Lake Fryxell liftoff mats and glacier meltwater in Antarctica - MAT-03 (spades assembly) (version 2) ... | reverse complement strand
ATCAAACTGATAAATGCTCGAAACAGAATCCCGCATGACGCTGATGACATCGCCGTACACGTCAGGAATCACCGTAAAGTCGGCCTCAACAAACCCGGTGTCATCGGTTTCCAGCAGCAGGTTGTTCCCGTCGTAGACAAAGCGGGTCTCGACGACGCCATCGTCCTTCGACACGCGCAACCCGTCGCCGTTGTACTTATACGTTGTGACATCGCCTGACTGATGGTTCACCTGCACCAGCCGGTTCTCCCCGTCCCACGTGTTTGTCGTGATGTCTCCGGACGGTTCTTCGATCGTCTGCTGATTGCCGTTGGCGTCATAGGTGTACGTCGTGAGGCCGGAGACGTCTTCGGTGTGAAGGAGCTCATTTCCGCTATCGTACGCGAATGTGGTGACGTCGCCGGTGACGGGATCCGTCTGAATCAGGCGATTACCCGCCGGATCATAGGCCAGCGTGCCGGCGCCGCCTGTGGGCAAATCATCGACAGTCAGTGTATTCCAGTCGTCGACACTCAGCAGATACCATTGATAGACAGTCAATCCGTTCCAGTTGAGGGCGGTCGTGGCCGGGCGGTAGATGTCATTGGTCAGCTGACCAGTGCCATCGTATGTCCAGTTCGAGACGTCCGTGCCGTTGTCCCAGACACTGGTACGGTCACTGACGTGATCAAACGCATAGTCGAAGTACGAGAGTGTGGTATTCGTGCTGTTCAGATTGACGAGCCCCGTCATGCGGTTGGCTGCATCGTAGGCCATGCTGGCTTTTGTGCCGTTGGCCTGTTCGGACTGCGTTTTTCGGCCCGCGTCATCGTAGGCAAAGCCGGTGACCTCAGCGTGCTGATTCTTCAGTTCCTTCAGCTGCCGCAGCGAATCATGCGTATACGTCACGCGCCCACCGTCCGGCACGGTCATCGTGTTCCGCTGCCCGCGTTTGTCGTAGGTCAGCGTGAGGGTGTTGCTGTTCGGGAGTTGGTTTTCAATCGGTCGATTGACGTCATCGTAGATGGTTGTGTAGCGGCCCGTATGATCATGCATCAGCGTGCGGTTGCCGACCGCATCATAGACCTGCGTGACACGGGTACCGTCCTGGTACTGACGCAGTGTCTGACGCGCGACTTTGTCAAATGTGTAACTGGTCCGCTGGCTGCGTGCATCGATCCGCAGCGTCTGACGACCGGCAATGTCGTAAAGATAGCTGTGCGTTCGCGACAGCGGATTGGTCATTGTCAGCGTGCGATCGACTTTGTCGTAGACCGTGGTGGTGGCCTTGTTGTTTTCATTGATCGTGGCCGTGACACGGCTGGCATTGTCGTAAACGGATGTCAGGCGGTTGCCCATGGGATCGATGGTCGCGACCGGACGGCTGTCGTTGTCGTAGACGGTCGTTGTGACACAGCCGTTGCCATCGACGATGGCGACTTGCCGGCCTGCAATGTCGAAATCATACTGTGTGGTGTCGCCTTCACCATTGATCGTGGCGATCGTGCGACCTGCTCCATCATAGACGGTCTGGTCTGTGTGCAGCAGCGGATCGGTGACAGCGATGGCCTGACCGGCGTCGTCATAGGTCGTCGTCGTGCGTTTGCTGGCGGGATTGACCTGGGCCATGGGTCGATCGGCTTTGTCGAAGACTGTCGTCCAGACGTGACTTTCCGCGTCGATGGATTCGATTTGGCGACTGGCATCGTCGTAAGTGCTGGTCGTCCGGGCTCCTGTGGCGTCGATCGTGACTTTGGTTCGTCCGGCTTTGTCGTATTCTGTGAATGAAGACTTGTCGCGCGCATTGATCACCTGAATTGTCTGTCCGGCGTCGTCATAGACCGAGGTGGTGACCGCATTTTCGGCATCGACGGCTGCGATTGGTCGGTCGGCCTTGTCGTACGTTGTCGTGGTGACAAAGCCGAGCGGGTTGATGGTATTGATCGTGCGACTCGCATCGTCATACACGGTTGTGGACAATTCGAGCTGGGCGTTGAGGACCGCAATCGCTCGGTTGGCCTTGTCATACGTGGTGGTCGTCCGAAACGTGAGCGGATTGACGGTCGCAATCGCGCGTCCCGCGACGTCGTACACATTCGTATTGATAAATCCCAATGGAGTCACCGTGGACGTAACACGGTCGGCTTTATCGTAGTTTGTGGATGTCTGCAGTCCGAGCGGGTTGATTTCCCCGACAGTCCGGCTCGCGGCGTCATAGACCGTGGTGGACGTTTCATTCAGCGGATTGGTCGTGCGCACGCGGCGGTCCGCTTTGTCGTAACCGTAACCCGTGGCAAAACCGAGCGGGTTGATGGTGAATAACGTCCGACCGGCATCGTCATAAACCGTTTGTGACGTTTCATTTTCCGGATTGGTGACGGCGATGGGACGATCAGCCTTGTCGTAGACGGTTGTCGTCACAAATCCCAGCGGATTGATGGCATTGACCGTTCGCCCCGCGTCATCGTAGACCGTTGTCGTGACTTCGTTTTCCGCGTTCCGGACTTCAATGACACGGTCTGCCTTGTCATAGACGGTCGTCGTCCGCCACGTCAGGGGATTGACGGAGGCAATGGCGCGGCTGGCGTCGTCATAGACCGTGGTCGTGGTTTCGTGTTCCGCATTGGTGACTTCAATCACCCGGTCGGCTTTGTCATAGACAGTTGTCGTGCGATGTGTGAGCGGATCAACCGCGGCAATGGACCGACCTGCCGCATCATAAACCGTGGTGGTGGTTTCGTTCTCCGGATTGGTCACGTCAACCGGTCGATTGGCGTTGTCGTAAGTCGTGGTTGTGACAAATCCCAGCGGATTGATGGATTTGATCGACCGGCCCGCCTCATCGAAGGCTGTTGTCGTCGTTTCCAGTTCCGGATTCATGACAGCCGTGCGTTGTCCGGCAGCGTCATAGGTAAAGCTGGTGCGGAAGCCCAGCGGGTTGACCGTGGCCGTCGTGCGGCTGGCTTTGTCGTAGACGGTTTGTGACGTTTCATTTTCCGGGTTCGTGACCGCCGTCTGCCGATTTGCGTTGTCGTACGTTGTGGTCGTGACAAAGCCAAGCGGGTTGATGGTGTTGATCGTGCGGCTGGCGGCATCGTAGACTGTCGTGGAACGTTCATTCTCCGCGTTCAGCACAGCCGTTGGTCGGTCGGCTTTGTCGTAGGTTGTGGTGACTCGCAGAGCCAGCGGGTTGATCCCGACGGTGGCTCGACTACCGGCATCGTAAACTGTCGTGGTCGTTTCATTTTCCGGGTTCGTGGTGGCGGTCTGGCGATCGACTTTGTCGTAAGCGAGCGTGGTGACAAATCCCAGCGGGTTGATTGTATTGATCGTACGTCCATGCGGGTCATAGACCGTCGTTGAGGTCTCCAGTTCCGGATTGGTGACTTCTGTACGCCGGTTGACGGCGTCGTACTGGAAGCTCGTGCGAAACGTCAGCGGATTGACCGTCGCCTTCGTCCGTCCCGCCGCGTCATAGACGGTCGTATTCGTCTGATTCAGCGGATTCGTTACCGCTACCGACCGATCGGCTTTGTCATAAGCCGTGGTCGTGGTGTGATTGAGAGGATCCGTCACGGACGTCGCTCGACCCGCTGCGTCGAAGACCGTGGTGGTGACGAACCCCAGCGGATTTGTGACGTTGACCGGTTGTCCGGCCACGTCGTACGCAGTCGTGGTCGTCTCGTTCATCGGGTCGACGACAGCGATCGGCCGACTGACTTTGTCATAGACCGTGGTGGTGGTCTCGTTCAAGGCATTGGCAACAGAAACTGGTCGGCCCACAACATCATAAACCGTATTCGTGGCATGGCTGAGCGGATCGGTGACAGTTTTGACCTGGTTGAGTTTGTTGTAAGCCGTGCTGGTGACTTCGTTTTCCGGATTGCGGATGCTGGTCTGCAGCGAATCCTTGTTGTAGGTGAGACTGGTCCGGAATGTGAGCGGGTTGATCGTCGCCGAAATCCGATCGGCCGCGTCGTAGATCGTGGTCGAGACTTCATTTTCTGCACTGGTGGTGACCGTGACGTTGCCGACCGGATCATGCTGGAATGTTGTGACGAAACCCAGCGGGTTGATCGTGTTCGTCCGGCGGCTGGCTTTGTCGTACACAAAGGTGGTGGCGGCACCAAGTGCGTCAATGACGGCTTCCAAATTCCCGCGCGAGTCGTACTTGTAGTTGGTCGCATGATTCAGGGGGTCCGTCAGCTTTGTCAGCTGCAGCTCTCCCGTGTAGTCGTACAGTGTCTTCTCCGCTTCGCCGTTTTCAAACGACTTCAGCAGACTGTTGCCGGAGTGCGTGAATTTTTGGGTGAAGGTCAGCGGATTCGTGATCTGCGAAATCCGCCCCAAAGCATCTCGCGTAAACGTCGTGACTTTCGACAACGGATTCTTCACACTCGTCGCATCGCCCGGTGTATCGTACGTGAGCGTCGTGATTTCATTCAGCTCGTTCGCGACCGACGTTGCATTTCCAGACCCGTCAAAGACGCTGGTCGTGCGACTGCTCAGCGGATCGATCGTGACTTCGGCCTGACGGTGCGAGTTGTACATGATCGTGAAGCGATTGTTTTCCGCGTCCAGCACGCTCGTCCGGTTTTCGGCACTGTCCCAGCTCAGGGCCGAGACGTTGGCGTCATAGTCGGTCACGGTGCTGCAGCGGCTGTTGCTGCCGTAGGCAAAGGCCAATGAGCCGATGACCGGCCGCTCGATCCCGGAGAGGGCCTTGACTCCGCTGTCCAGCGTGGCATACGTCAGTGTGGTCGCATGATTGTTGGCGTCGATCACGGCTTTCAGCCGGGAATCCCCATCCCCGTCCCACATAAATGTGGTGCGTTCTCCCAGTGGGTTCACCACGGCCTGCACCACATTGCAGTCATGAATCACGGTTGTCACATTGCCGGCCGGATCCGTCGCTTCAATGAAATACTCGTCTGCGTAACCATACGGATGGTCGATCTGGATGTACTTGTATTTGTATTCGTGGCCGTCAGGTGTCGTCAGAGACCGCAGCCGATCGGCCCGGTCATACCGGTACTGCGTGGTTTTCCCGTCTGCGTCCGTGACACTCGTCAGCAGTTGATTGTCACCGTAGCCCAGCTGTATGCTGGCTCCACCCGGATACGCCACCGACGTCAGCAGTTTCCGCCTCTTCTGTGAGCCGGTCAGCGTAAATGTCGTCGCCCGCCCGCCGGGCTGGGTCACCACAAATGTGCCACCATTGCCCGATATGGTGGTGGTACGCCCTCCGGGTCCGGCAATCGACGAGACCAGGCAGTTGGAGCGGGAAATCGTCCAGATGTCGCCGCCTGGACTGACGATCTTTTCCAGATCACCAGATGACAGATAATGCCATTCCAGCCCGTCAGGCTGCCGTTCCAGCCAGCCACCTCCCGACTTCTTCTTCAAACCATTGCGGGTGGAAGCGGGCGCAGTGCCCCAAGTTTCCACGCCGACGCTTGTGTATTCAAGCGACTTGCCGGTTCCGGACACCAGGCTCGTCAACCCACCCGTCCCTTCAATCGTCGGATGAAACAGTTCCGATACCCCGTATCCCCGACCCGAGTCAGACCGTGCGGCCAGTGAGTTATAGGTAAACACGGGCACTGGATCGAACGGCCCACCTCGCGGCGTTGCCAGCTGCAGCACCACATTGCCAGACGGCATATGCACGCAGGCCGGACCCAGCCAGATGCCGGGAATCGGATACAGAATCCGATTCAACAGGGACGCCACTTCCGCCGTCGCAAAGTTCAGGCCCGGATTCCGATATCCGGCCTGCACTCGCGGGGTCAACCGGCGGTTATGGGGATACCTCGGATCACACCCGCAGCCCGAGGCCGATTCCGTGGCGAGCGATGTCCCCTGCCGCGTGTCGGCACTCGCCGTAAAGACCCGCGGAAATGCGTGCGACGGATCCGGCGGATATGGCAACTCCACCGGCATGCCTGACGGAAACACCGGCAACCGCGTGGCTGCCCCAAAATCCGGTGGGTTGATGACCGGAACCGGACAACCACAGTGCGGTTGATTGGCCATGAACGGATTCCTGTGCCGAAACACTGATTGAAAGCACTTCCGTCAAACTGTCAGGTCGTATCGTCCTGTTGCGATCCCTATTCGTCAAGCCACCACGTGCCCTCAGGACACAGAAACTGCCTCATACCGGCCTTTTGCGTTGCCCGGCAGTTCAACCTGGCTTTCTGTCGTCAGCTGTGTCTTCCGGCGTTATCTTTCGGGATCGTCATGGGAATCCAGCAGATCTTTCAAAAGCCGGATTGTCTGTGGAGCGTCTGGACGCAATTCGAGTGAGCGTCGCGCCAATGGAATCGCTTCAGCCGGTCGTTGAGCCAGCCTGAGTGCCTGTGCCAGATTATGAAGAGCGCTGGGACATTCCGGACGGACGGATTGAAGCGTCCGTAAAACAGCGATCGCACTTATGGCGTTTCCGCTGTCCATAAGGATCCGGGCAAATTCATCGAGACATTCCGGATCATGAAAGGCGTTCCATGCAGTTTCCAAAGTTTGCTGTACTTCACTCAAACATCCCCGAGCTTCGAACAGCAAGGCGCGAATCAATGCGTCTGTCGCTGTGTTCTGAATCACGGTGGGGAGGTTCTGGACGAGCACATCCAATGCACCAAAATCCCTCAATTGCATCAGGACTCTGGCAAGCGAAAGCCAGGCGAAGGCAAACGACGGCGATAGAGAAACGGTCATTCTCCAGTGGTCTGTCGCTTCTTTAAGACGCCCCAATTTCTTCAGTGAAACCGCCATGTTGTGATGGGACTTGTACCCGCTGATCGAAGGATCGGTGCTTTGAAAGCCCGGTTCAGCGTCTTCCGAAAGTATGCGATGGTAAATGCTGACAGCCTCGTCGTGACTTCCCACATCCTGTAGCAACGTGGCATAACGGAACAATAATTCCTTGTCGCTCCCGAAGTGTTGTAAAGCACGCTTCACAGCAATGACTGCTTCTTCGCCTTTTCCCTGACTTCGCAAACAATTCACCAGCAATGACCAGGCTTTCCCCAGCTGGGATTCTCCCGGGCCGGAGCATTCAATGCACCGACGAAGATGGGCTTCGGCTCTGGAATGGTCACCGGCATCCTCATAGGTCATTCCCAGATTGAACAGCACAAACGGATGATCGGGACGTTCCCGAAGTTCAAGTTCCAGGATTCGTAAATCCCTTTCGAGTTTCCGGGCACGTCCTTCGCTCGTCTGGTTTGATCCAGCATGAACCACATAGATCTTTGTGAATTCAACGGTGCCTCCGGCTCGGCGGATTGACGGGATGATCTGTTCGTGGATTCGGTGCTCGAATCTGAGTGAGGGCATTCGTCGGAACAGCTTCACGTGATCTACGACCGTGTAGTTACCGGGCTGTCGGGATGGGCAACGCACCTGGAGGACGTAGCCAAGACAATTGTCAGCGTGCTGCCGGTCAACCAGTTCACGGAGCAGTCGTCCCTGGTCTGGAGGCATGATGTCGTCGGAATCCATCCAGAAGATCCAGTCGCCCGTCGCATACTTCAGGGATTCGTTTCTGGCGGCGGAAAAGTCATCACACCACGGAAAACTGTACACCTGAGCGCCGAACCGCCGACAGATCTCGATCGTTCTGTCCATTGAGCCGGTGTCGATAATAATGATTTCATCCACCCATGGGCGAATGCTGGCCAGGCACGCCTCAATCGTGTCTTCATTGTCGCGAACGATCATACACAGGGAGACTCGACGACGCGCGGAAGTCCGGGTCGCCGGTTGCGTCGGCCTCCCTGATTCCAAAGCGATCGGGGCGACAGCTGTAGATCGACTTCGCCGAACAGGCTGTTCGGCAATGCGTTCCAAGCGGTCTTCGATCTGGTCAACAACTTGCTCCCAGTTGTATTTCTCACGAATCAGGGCAGCGCCGCGTGCTGCTCGTTTCGAAGTCGCTGATAAGTTTTCAAAAACCTGACGCAGCAATCGTCTCAGTGAATCGGGATCAATTTCTGCCCAACTCGGCGGTCCCAGTGTCGCAATGTCACCAACGGCGTTGACATTTCCTTCAACGATGTGTGCGGAAATTAGATACGCCGTTTCATCGCTGCAAAAATCGAGTGCAGCGCCAGCCCCCGTCACGATAACCGGAAGACCACTGGCCATCGCTTCTGCAATCGGCATTGCGAAGCCCTCGGCCCGGTAAGTGTGAACGAGGCAATCGCAACTGGCATAGAGACCTGACATTTCTTCGGGTGAAAACTCCTCATCCAGATACTCGACCTCCGGTGCCACTGGATCCTCGCGAAACTGCCCAATCAGATCCTGAGACGTTTGTCCGCTGTAGAATGATTTGACACCCATATCTTTAATGACAAGACAAACCTCGTCAGTTCGACGGAACGTCTGTCCATACGCACTGAGCAGCTGATCGAACCCTTTGCGATGAATTGTGCCACCGCAATACAGGAAGCGAAAACGCTTCTGAGTTCGAAGCGGGAAATGCGGATGTGTCTCGAAATAGACTGCTGCAATGCCATTGGGAATCACGGGCACTCGCTCTCGCGGAATTCCTGCCTTCAGAAAACACTGTTGCACATGCCGCGTTGGAGCCCAGATTTCATCAAGCAGATCGTATGCCGTTGTAAACCACGCCACGGGCAGTGATCCGTATTCCCAGGGCTGAATCCACACCCAGTGGCCGATTGACGGTGCGTTCATTACTGGCGGCCAACAGTGGCAGATGTGAATGTCCGCCGGGCCGGTCAGGGGAACGTTCAGTCGGTCGGAGAGCGTTGGTGACAGTGGGCATGTGCTGCTTTTCTCGCGACCAGAGTCCTGTTCAATCAGTGTGACTTCATGCCCACGCTCAATCAGTCGACTACAAATCTCGCGATTGACGATCGACAGCGAGTGCAGCGGAGATTGATCACCATGCCACGCAATTCTGAATCGACGGGCACTCTGACTCGGCGTTGCGGACCCTTGCGAAGTCAAATCTGCAAACCATTCTTCCGGTCGGATAAGTCCGGGAGCGGCCGTTTGCAAACGGCTCCGGAATACAGCCAGGCGATGCTGCCCGAGAGTGTCGCCCAGATTCCCAAGGGCAGTGTACAATTCAGAAGCATAGTGTGTTTCGAACGGCAACGCGGTCGTCGCGATGCGAAGATGTGCGACGGCAAGCTCCGACTGGCCACGCCGCACAAGACACGTAGCGAGCAGTCCATGCGTCGTCGGCATTTTCGGGCAGGCACGCAGTGCTTCATAGAAATGCAATGCGTCTCCCGTCACTTCTCCCAGCAAAGAATGCATCCACCAGAAGATGACGGCACGCTTTGTCTGCAGCTCCTCAACACGATTGCCAGCGTTCTCAAATGCCGCGCGTTCCCACGCCTCCCGGAGCGGAGTGAATTCCAGCTCCGGCACCGGCGCGGCCAGCACCAGATCGCTCAGATCGGCCATGGCTTCAGTTTGTGAAAGCATTCGCAGCACACGCCGAGCCTGATCCATCGCAAACTCCCGCTGGCCAAGCCGCACTAAAGCCTGAGCGAAGGACGCACCCGCCACGAGGTGTCGGGGATCGCACGCAAACGCTTTCTGAAAACCCTGCGCCGCGCGGTCACGTTGTCGTCCCCATTGGCAGAGACAACCGAGCCCATGGTGCAACGTCGCATTGCTCGCATCGTCAGCCAGCGCCCGCAACAGATCTGCTTCAAGTGCTTCGTCAGTCCCGAAAGCTGCCACCTGACGCTGCCAAACCCGTCGCATCAGCTTGGCTGATTGTGAACCGTTGAGTCGCATTCGCATTCGTGCGGCCAACTCGGGCGCCAGGGTATGAATTACTACCAGCTGTTCGCCCCAAAAACGCTCAAACGTAAATTCCCCAATCCGCCGACGGGCATTTTCAGCAATCACGGCGCGCTCGGATTCATGTGACAGATAGTAGTCCAGCTGTTCTTCGAGGTTGTGTTCATCGTAGTAGACACACTCCTGGCCATCGGTGAGCATTGTCCGCACCTCTTCGTTCCCGGTCTCCTGAAAGAGCAGAGCGCCGGCGGCGATCGTTTCAACGACCCGCATGTTGCACTCGCCGCGAATACTGAGGTTGAATACGATTCGGGAGCGTGCCAGCCGGTTGCGATAATCCTCGCCGAATACGCCCCCTTCAATGCAAACGAGATATCGATCAGACAGTTGGGCGATGCGTGCCAGCCACGGCAGGCGATCACTTTGGACGAACGGATGCACATTGCCGATGAACAGGATGTCGATATCGCGCTCCACACTGTGAGGAGGATCGGTAAGCCGCGCAGGATCGCAGCCATAGAGATTGCCAACACTGACGTGCTGAATCCCTTCACGCTGAAACACACCGACGCCCGGTTTGTCAGTGAGAATATGATCGCAGCGGTCGGCGACGTGTCGGTAATAATGCCATTGCAGGTTCCAGTCTGTGGCGAGTCCGACGATCGGAATTGGGGCCTGCCAGATCCAGTCCGGGATGACGTTATATTGAAGCATCAGTACCAGAAAATCGGGCTGCCAGCCTGCGGGAAATCGGGCGGAGAATGTTTCCCAACTGTCATCAGGACGGGATGCCAAAGGGCCATCGTGGTCGAACGCTACGCAGTCAGAAGCCGCAATCGGGCCGTTGAGATACTGGTTCGCATAGGAACTGGTGACTGGGCCAAAGAGATAACGTGGCATGGACGAATTCCAGCAAGAGTTACTTGGTCAGAGTGGCCACAATATTGAATTGCTCAATCTCGATGGTGCCAGACGAGTAGGCAAAATCGAAATAGTAACAGCCGTATTTTTGCCAGTGTTCGTGACCGCGAATGAAGTACTGAAAATTGGCCGGGTGAAATCCGCGAACGTGAGTGGGATCCCAGAGATGCCATGGCGACCCGAAGATCGGCACACGCAGCCGGAGTATTCTGCCGGGCCTGAGTATTCGATGACATTCTCTCATCCATGCCTCCGGCATGATCTGCAGATGCTCAAACACATCAAGGGCCAGGATCTCGTCACAGGTATTGTCGCCCCATGGCCATGGCAGCAGATCGAGGTCATGCGCCACGTCGATGTCCGGTGAGTGCTTCCGTTTGTCGTGGTGGATGAAGCCGGGCGTTGGCTGACGCCCCGCACCAAGTTCCAATTGCATCAGTATTCGCCTTGTAATGGGTTGACTGACCGCGACGCAGGCTGATCACTGGCCTGAAGTCGACAGGATGTTCCTGACTGAACCTGGCAAACTGTGGAGAGTCTGACTTAACTTTCGCAAGTTTCAACCAATCCAGTTCCGGCAAACCGAATATGAACCGTTGAAAACTTTCTATCGCTGGTCGAGAGTTCCAGTCACAGCAGGTGCTTCCGCAGGGTATCATGGGTTGTCAGACCACAGTGTGGCAGAACTCAGATTCTGGAATCGGACATCTTCAGAGAATTTCAGCATACTCGGGCAGGGATGCCGTGGAAAGCGCTATGGCGTTTTGCGGAAATCTTGCGGAAGCGGAATTCAGTGAGCCACCAACTGATAATGACACCGTTCCGATTTGATGGCGAAGTATTCGCAGAGCCTGGCGGCTCTCAACCTCTTGCGAAGATTGCCAATGGTTTTTCTGGACCGTATTCTTTTCTGGTTCGGAATCAGGCTACACATCATCCATCAGCACGCCGATTGGCAGGAATGTCTTTCTGGCTCGATGCAACCACTCAAGAAGCTGAAATGAGGTGCGTTTGCCCTCGACTCCCGCTCGCCCAGTGTCGCTGATTTACACGCCGATATCGCAATTCATCATATTCTTATCGGACGGGCTTATTCATTGCAGTTGATCTCAGTCTGGGTTTGGCGTACAGCATTTGAAAATGCGTCCAAATCATCGCCCGATACCGTGATACGCACGTTTGACATTCCCTTTGATTGAATGGTCAGAAAGCATCGGTCTCGAAATTCGTTGTCCCTCAGCAGCCGCACAGGACTGCCATTGAAATGTCCGATCTCCATTTCATTCGCATAGTTGATTGAACCATGCCGTTGTGATTCCAGAAACGACGCCAGTCCGACCACCATCTTTGGTGACGAGATCTCGAAATAGAGGCTCAACGATGGTCCTTCGATTTGGGCGAACCACCGATCTTCACCTTCTGTGGTTTCGTCAATCGAAAACTCCCAACCATTCGCCTTACCATATGCCATAAGACCCACATGGAGTGTTTGTAAATCACTTGACTCCGGTCGTTGCTCTAGCTTGCTCATTTCATCTGCCATCAAAGTGGTTCTCCATCAAGGCCAACTCTAAAGTAACTTTCTCCGCCGTTGATTTGGACATCCCAATGGTCTGGATTCCCTGCTCAGCAAACGTTCGGAATCTTGTCATCGCGAGAAGATTCCTTCGGCGAGCGGGATGCGTCAGCTTCCCGGTACGTTGCGATTCCTCGCCGC
>Ga0335394_10007410_pt1 | contig 12407 bp, 11 predicted proteins | sample MAT03_FD_205741 | JGI IMG/M metagenome (GOLD analysis project Ga0335394, IMG submission 205741) | Freshwater microbial communities from Lake Fryxell liftoff mats and glacier meltwater in Antarctica - MAT-03 (spades assembly) (version 2) ... | reverse complement strand
TGGACAGCGTACGCGCGCCTTGAGCGCCCGTTGGAAGGCGGCGCACCTGGCCTGGGACGGCTTGGCGACGAGAGCCTGCGGCTCCCGCCAGGCACGCCCTACCGCTGGCCGTGATTGGAGGGGACAGAGGACAGGGAACAGAGAACAGGGCGCCGGGCAGCGGGCCGACACAGGTGAGTGCCGCTTCATACCCTGTTCTCTGTCCCCTGTTCCCTGTCCCCTCAGATCACGGGGCCTTGTTCTCGCACAGAAAGAACGCACCGCGCTCAGAGGCGTGGTAGTTGTACTGCTGGCCGCTCACGGCGAGCACAAGCTTGAAGCCGGGCGTGATCACCTGCGGGTACATCGTGTCGGGCTTCGGGCAGCCGACGGCGCCGTCGGGCCACTCCACGGCCTCGGCGCTCACCACCGTGATCGCGGTGGCGGCCACGCCTGCGCGCTGCACGAGATCCGCCACGGCGACGGCTGCCAGCTCAACCGGAACTTCGCCGAAGGCCATCGCCGCGGGCGGGCTGGGCACCGGAGCAGGGGCGCCTGTGTCCGGGGCGGCGGTGACGCTAAGCGGTGGCCGGGTGGGCGCGGGCATAGCGGTGGAGGCGGGCGCTCCACCAAGCGGCGCGGGGTAGGCCGTGGGCGCACCTGGAGCTGAGTCGGTGGGCGCCGCGGCGCCGGGGGTCTGCGGGGCCGCACCACAACCTGTGAGGGCAATCAGCAGGGCAAGCATCGGTCCAATAGCCCGCGTTCGCGGCAAAAGCGTGCGAGTCTTCAACATCGGTTTCTTCCTCCAATAGCCTTGGTCGCTACAGTGCTTCAACGCTGCGGGGTGCGACGTATTGTTGCGGGCGCGTCTGCAATCCACACACCGTGGCGCTGAAGCGCCCGGCTACGGGTGGGCAAAGGCCGCCTGCGCGGCCTCACGCGCCTGCGTAGGCGGGCTTCGGCAGCCCGCGCAGGCGGGCTTCGCTCCACCTAGCCGCGGCTTCAGCCGCCAGGCACCGGGAACGCCACCGCAGCGCCCAAAACGTTACGTCGCACCCAACGCTGCGCGCTAGGCCTCGGTTCCCTGGACGCTATGCTATACTGTAGAATACCACGTTGCAACTCTGTGGGGTAACAATTATCGCCCTCGCAGCGTCATATCCCCGGTACCAGTTTTGTACAATAGCAGGGTACCGACTGAAAGGAGCGACTCCATGAGCCAGCCCGAGGATCAGCAGAACCAGTCGCAGCAGAGCCAGCCGCCCCAGGTCGATCTCGGCGCGGAGCTGCGCGAGCTCGGCCAGCAGATCGAGCAGGCCGTCCGTAGCGCCCTTGAGAGCGACCGGGCCAAGCAGATGCAGGCCGACATTTCTGCCGGAATGAAGGAGATCGGCGCACAGCTCCAGACAACGGTGAAGGCCATCCAGGAGAACCCGCAGGTGCAGCAGCTGGTGCAGCGCGGCGAGCAGGCCGTCGGCCAGGCTGTCGGCCAAGCCCAGCAGAGCAAGGTCGCCCAGGATTTCCAGGAGACGCTCACCCGCGGCGTCGCCCTGCTCAACGAGCAGCTCGCCAACTTTGTCACGCGGCTGCACCAGCCTGAGGGCAGCGCCCCGCCCGCCGCCGACGAGAGCAGCCCCACCACGGGCGAGACGACGCGCCTGGACCCCGACCAGAAGTAGCTTAGGGCCATAAGGCAGGCAGCGGAGCGCAGCAGCGTCTTTGCCTGCCTGCCTTTGGTTTGCACCCCCTATGTGCGGACGATTTACGCTAGCCACACCGGCAGATCAGATTGCCGCCCAGTTTCAGCTCGTAGAGGTGCCCGAGCTAGCGCCGCGCTACAACATCGCCCCCACCCAGCAGGTAGCAGCGGTGCGGGCCACCGAGGCTGGCCGCGAGCTTGTGCTGCTGCGCTGGGGCCTGGTGCCCACCTGGGCCAAGGAGCTCTCCATGGGCGCCAAGCTGATCAACGCACGCGCGGAGACGGCTGCCGAGAAGCCATCCTTCCGCAGCGCCATGCGCCAGCGCCGCTGCATCATCCCCGCCGACGGTTTCTATGAGTGGCAGGCCCAGGCAGGCGGCAAGCAGCCTTTCTACATTCGGCTGGCCCACGGCGGCAGCTTCGGGCTGGCCGGGCTCTGGGAGCACTGGAAGAGTCCCGAGAGGGCCTGGATCGAGACCTGCACCATCCTCACCACTGCGGCCAACGCCCTCATGCAGCCGCTTCACGACCGTATGCCGGTGATCCTCCCGCCCGAGGCATACGCGCTCTGGCTCGACCCCGCGCTGCACGACCCTGCCCCACTGCAGGCGCTGCTTGGCCCCTACCCCGCCAACCTGATGGTTGCCGCTCCCGTGAGCAAGGCCGTCAATAAGGTTGCCAACGACGACCCGAGTCTGGTCTTGAGCGCGTGAGTTTACAGGAGTCAGGGTCAGGCGGCAGTTCCCAATTTGCAGGAGTCAGGTAGCAGTTTCCAGTTCGCAGTTTCCAGTACCAGTTATAGACACAATCCGAACTGACAACTGGGCCTGATGACTGAAAACTGATCCTGGACACTGCCTCCTACCACCTGCCATGTACGGACGCGCTATAGCGCGTCCCTGCCGCCTGACTCCTGCCTACTGCTTCGGGCTTTGCTTCTCAGCTGGCGGCGGAGCGCCACCGGGGGCGGGACGGCCAGGCAGGCGCAGCCTGAAGAGCCCTTTGCGGGCCTGCTCGCCCTGGGCCTTTGCGGCGTCGGTGATGGCCACGGCGCGCTCGCGGCCAAGGCGCATGGCCTCCGCTGTGATCTGGCGCAGGCGATCCTGCGAGAGCAGCTCGCTGTCGGAGAACCAGCGCCATGCCGCCATGCCGGTGGCGTAGGTGCCGGCGTAGGCCACGGCCACCTTCGGGACCACCCCCCACACCGGCACCAGGCCGATCAGCGAGCGCGCGATCTGCCGCCAGAAGAAGCCGCCGCCCACCACCGGGCCAACTTCGCGTAGCCGATCCTTGAAGTCCGCTGGCGCGCCGTAGCCCAGGGCCATGCGGTAGACCATCAGGGCCTGGTTTTTGGTGAGCACGATCATATCAGCGGCAAAAAACGGCACCGCCAGGATGGGGATCTGCTGCGGCAGCGCGGAGACCGTGGCAAACGAGGCGTTGGCAAACGAGACCGCGCCAATCAGGTCGCGCGTGTACTTCTCGCGCAGCCCCGGCAGCCGCCGGGCCGCCGCCAGATGCAGCTCGCCGGGCAGACGCGCAAGCATGGCCGTCGCTACAGAGCTGGCGGCCTCGGCGCCGACAAGGTCGGCCACGACGACGATCTGCGCGTGGGCGAACTCCGGGCGCGGCGGGCCAAGCTCGCCGGGCGTGGCGACCCCGCTGATCACGATCACAGTCGGCACAGCGAGGGCGGCGAGGCGACCGAGCGGCGCTGTGAGCGACGTGGGTAGCGGCCTGCGACCATCGAGCAGGATCAGCAGTAGATCGGCGCGACGCAGCTCATCGTCGGGGCCGGGTTCTGTGAGGGGCCGGTGGAGCAGCGGATCAGCACCGGAGGCGCCGTAGCGGTTGCGTCCGAGCGTGCGCAGCAGCGCGGCGGCCTGCTCGAAAAGCCCGCGCTCGGCAAGGCAGATAATCGTCACGGAGCGCTCCGACTCCTCGCGGATCGCGGAGACATCGAGCTCGCGCAGGGTGCTGAGCGCAGCGCCCATCTCGTTCCAGCCAGGCATTGTGACACTCCTTCCAGCCCGCACTTCGCCCCACAGATTATAGCATAGGCCGCTCTGCAAGGGCCGAGCCATGGGCACAAGCGCTGCGCCACCAGATCGGAGTATGCTATAATAGGGTGAGGGTGCCGGGTTGTGTAATGGTAGCACGACGGACTTTGAATCCGTCTGTCCAGGTTCGAATCCTGGCCCGGCAACCACTCTGCCACAGGGCGTATCCCTGGCGCAGGGAGCCGCAGACAACCCTTGTCGTTTACGATCCACCCGTCTGCCGTTGTGTCGGCGGCCATGTTTGCAGTGGAGCAGCGCTTCACTGCTTTTTACTGTCAGCACTGGGGAACGCCAGCGATGGATGGTCGCCTGCTTGTCTTCAGCGGTAGCGCTAACCCTGAGCTTGCCAAAGAGATCGCCACCTGCCTGCGCATGACCGTCGGCAGGGCGCTTGTGGGCGAGTTTAAGAACGGCGAGACGCGGATCAAGATCCACGACAATGTACGCGGCTGCGACGTGTTCGTGATCCAGCCCACCTGCTCGCCGGTCAACCATCACCTGATGGAGCTGCTGCTGCTGATCGACGCGCTGCGGCGCGCCTCGGCCACGCGCGTCACGGCGGTGATCCCATACTACGGCTACGCCAAGCAGGAGAAGAAGACCGCCGGCCGCGAGCCGATCTCGGCCAAGCTGGTGGCCAACCTGATCCGCACCGCCGGCGCGAACCGCGTGCTCACCATGGATCTGCACGCGCCCGCCATCGAGGGCTTCTTCGATATCCCGGTGGATCATCTTCAGGCCGGGCCGCTGCTCTCGGACTACATTCACAGCCTGAATCTGCCGAACCCGGTGGTGGTCTCGCCCGACGCAGGCGGTGTAGGGCGGGCGAACCGCTTCCGCGAGCGCATTGGCGCGGGGCTTGCAATTATTGCCAAGCAGCGCCCCGAGCCCGATATCGCCGAGGTGCTGGAGATGGTTGGCGAAGTGGACGGGAAGACGGCTATTATCGTAGATGATATGATCTCCACCGGCGGGACGCTGGTCGAGGCGGCCCAAGCGCTGATTGATCGCGGCGCGCAGAAGGTCTACGCCTGCGCCACCCACGGCATCTTCGCCGCCGACGCCCTGGCGATCATCGCGCGCTCTGAGCTTGTGGAAACGATCGCCACCAACACGATCCCGCAGCGCGCATCCGGCACCGAGGCCCGCGTACGCACCATTAGCGTTGCGCCGCTCTTTGCCGAGGCGATCATGCGCATCCACAAAGATCTGTCGCTGAGCGCGCTTTTTTCTTAACTTGAGGAGTGACCACTTGCTGGAGGACCCTGAACCTATTGTTGCGCTTATCGGTGTTGGCCTTTGTCTTCTGATGCTGGCCTTCACCTCGGCAGTTGATGCGGCCTTCACCGCGATCAGCCGCCACCGCCTGAACCTGCTGCTCTCCGAAGGCGGCAACCGCTCACGGCGGGCTGTGTCACGCCTGATCGACGACCCCTACCACTTCAAATCGACGATTATTTTCCTCAACACTAGCTCGCTGATTATCGCCACGGCGCTTACCCTCAGCCTGAGCAGCGGGCGGGGCGGCTGGAGCATCCCTACAAACCTGGGCGCGCTGTTTCTGGGCGCCCTAGTGATCGGCGAGATCATTCCAAAGGCCCTGGCCGTGCGCAACCCCCACGGCACCGCGCTGCTGCTGGCAGGCCCCATGAGCACACTTTCGACCTTGCTCTGGCCGCTGATCGCGCTGGTAAACTTTCCCACCCGGCCGCTCTATCGGCTCCTGAGCGGGAAGGACGCGCCCCCGGCGCCGCTCGTCACTGCCGAGGAGCTGCGCCTGCTGGTGAATGTGGGCGAGGAGGAGGGCCTGATCGAGCACGAGGAGCGCGCCATGATCGAGGGCGTGATCGCCTTTGGCGATACGCTGCTACGTGAGATCATGGTGCCCCGCGTCGACATCGTGGGCCTGGAGCTGAGCGCAACGCTCGGGAAGGCGATGGATGTGGTGAGCGCGAGCGGCCACTCGCGCATCCCGGTCTACGACGATACAATCGACACGATTGTGGGCATCCTGTACGCAAAAGATATGATCCCCGCCCTGCGCAACGGCAGCGCCGAGATGCCGATCAGGGAGCTGCTGCGACCGCCGCACTATGTCCCCGAGACGATGAAGATGCACGCGCTGCTGGAGGATCTTCAGCGGCGTAAGGTGCATATGGCGATCATCGTGGACGAGTATGGCGGCACCGCCGGCCTGGCCACGATCGAGGATCTGATCGAGCAGATCGTCGGCGAGATCCAGGATGAGTACGACACAGGCGACCCGTCGGTGCAGCCGCTGAGCAAAGACGAGTATATTGTCGACGCGCGCGTGCTGATCGCCGACATCAACGATCTGCTCGGCCTGGAGCTAGAGTCGGAGAACGCCGAGCGCATCGGCGGGCTAGTATACGAGCGGCTGGGGCGCGTGCCGCGCGTGGGCGACGAGCTTGCCCTGGACGATGCCGTAGTGACGGTGCTGGCGGCCAAGGGCGTGCGGGCGCAGAAGCTGCGCATTGTGCGCGGCCCCCCGGCGGATGCGTCCGACACAGCGCCGCCTAGCGAGCTTGTAGAGCGAGGTGTACGTGGCGCAACCTGACTACGCGGCATTGGTGGAGGCGGCCCTGGCAGCGCGCGCTTTAGCCTACGCGCCTTACTCGGCCTTCCAGGTTGGGGCGGCCGTGCTCACCGCGTCGGGGCGCATCTTCCCTGGCGGCAACATCGAGAACGCCGCCTACCCGATGACAGTGTGCGCGGAGCGGGTGGCACTGTTTAGCGCCTACGCGGCCGGTGAGCGCGAGATCGTGGCCCTCGCTGTGGCCACCGACACCGCCGACGTGGCCAGCCCGTGTGGGGCGTGTCGCCAGGTGCTCTTCGAGCTGGCGCCGCATAGCACCGTGCTGCTGCTTAACCTGCGGGGCGCGCGCCGCCTCACCACGCCGCAGGAACTGCTGCCTGCTGGCTTCGGGCCGACACAGCTTGGGGAGATGGGGCGTTAAAAGGGCGCCCCTTGTGGGCGCGCGAACAGCAACACAAAGGCGGCAGTGGATTAATCCACTGCCGCCTTTTGGATCCCGAGGTGGTGGCACCTCGGAACACCCAGAGGAACTCACCTACCGTTGCTGTCTTTCGACCCTGGCGGGGTTTAGCAAGTATCTGCCGTTCCTCAGTGCCGCAGGTATTATAGCATAGGTTGGATTGCGTTAGGTCTTTCATCATTCATGTGTAAAAGGATGGAGAGAATTCAGTCGATAGCCGTAGGGATGTGGAGGATGTGGAGAAGCTCGGGTCTGGCGCGCACAGGTGGCATGAAAAGGCTCTGAACAACTGGTGGACGGCTCTCCACATTATCCAGAGCTGCGGGGATGGGCGTGATCATGCGGCCAAAGCATACACACATGATCCACGGGTTGTGCGAGGACTTATCCACAAAGATGTTGAGTTATCCACAGATTCATGGCAGTTATCCACACTTTCAACGCTACCGAGGTTGGAGGCGGGAATCACAACGCCCCGCGCAGGGCTCGCGGGGCGTTGAAGGGCGTCTGAGCGACTACGACTTCCCGGCGCCGCCCTTTGGGGGATCGTCGAGGTTGAGCGTGTTGATGAAATTGCGGAAGATCGACATCGAGTCATCGTTCAGGTCGGGCTCGCCCTCGGGCTCCGACTCTGCTGACGGATCCTGGAGCGAGGCTGCCTCGGCAGAGCCGGGCTGCTCGTCCTCGTCGAAGAAGACACCGGCCTGCTCAAGGACGTGGTCTGCGATGTAGATCGGCACCTCGGTGCGCACAGCGAGGGCGACCGCGTCGCTGGGCCGCGCGTCAACCTCAATGGTGCGCCCGCGCTGCTCGATGACGATGCGGGCGAAAAAGGTATTATCCTGGATGTCGTTGACGAGGATATGAGTGATCTGGCTGTCAAGGTCGCTGATCAACACCTTCAGCAGATCGTGGGTCATAGGGCGCTGGGGCTCGTGGCCCTGGATCGCCATAGCGATGGCGTCGGCCTCGAAGGGGCCGATCCAGATCGGCAAGTAGCGCTTGCTATCGGTCTCACGTAGCACCACCACACGATGCTGCGTGAGCAGGCTGACGCGGATGCTATCGACCACGACACGGATCATCTGTCGGCCTTTCGTGAAGTGGGCGACCGAAGTCGCGGCGACCAAGGATCGCGTGCTGCTCCAGCCTGGCGATACGATCATAGTAACACGCGCCGCGCGGCTACGTCAAGGAATGTTACAGTTACGCGGCCCCCACAAATTGACAAACCACCCTCTGGCGTGTATGCTCTTGGGCGCTCTCTACCACTGGAAAGACAAGATCGTGAGCGCAGAGCAGCTGAGGGGCTACGAGCGACAGCGCAGCGCGGGCAGCGCACTACGGCGAGCGGCACTGGCTCGTGGCGCGCTTGCACAGGCACGCGGTGTGCCGCTGCCCACGCGCCCACCCGCGGCTGAGTCTGCTCGCTCACGCTGGCAGCCTGATCTGCTGCGCGCGCGTGCGTGGCTCGCCTCGCTGCGGGTCTGGCGCCATGGTTTGCTGGCGCTCCTCGTGCTTGGTGTGCTGCTCGGCGAGCTTGGCAGCGGGTGGTCGCAGCAGGCCCTGGGTGGCGGCTGGGAGGACGCCCTAGCGGCGCAGGGTTCCAGCGCCTATGCTGAGAGCGGCGTGGCCTTTGCACGCGCCCCAGGGTCGCTTGGGCCGATCCGCCTGCTGGCCTCTGGCGAGCTGCTCGCCCCTGCGCTGTCACGCCCCGTCGAGGTTGCCAGCGCTTGGAAGGCGCTCCACACGCTGGCGAGCGGCGAGACGCTTGGGTCGCTCGCGGAGCGCTACGGGGTCTCGGTGGAGACGCTGATTTGGGCGAATGGGCTCGAGGGTGGCGATGCTCTGATGCCTGGGCAGCTGCTACGCGTGCCGCATCTGTCTGGGCTCACGCATACAGTGAGCGCGGGCGAGACGCTTGCGGCCCTCGCGGAGCGCTACCAGGCCTCTGAGGCGAGCATCGCGAGCTTTCCGACCAACCGTCTGCCAGTCACGCTTCAGCTAAACCCCGGCAGCGAGCTCTTCATCCCAGGCGCCCAGCGCGCGCTGCCAGAGGACCTGCTGCGCGCTGCGGGCGGCCTGGCCGGGCTCGCCGCGCGCGCGCCAGAGCCTGCCGGAGTTGTGCTGGCGGAGCAGACCAATCTCCGCGCCGGGCCGAGCACCGAGCATGGGCGGCTGGGGCAGCTCCAGACTGGCCGCCAGGTGGCGCTGCGGGCGAAGCACGACGACTGGCTCCTGGTCGAGCTGGGGCCGCTGCGCGGCTGGGTCCGGGCCGACATGCTCGCAGTGGAGGCCGGGCAGGTAGCGGTGCTGCCAGTGAGCAACGACTTTCCCGCACCGCCGCCGCGCTGGGTCTGGCCCGCGCGCGGCACGATTACCTCTGGCTTCGGCGCCCGCTGGGGCAGTTTTCACAACGGGCTCGACATCGCCAACCGCGCCTGGACGCCGATTGTCGCGGCGCGCTCGGGCGTGGTCAAAGAGGCTGGCTGGTGCAGCGGCTACGGCTACTGCGTGAAGCTTCGGCACGCTGGTGGCATGGAGACGATCTACGGCCACCTGATCGACCAGCCAGTGGTTGCGCGCGGCGATGAGGTGAGCGCCGGCGACCTGATCGGGCACATGGGCAGCACCTACGACCGGGCGGGCGGCGGCTACTCCACGGGCGTGCATCTGCACCTGACGGTCTTGCTCAACGGCAAGGCGGTGAACCCGCTGCGGTTTCTGCCGTAGCGAGGGGACGGTAGACGGTAGGGAGCGGCACCGACCACCGACCACCGACTACCAGTAGGCCTCGCGGTGCTCGCGGTAGAAGGCGACAGTGCGGGCGAGGCCCTCGCGCAGACCGATGCGCGGGCGCCAGCCGAGCCGGCCCTGGATAAAGCGGTAGTCGCCGTAGTAATCGCCGATGTCGATCGGCTTGCGATCAGCAGGGTACGGCATAAGCTCGTACTTTCCGCCGCCGCCAATCTCGATCAGCAGGGCGGCCAGAGCCTTGAGATTGATCGTCTCGTCGCTGCCGAGGTTGAAGATCTGGCCGTAGGCGCCGGGGTCCGATGCGGCGAGCAGCAGCGCCTCCACACAGTCGTCTACGTAGGTGAAGTCGCGGATCTGCGTGCCGTCACCCCAGACCTGGATGGTCTCGCCGCTGAGCAGCTGCTTGATCCAGATGCCGAGAAAGGTTTGGCGGGCGTCCTTCACGCGCATGCGCGGGCCGTAGGTATTGGTGAGACGCAGCGCGCAGGCGCTAATGCCGTAGACATTGTTGTAGAGGATGTGATACCACTCGCCGGCCATCTTGTTGATCCCGTTCACGTCCACGGGGTGCAGCGGGTGGCGCTCGTTGACGGGCAGATAGTCGGGCTTGCCATAGATCTGCCGCGTGCTGGCGTAGACAACCTTGATCGCGGGGTTATGCTTGCGGCACGCCTCCAGCATGGCTAGCTGGGCGCGACAATTGATGTCGAGGTCGGTGTAGGGGTTGCGCATCGAGTCCATGTGGCTGGTCTGCCCGGCCAGGTTGAAGAGGTAGTGCTGGCCCTGGATGAGATGGTTCATAGAGTATTCGTCGCGCACGTCGGCGATGTTGATCGTCAGCTTAGCTTCGAGGCCGCTGACATTGTGCAGGTTGCCGCCATACTCCGGGATCAGCGAGTCCACCAGGGTGACGGTGGCGCCGAGCTCGACCAGGCGTGCGGCGAGGTTGGCCCCGATGAAGCCGAGGCCGCCGGTGATTAGCACGCGCGCGTCGGCGAAGCTGGCGCTGTGGGCGGCATACGTGTTGCTCATGGGCGCATCCCCTGGCGCACGGCGGCCGCCACTAGCTCGACCTCGCCGCGTGTAAGTTCGGGGAAGATTGGGAGTGAGAGGATGCGCCCAGCGAGATCTTCGGTGACAGGCAGCGCGCCTGGGCCGTAGCCGAGGTTGGCGAAGGCCGGCTGGAGGTGGGCCGGGGTAGGATAGTGGACATCGCACCCGATCCCGGCGGCGGCGAGGGCGGCGCGCAGCGCGTCGCGGCGGGCGCGATCTGCGAGCGTGATCACATACAGGTGATAGGAGTGGCCTGGCTCGTCGGGCGGCAGGGCGATGGGCAGGCCTGCCAGCAGCTCCGTGTACCAGGCGGCGCGCTCGCGCCGGGCGTGGTTGCTCGCCTCCAGGTAAGGCAGCTTGGCGCTGAGGAGCGCGGCCTGCAGCTCGTCGAGGCGCGCGTTGCGCCCGCCCGCATCGACCGTGTTGTACTTGCTCGCCCAGCCATACATGCGCAGGCGGCGCAGGCGCTCGGCCAGGGCGGGGTCGTCGGTGACAAGGGCGCCGGCATCGCCGAGGGCACCGAGGTTCTTGGAGGGGTAGAAGCTAAAGGCCGCCACGCTGCCCCACTGGCCGGCAAGGCGTTGGCGCCCCTCTGCGTCGGCGGCGAAGCTGCCGTGGGACTGGGCGGCGTCCTCCACGACGGCGAGGCTATGGCGCGCGGCGATCGCGCAGATCGCGGGCATGTCGGCGAGGCGCCCGAACAGATGGACTGGCAGCACGGCCTTGGTGCGCGGCGTGATTGCGGCCTCGAAGGCGGCCGGGCTCATGGTTTGAGTTGCGGGCAGCACGTCGACCAGCACGGGGCGCGCGCCTGTCTGGAGGATAGCCGAGAGCTCGTACATGCAGGCGTTGGCGACGGTAATCACCTCGTCGCCGGGACCGATGTCGTGGGCAGCGAGCGCCAGGTAGAGTGCATCGGCGCCGCTGGAGACGCCGACGCAGTGCGCGACGCCGCATGCGGCGGCGAAGGCGGATTCAAAGGCGGCGACCTCCTGGCCCAAGATGTACCAGCCGCTGCTGAGCACGCGGGCGAAGGCAGCCTCTAGCTCAGTGCGGAGCGACTCGTGTTGACGTTTCAGATCTCCAAACGGGACAACCAGGGCGGTCATTGTTTGCTCCCTCTACTTAAAGTACACCCACCGAGCTATTGTCGCCCAGCATCAAGCGGTAAGCCTTTGGCCGGAAGGGGCTGCGCGTAATCTCCACATTGCGCCCGATCAGGCTCTCCTCCAGGCGGTGGGGCAGCCCTTTGACGGTGCTATGCTCCAGCATAATCGTGTGCTCGATCTCGCTCTCCTCAACCAGGCAGTGGTGAAAGATCGAGGTGAACGGCCCGATGTAGGCGTTCACGATGCGGGTGTGCTCGCCGATGATGGCGGGTCCGCGGATGGTGGAGTTGATCACCTGCGCGCCTGCCTCAATGATCACCCTGCCGATCAGCCTGCTCTCGGCATCGACAAAACCGTCAATGCGACCGGGCATCTCCTCGAGCACCAGCCGGTTCGCCTCGAGCATATCGTCCTTCTTACCGGTGTCGATCCACCAGCCCTCGTGGATATAGGGGAAGACGCGGAAGCTGTGGCCGACGAGCCACTGGATCGCGTCGGTGATCTCCAGCTCGCCGCGTGCGGAGGGCGCGATGCTGTTGACCGCCTCGAAGATGTGCTGGTCGAACATGTAGATCCCAACCAGGGCCAGGTCGCTCTGGGGGTCGCGCGGCTTCTCGACCAGGCGCACAATGCGGCCCTGGGCGTCGAGCTCGGCCACGCCGAAGGAGCGCGGGTCGGCGACGCGCTTCAGCACAATCTGCGCGTTGTAATCACTGTTGGCGAACTGCTCGAC
>Ga0335394_10007408_pt1 | contig 12409 bp, 10 predicted proteins | sample MAT03_FD_205741 | JGI IMG/M metagenome (GOLD analysis project Ga0335394, IMG submission 205741) | Freshwater microbial communities from Lake Fryxell liftoff mats and glacier meltwater in Antarctica - MAT-03 (spades assembly) (version 2) ... | reverse complement strand
GGGCCTCGATGTTGCGGCGCACGACGTCCATGCCGACACCGCGCCCGCTGAGATTGGTGACCGTCTCTGCGGTAGAGAAACCGGCCTCGAAGATCAGCTTCAGGATGTCGGCATCCGGCGGCTCGACACCCTGCTCGACCAGCCCGCGCTCCCAGGCCCGTTGCAGCACCTTGTCGCGCTGGATGCCACGGCCGTCGTCGCTGATGCGGATCAGGATGTTGCCCGATTCATGGCAGGCGGCGAGAGTCAGCCTACCCTGTGCCGGCTTGTCTGCCGCCAGCCGCTGATCGGGCGTTTCCAGGCCATGGTCCAGCGCGTTGCGCACCAGATGCATCAGCGGGTCGGCGATGCGCTCGACCACGGCCTTGTCGAGTTCGGTGTCGCCGCCGACGATGTCCAGCAGCACGTCCTTGCCAAGCTCGGAAGCCGTGTCGCGCACGACGCGCCGGAAGCGGGCGAAGGTTTCGCCGATCGGCACCATGCGCAGCTTCAAGGTGCTGTTGCGGATACCCTCGATGAGCCGGGTGATGCGCTGGTTGGCCTCGATTTGGCCGCGTTGGCGCGACTGCCGCGCCAGCAGCGACGCGCCGGCGCCGGCAATCACGAGTTCACCCAGCAGGTCGATCACTTCGTCAAGGCGGTTGGCCTGGACGCGGATGAAGCCGTTGTCGTCTGGCGCTGCGGCAACACCGACGCGCTGTTGCTTGTCCGGCGCCCGCAGGCTCGTGCCGACGTTGACCCGCGCCGGCTCGCCTTGCGGCTGAACTTTCGATGCTGGGGCGTCCGGCCCGGTCAGGCGCAGCACGCAGTCTTCGCGCACGAAACTGAAGGCCTGCTCGATGTTGTCGCGGGACGCTGCAGTGTCAAGGCTGAACTCAAAGGCCAGATGGCAGCTTTCGGGGTTCAAGCTCTCCAGCACCGGCACCGCGCCCGTGTCGCAGACGACATCTGCGATGCACCCGAGTGTGCCCAGGTAGTTGAGGATGTTCAGCGGGTCCATGCCATGGCCAAACGTATCGACGCCGAACTGCACCGAAAGATGCCAGCGGCCTATGGCGGCGCCCGATTCGGTGGAACCCGAATCGGCCGATGCGCGGGCCATCGGGCCGACCGTCTCTGCGGGCACATCGCCGGCCGCATGCCGCAGGCGTTGCACGAGCATTTCGCGCGCCGACACGACCTCGTCGGGTTCGTCTCGCGCATCCTGCGCGCTGCTGACCAGCACCTTGATCGTGTCGTTGCTCTGCAGCAGCAAGGTGCTCAAGTCCGGCGTCAGCACCAGATGGCCCTCGCGCAGCCGGGCCAGGAGGGTCTCGACGTGGTGCGTGAAGTCCACCACGCGCGACAGGCCGAAGACGCCTGCCGAACCCTTGATGGTGTGGGCACAGCGAAAGAGTGCGTCCAGCAGATCGCGGTCGTCGGGCGTGTCTTCCAGCTGCAGCAGAAGCTGCTCCAGTGCGGCGATCTGTTCCTCGGCTTCGGCGATGAAGACAGGCAGCAGTTCGGCGGCAATGCCGTCGTCATTGGGGATGTTCACAGGTCCTCTCCGCTCAGGTCGGCGTGGGCCATCAGGCCACTGGCGCCGAGTGCCATGCAAGCCGCACGCAGCGGCGCACTGGGCCTCACCAGCCGCAGTGGCCGTTGCTGGCGCGCCAGTGCGTTCGACAGGGACAACAACAATTGCACGCCTGCCGCGTCGACTTCCTGCACGGCTTGCGCGTCGACCCGCAAACCGCTGACGGTTCCGGAATCGCCCTCGTCGGCGCCCCCGTCAGCGTCAGCGTCCGTGGCGATCCAGGCCAGGCATTGCGGGTGCAGCTCGCTGATCGTGTAGATCGTGAGCTCATGGGGCAGAGAGCAGTTGACTTTCACGGTGCTCTCCTCAGGCCAGAACGAGCTTGCCAACCGCTTCAAGCAGTTGCGGCGGGTTGAACGGCTTGGTCAGCCAGGCTCTTGCGCCGGCAGCCTTGGCCTGCGCAATCTTGGCAACTTCGTCCTCGGTGGTCAGCATGATCACGGGGATGAACTTGTGCCTGGCGTGCTGCTTGACGTGGGTCACGAACGTGATGCCGTCCATGTTGGGCATGTTCACGTCACTCACGATCAGGTTCACCTTGGCGGCCTTGTCCAGTTGTGCCAGGCCGTCCTTGCCGTCACTGGCTTCGAGTACGGCATAACCCGCTCGGGTGAGCGACAGCTTGACAAGGGCGCGCAACGACATGGAGTCGTCAACGATGAGAACGGTCTTGGCCATATGGAAACTCTCAGGTGGTCTTTAGAAGAAGACGGCAGCCGCAGGCGCGGCGCTGGATGCGGCCGCACGGCCGCCTGCGGACGTGCCATGGCCTCGCCGCTGTTCCTTCATCGTGTAGTGGGCTTGCAGGTCGGCCAGCCACTGGTCCGCGCTGGGCAGTGCTTCATCGTTGTCGATCGTGTCGCGCAGACGCGCCATATCCTTGTCAACGACGCCGATCACCTGGCTCACGCGGTCCTGGAACTGCAGGCTGACGATCAGCGCCTCGATGTTCGATCGGATGACGTTGCCCTGGCCGAGCATGGTCTGGGCCTCGACGCTCAGCTCCCGGACATGGCTCAGCACGTCCTCGACCACGGTGCCCGACAGCTCGATCGCGCTCTTGTCGCTGGCCGCTGCCTGGGTGGCCGCTTCGGAGGTGCTCCGCATGATCGTCATGATCTGCGCCATCCGCCCGGTGATGTAGTTGGCAGTCTTGGCCGAGGCGTGCGACAAGCTGCGTATCTCTTTGGCGATGACGGCGAAACCACGACCTGCCGCGCCCACCCTGGCCGCCTCGATGGCGGCGTTGATGGCCAGCAGGTTGGTCTGGGCCGCGATGCCGGCCACCTCGCTGGCCATCGTCTGGAGTTCGCCCGTGATGACCGACAACTCGCGAACGCTGGCGGCCAGCGCGCCCTTGCTGTCGGTGATGCGGGTCATCGACGCAATCACCGGCTGCAGCTCGCGCTCGCACAAAGTCAGCAGCGAGATCGTGGTGTCCTGGCCGGTGTCCGACGCGTCGGATGTGCCTTTGAACCCGGCCGCCTCGAATTGCTCCGTGATCGCCGAGAAATTGACTACAAGATCGCCGACGGCGGTGTCGGTCTGACTTCTGACCGATTCAACATGCTCGCGCCACACGGGCAGGATGCCGCGCAGCAGCGGCGGCAATCCGTCGCCGTACCGCGCCAGAAGCGGCGCATCGGCATCGATGATGGCTTGTTGGGCACGGTCTGCGGCCGAAGCAGCGGGCGAAGTGGCTGCAACATGGGCCGAGCGGACGGCAGCCCAGATGCTGACGGCCGCGACACCGCCGACCGCCATCATTTCCAGGACGCCAACACGATGAAACAACGGCAGCGCCGCGCAGGCAACGGCGAGCGTGGGCATGGTGGCATCGAGCCACCGCAGGTGGATCCTCATGCAAGCTCCTTGGCGATGTTGGCAGAGACACCCGCCAGCAAGGCGGGCATCGTCTGGATGACAGCGCCGGCCTGCTCCAGGGTGCCGTCGAAGCGAAAGCCTTCGAGCGTCTGGCACAGGGCAGCCAGGCCCAGGGCGCCGACCAGCATCGAGGACGACTTCCAGCGATGGCCGATGTCGGCCAGCTTCGGCAGGTCGCCCTGCGCCCATGTGGCCTGAAGTTCGGCCAGGGTTTCGGGCATGTCGTTGACGAACATGCCGGCGTAGCGGCGAACCTTTTGTGCATCGCCGGCGACCGAACGCGACAGGATCGACAGATCGACCATGGTGGGGTCGCCCGCCGCCTTGATTGACGTCGGCGCGTCAATGGCGCGGTTGGGTGCTTGCGCATCCGCCGCACCACCGTTGCGGCCGGGCAGCCATCTGGCCACGGTCGCAACCAGCGCCTGCGGATCGACCGGCTTGCTCATGAAGTCGTCCATGCCGGCTTCGATGCAGCGCGCACGATGGGTTGCACCGGCGTTGGCTGTCATCGCGAGCACTGGCGTCGGGGCCAAGCGAGGATCAGCGCGGATCAGCCGTGTCGCCTCCAGGCCGTCCATCACCGGCATCTGGACATCCATCAGCACACATTCAAAAGCGTGGCTGAGCAGAAGATCGACGGCCTCCCGCCCGTTGTTTGCATGGGTGACCCTTGCGCCGGCAGTCTGCAAAATGCTGGCTGCCACTTCCTGGTTCACGGGGTTGTCTTCCACCAGCAGGATGCGCGCGCCCTGAAGCGTTTCCGGGTGCTTTGCGCGTTCGACCTGCCGGTTGCCGGCCTGGCCCGAACTGCCCCATTGAATGCGGGTGATGAACCAGAAGGTGCTGCCCTCGTCGGGCGTGCTCGCGACGCCGACGTCGCCGCCCATTGCCGTCGCCAGTTGCTTGCAGATTGCCAGGCCCAAGCCGGTTCCGCCGAACTCGCGCGTGGTCGAACTGTCGGCCTGATGGAAGGGTTGGAAGAGCCTGGCGATCTGCGCCGGGGCGATTCCGATGCCGTGGTCCTGCACCTCGAACCTGAGCTGGCAGCCTGTGCCGTCTGGGTCCAGGCTTCGGGCACTGACCCGGACGTGACCCGCCTTGCTGAACTTGATGGCGTTGCAGACGTAGTTGAGCAACACCTGGCCGATGCGCAGCGGGTCGCCGCGCAGCGTGCGCGAAAGTGCGGGGTCGATCTGCAAGACCAGCTTCAGCCCCTTGGCCGCAGCCGCCGGAGCCATCTGGTCGAAGACGCCTGCGAGCACGGTGGACAGCGAGAAATCCGTCTCCTCGAGCTCGAGCATGCCGGCCTCGATCTTCGAGATGTCGAGGATGTTGTTGACGATCGCCAGCAGGTTCTGCCCAGCGAAACGGATCTTGGTGAGGTAGTTGCGCTGCCTCGCATCGGGGTTGGCCTGCAGCGCCAGATGGGCCATGCCGAGGACGCCGTTGATGGGCGTGCGGATCTCGTGGCTCATGTTGGACAGGAAGTCGCTCTTGGCGCGACTCGCCGCATCGGCCTGCGTCACGGCCACCGCGAGGTCGCGGGTTCGCGCTGCGACGCGCGACTCCAGCGTCTCGTTCACGAGCGTGAGTTCGCGCTGTGAACGCCGGCACTCGGTCACGTCATGGAAGCTGAACACATGGCCGCCGAGGCCTGAGTTGATGTGGAATGGCCGGGCCCGGCGTTCGAAGTGGCGGTCGCCAAGGAGCGCAAGTGCATCGAAGCCAGGCTGGGTGCCACCACACTCGGGCACCGTCGCCCACCGTGGGCATTCGATGTCAGGCTCGAGCAGTTGATCCCGCATGAAGGCAAAAATCTCGGCAGCGTCGGCCCCAGGGGCCAGCAGTTCGCCAGGCAGCGCCCACATGCGCACGAAGGCCGGGTTCATCCGAAGGATGGAGCCGCACTGGCTGACGGCCAGCATGCCCTCGGCGCCGGCCTCCAGCGTGGCCGCCAGCAATGCCTTCGAGCGCGCGAAACCAAGATGGGTTCTGACGCGGCTGCGTACCACCGCCCCGACGACGGGCTTGGTGATGAAGTCCACGGCGCCGAGTTCGAGGCCCAGCGTCTCCTGGTGGGCGTCGCCCTGGATGGTGACAAAGATGACGGGAATGTCCCGCGTCAGCGGGTCCGCCTTGAGCTGCCGGCAGACCTCGTGGCCGTCGATCCCGGGCATGACCACATCGAGCAGAACCAGGTCAGGCCGTTGGCTAAGGCAGACCTGGAGGGCCTGGGCACCACCGGCGGCAGTCAGCACCTGGTAACCGGACGAAAGCGCCTCGAACAGGATTCGGATGTTGATGGGTTGATCGTCCACCACGAGCACGGTGGGGCGCGGCTCGGCGGAGCCGGTCAGGAACGTATCCATGATGAGGTTGCTTGCGGGCCGCTGGCTGGCCGCCGTCAGGCCAACTTGGCCAGGGCGGCGCCAAGAGCCGCCGAGTCGACAGGCTTGGGAAGCGTCGCCAGGATGTTCAGCCGATGAAAGCGCGCCATCAGTGATGCGGAATTCAGCGTGCGCGCATCCATTCCGGACACCAGAAGGACGCCACCGTCGAAGCCGGCGGCAGCCAGTTGGTGCATGAATTCGAAGCCGTCGCCGCCAGGCATGTTCAGGTCGCAGACCACCAGGTCCGGCGCCGGCTGAAGGCGCTGCAACATCTCCACCGCGGCCAGACCGCCGGCGGCCTCGGTGAGCTGCCGGATGCCATGTTCGCGCAGCAGGTCGCCCATGACTACCCGCATGAACTTGTCATCGTCGACGAGCAGCGCGCTGTGCGGTCGGCCTGGGCGGCGCTGCGCCGCAAGGGAAGGGGCGGCGTTTGCGCCGGGCTGGCTGACTGGCTGGCTGGCTTTAGGGAGCATGGATGTCAGCGTGTAGGGGAGGGGAAGGAAATGAAGGCTTTGGGGTTCGGCGCAGTTGCAATTCAGCGGCACCGTCAGCCATGGCTGTGTTTTCGGTGGCCGGCCGAGGAAGCGCAGGACAGCGTCGGCCACTTCGAGGACTCGATCGGACAGGTCCTGGAAGTGGAGCGTTTGGTGCGGCCGGTGTCAGCCTGGGGAACTTCGGCCCACTGGGCGCGCCAAATGGGTTCGTCCAGCCGTTGGAGCCTTGCCCGTGATGAGCCAAACGATCACTCACAGCATCGAACCCCAGAACATCGCCGACGCCGAGCCGGTGATCGTGCGACGGATCGTCTCTGAAATGGTGAATCGCGGTATCGACACGTCATCACTGTGTCGAGGCCTAGGCTTCGAAGTCAGCGACTTGGAGCGGCCGGAGTTGCGCATCTCTTACGAACAGGTCAGCACGGTGATCCGTCGGGCCTTGCCGCTTCTGGGCGACCTACAACTCGCGCTGCATCTCGGCGCAAGTGCCAATCTGGTGTCGTGGGGCTTCTGCTTCGTAGGGTTGATGGCGTCTTCGAAATCGAGGGCGGTACTTGAGTTTGCCATCGACTTTCTGCCGTCGACGGGCCGCTTCCTCTGCATTCATGGCCAAGATGATGGACGGCATTTCTCTGTGGTCGCAGATGCCCGTTTTGACGATCTGGACGTGTACTCGTTTCTGGTGGATGCAACTTTTGCATCGTTGATGCAAGTTTGTCATCAGGTCGTCGGCAAGACCTACGGACCGGTTTCGGTCGAATTCACGGCTGCGCGGCCGACCACCGCAGCCTCGTACGAAAAGATCTTCTGCTGTCCGGTGCGCTTCGAGTGCGAGTTCAACCGAATGAATTTTTCGTTGGTCTCAGTCCCTGTGGCCTCGGCGGATTCATTGGTCGCAAAGCGAACGCGCGAGTTTCTCGCCCTCCATCAAGGCGGCGTCGTTGCGGTGAGTGAACTGGAGGCGCTTGTCGTGCGCGCGCTTCGCAGCAATCTTCGAACAATCCCGGCTTTGCGCGACATCGCCGCGTCGATACACCTCACTGAACGCACGCTGCGCAGGCGCCTGACGCAAGAGGGCTTGGCCTTCGCCACGATTCTGGACCGTGAGCGTATGCGTCGTGTGCTCCAGTTGCTTCGGGATGGCCGGCGGCCACTGGCCACAGTGGCAAAGGACGCGGGCTATGCGGACGTCCGTAGTCTGAGCCGCGCTACCATGCGTTGGACTGGCCAGACTCCGTCGCAGATCAAGGGGACTCAGGCCTGACGCCGTGAAAGGCGTTTGGCCGAAGTTCGCGCCCTGCTCGACGTGGCAAAGAAGAACGTACCGGCGAGCATGCGGTGCCTCCCGCTCAACGGGCAGGATCCTTCGGCCGTTTTAGTCCGTGGAGAGTCGATGAGTTCTGGATCACCAACAGTCAGCACCTTTCAAACCAGCCGGTGAGCCCGCTGCGCCGGGCCCTCTTGCTGGCGGCGCTGGCGGCGCTGGCTGCACCGGCACGCGTGCGCGCTCAGGCAGATGAACCGGTGCGCCGCGGGCGCGTGCTGACCTTCCCGCGCGACCACGGCGCGCACCTGCTGTCGCGCACCGAGTGGTGGTACGCCACGGGCTGGCTGGGCCAGCCGGAAGCGCCCCAGTTGGGCTTCCAGATCACTTTTTTTCGCAGTCGCACCGGTCTGGCCTCCGACAACCGCAGCCGCTTTGCCGCGCGCCACCTGCTGTTTGCGCACGCCGCCATCACCCGGCTGGGGCCCGGTGGCAGCAGCCACCTGCACGACCAGCGCATCACCCGCTGGTCAGGCGACAGCCGCTCGGCGCTGGGTCGCGCGGGGCTGGACGATGCGGACGTGCAGATCGGCAACTGGCGCCTGCACCACCAGGCCGGCCTTTGGACCGCCAGCCTGCCGGCGCGCGACTTTCAGCTGAACCTGAAGCTGCAACGCACCCAGCCCCTGCTGCTGCAGGGCGACGCCGGCTTCTCACGCAAGGGTCCCGACGAAGTGCAGGCCAGCCACTACTACAGCGAACCTCAACTGGCCGTCACCGCGGCCGAAGGCGGCAGCGGCCGCGCCTGGCTGGACCACGAGTGGAGCAACGAGATCCTGCACCCCGACGCGGTGGGCTGGGACTGGATCGGCATGAACCTGTTCGACGGCAGCGCGCTCACCGCGTTTGTGCTGCGCCGCGCCGACGGCAGCGCACTGTGGGCCGGCGGCAGTTGGCGCAGCGCTGGCGATTCGGCCCAGCCCTTTGCGCCGAAGGATCTGCGCTTCACTGCAGGCCGCACCTGGGCCAGCCCGGCCAGCGGCGCACGCTACCCGGTGCAGTGGCAGGTGGACACACCCGCCGGCCGCTTCACGGTGCGCGCCCTGCTGGATGCGCAAGAACTGGACAGCAGCGGCAGCACCGGCGCCATCTACTGGGAAGGCTTGAGCGAACTGCTGGATGTGCAGGGGCAGCGCGTGGGGCTGGGTTATCTGGAGATGACAGGCTACGCGGCGCGCTTGCGCATGCAGTGACAGGCGCCGGCCTGGCGCGCGGCCAGCACGGCGTCTTGTGCGTCGTCGATCAGGGACTGCAGATTCAGGTGCGCCGGGCGCAGCTGCGACACCCCCACGCTCACCGTCACACGCAGGCGACGCGGGGACGTCTCCTGGTGGAACGGCACCTCCATCAGCTCGGTGCGTTCGCGGATGCGTTCGGCCACGTCCAGCGCGCCGGTGGCATCGGCATGGGCCAGGAACACCGCCATCTGCGAATCGGAAAAGCGGGTCAGCAGGTCGGCACCACGCAACGTGGGCGAGGTCTGTCGCAGCATCTCGGCCAGCACGGCGTCGGTGGCGGCGCCGCCGCGCGATTCGACCAGGCGGGCAAAACGGTCCACATCCACCAGCAACAAGGCTGCGCCCGAGCCGTAGCGCCGCGCACGGGCCCATTCGCGGGCCGCCAGCTCAAGAAAAAGCGGCCGCGTCGTGCCGATGGGGCTGTTCACCGCGCCAGAGACCAGTGCGCCGATGCCCGACTGCCGGTTGAAGCGCAACAACAACGCCGCCACGGGCAGCGCTGCAACGGCCACGGCCAAGGCGGCTGAAGCCGGCGCCAGCCACCACAGGTCGGCACCAAAGGCCAGCGCCAGCCCCCAGGTCAGGCCTGCCGCCAGCGTGGCCGCAGCCAGCATCAAGGCCAGCGCCAGCCAGGGCAAGGCGATGCGCGCAGCAACGGGCTGGCGCACTTCGGTGTCGTCAGCTGGCGCAGACAGAGGGGAGAGGGGATTCGTCATCAGGCGGCGAGAAACCCCTTATTCGACCACAACCGCCGCCAACTGAAGGCCCATTCAGTTGCGGGGGTGTGACAACCCCGGGGGACAGCACGGCTTGCTGAGCGTGCAAGCAGGCTCTGGCTGCCCGGCCGAACAGCCCGCATAGACTCTGCCGCATGGCCCAAGACGACAAGCCGCGCGAAGCGGCGCGCACCCCCCGATCGCTTTCCGGGCTGCTGCCCTTCATCCGTCCCTACAAGGGTCGGGTGGCGCTGGCAGTTGTGTTTCTGGTGCTGGCGGCGGTCAGCACGCTGGCATTCCCGGTGGCGCTGAAGATCCTGATCGACCAGGGCCTGGTGGCCACCGACCCCGGAGCCCGGGCCATGGCCCTGCGCGAGCACTTCCTGGCGCTGTTTGGTGTGGCGGCTGCCCTGGGCACCTTTTCGGCGGCGCGCTTTTACATGGTCAGCTGGTTGGGCGAGCGCATCACCGCCGACCTGCGCAATGCCGTCTACGCACACGTGCTGCGCCAGAGCCCGGAATTTTTCGAGAGCACCAAAACCGGCGAGGTGCTGTCGCGCCTGACCACCGACACCACGCTGGTGCAGACGGTGGTGGGCAGCAGCCTGAGCATGGGCCTGCGCAACCTGGTCATCGGCGTCGGCGCGCTGATCGCACTGATCGTGACCAACCCGCTGGGGATGACGCAGGTGCTGGGCATCCTGGTGCTGGTGGTGCTGCCCAGCATCTACTTCGGCCGCCGCGTGCGCAAGCTCAGCCGCGCCAGCCAGGACCGGGTGGCCGACAGCAGCGCCATCGCGGCCGAAGTGCTGGGCGAGATTCCCGTGGTGCAGAGCTACGTGCAGGAAGCGCGTGAGGCGGCCCGCTTCGACCTCAGCACCGAAGACGCCTTCATCACCGCACGCAAGCGCACCGCCGTGCGTTCGCTGCTGGTGGCGTTCATGATCACCGCCACCTTCGGCGCGTTGTTGTGGGGCGTGTACCAGGGCACGCAGGCCGTGATTGCCGGCAACATCAGCGCCGGCCACCTGGGGCAGACGGTGGTCTTCGTGATCATCTTCGTCAGCTCGGTGGCGGTGCTGTCCGAGGTGTATGGCGACCTGCTGCGCGCCGCCGGCGCCACCGAAAGGCTGATGGAACTGCTGTCGGCCACCTCACCCGTAGCCGACCCCGCCCAGCCGCGGCCCCTGCCGCTGGCGCAAGGCGGCTCGGCGGTCAACTTCGAACACGTGACCTTCCACTACCCTTCGCGCCCCAAGCAGGCGGCACTGAGCGATTTTTCGCTGCAGGTGCGGCCCGGCGAAACAGTGGCCCTGGTGGGCCCCAGCGGCGCCGGCAAGAGCACGGTTTTCCAACTGCTGCTGCGCTTTTACGACGCCCAGGCCGGCGCCGTGCACATCGACGGTGTGCCGGTGACGCAGCTGGCGCTGCAGCAGCTGCGCCAGCGTGTGGGCATCGTGCCGCAGGACAGCACGGTGTTCTCCACCAGCGCGCTGGAGAACATCCGCTATGGTCGCCCCGATGCCACCGACGCAGAAGTGCACCTGGCCGCCAAGGCCGCCTTCGCCCACGACTTCATCACCGACCTGCCCGAGGGCTACGCCACCTACCTGGGCGAACGCGGCGTGCGCCTGAGCGGCGGCCAGCGCCAGCGCATCAGCATCGCGCGGGCCATGCTGAAAAATCCGCCGCTGCTGCTGCTGGACGAAGCCACCAGCGCGCTGGACGCAGAGAGCGAACGGGTGGTGCAGGCCGCACTGGAAGCCGCCATGGCCGACCGCACGACGCTGGTCATCGCGCACCGCCTGGCCACGGTGCTGAAGGCCGACCGCATCGTGGTGCTGGACGGCGGGCACATCGTGGACGTCGGCACCCACGACGAGCTGGTCGCACGCGCCGGCTTGTATGCGCGCCTGGCCGCGATGCAGTTCGATTTGCAGCCGGCGCTGGCCTGAATGGCTGCCGAGGCCTGTTCATAATTCGTGCATGCAGCCCGTCATCCGCAGCCCCTACGAAGACTTCATGCGCCACGTGCTCACGCACGGCGTGGTCAAGACCGACCGCACCGGCACCGGCACACGCAGCGTGTTCGGCCACCAGATGCGCTTCGACCTGAACGAGGGCTTCCCGCTCATCACCACCAAGAAAGTGTTCTGGAAGGCCGTGGCGCTGGAACTGCTTTGGTTCCTGCGCGGGGACAGCAACGCCAGGTGGCTGCAGGAACGCGGTGTGACGATCTGGGACGAATGGGCCGGCCCCGACGGCGACCTGGGCCCTGTCCACGGCGTGCAGTGGCGCAGCTGGCCCACGCCGACACCTGAAAACCCGGGCGGCCACGTCGACCAGATCGCTCAGGTGGTGCAGCAGCTCAAGGCCAACCCGGACAGCCGCCGCATCATCGTCAGCGCCTGGAACGTGGCCGACCTGCCCAGGATGGCGCTGATGCCGTGCCACGCCTTCTTCCAGTTCTACGTCGCGCCGGGTGAAACGCCCACGGCGCGGGGCCGGCTGTCGTGCCAGCTCTACCAACGCAGCGCCGACATCTTTCTGGGTATGCCCTTCAACATCGCCAGCTACGCGCTGCTGACGCACATGCTGGCGCAGCAGTGCGATCTGGACGTGGGCGACTTCGTCTGGACCGGCGGCGACTGGAGGATAGGAAATTCAAACGCACTTTTTTGCTCCCAAAGGCCCGCCGGCAAGGCTCTCGATCACCCACTGAACCGGCCCTTGGGTCTATCTGCCGCACGTTGAAGGCCGATCCCGGCGCCGAAGTGC
>Ga0335394_10007405_pt1 | contig 12412 bp, 10 predicted proteins | sample MAT03_FD_205741 | JGI IMG/M metagenome (GOLD analysis project Ga0335394, IMG submission 205741) | Freshwater microbial communities from Lake Fryxell liftoff mats and glacier meltwater in Antarctica - MAT-03 (spades assembly) (version 2) ... | reverse complement strand
TGAGATGGGCCAAAGAGCCCCGCATCAGCCGGACAAATGCGCGTATCGGCACGTTCAACGTCGAGTGGTTTCCCGACGGGAAGCGCGGCGACAGGAGCACGGACGTCGAGTGGCTCGCTTGTGTCATCGCGAGCCTCGACGTCGACGCCCTCGCGGTGCAGGAATTCAAGACGACGCCCCAGGCGAGCGCCAAGCTACGCGAACTCTTCACGCATCTCGATCGCTTCACGAGTGGCGCTTGGCGAGCCTCATTTGCCGAATGTCCTGGTAACTCGGGAGCGCGCCAACACGTCGGTGTGCTTTCGGACAGTCGACGCGTGACGGTCTCGGGGGCGACCACCAGAGCGGAGCTCAATCCTCACGGCAGCGCTTGTGGCGGTGGGCTGCGCCCAGGACGTGAAGTGACGCTCACCTGGGCGAGCGGTCGTGCCCTCCGGTTCGTATCCGTGCACTTCAAAGCCAAGGACGACGCGCGGGCCTATGCCCTCCGAACTCCGTCCTTCGAGGCGTTGGCCTCGGCATTCGAGTGGCAGGAGCAGGACATCGTGGTTGCCGGTGACTTCAACACGGCCGGCTGCGCGGACTGCGCAGCGCCGTTCGGCTCGGTCGTCGAGCGCCAGGGACGCGCGCAGAAGCTGAAAACTGCCGGTGCGTCGCTCTTGCCCGAGAGCGTAGGCTGTTCCTCTTACCACAAAGGCAAACCCGGCTTGCTCGATGGCTTCATCGTGAGCCAGGGTCTTCGGGGCGCCACGACGCAGCTGGCGGGTCAATGCGCCGAGCAAGCGTGCCAACCGACGCTGCAGGTGGAGAAGAGCGCGGCCAACCACGAGTTGAGCGACCATTGCCCGCTCGTGCTCCAGTTGCCATTCTAGGCCCGCATGGCGCGCAACTATTGGTTGGTCAAAACCGAGCCCGACGTCTTCTCGTGGGAGAAGTTCGTCAAGGACGGCAAGGCGACTTGGGACGGCGTGCGCAACTACACCGCCAGAAACAATCTGCGCGCGATGAAAAAGGGCGATCTGGCGCTTTTCTACCACTCGAACATCGGCAAAGAAGTGGTCGGCATCGCCGAGGTCACGCGTGAATTCTACCCCGATGTGACCGCGCACGGCGCGGATTGGAGCGTGGTCGATTTTGCTCCGGTGAAGCCCTTCAATCAGCCCGTGACGCTCAAGCAGGTGAAGGAAGAACCTTCACTGGTCGAGATGGCGCTGGTCAAGCGCTCGCGCCTCAGCGTCCAACCCGTCTTGCCCAGCGAGTTCAAGAAAATCTTGAGCATGGGCAAGACGAAGGCCTAGAGCACCTGGTGGTGCGGACCGTAGACCGCACGTTCACACGCCGTCGGTGTCGGAAGCGATATCGATCAGCGTGGTCAGCGCTTCGATCTCGCGCTTGGTGCGAAGTTCTTTCTGGCGGACCAACTTGAGGTCGGCTTCCACCCGTCGCTGGTCGACCTCGAGCTGCCTCAGCTTTTCCTTCAGCGCTTCACGTTCACTTTTCAGGCTGTCGATCGCAATCGCCACACGTTCTCCTTGCGGTTTCCTGCTGACCCGAGCGGGTAGCGGGCGCGGAGACTACCGGACGCTGCGCGGAGCGCAAAGCCGAGAGGTCAGGAAAAAACGGTTCGATTGCGCCCCGTGGTTTTGGCTTTGTAGAGGCGTTCGTCCGCCAGCCGCACCAGATCTTCCGGGCGCTGACTGCCGGTGCATTCGAGCGTCGAGCAGCCGAGGCTGATCGATACGCCGATGTTCTTTCCTTCGTAGAGGGCGGGGACAGCACTCACGCTCGTGCGCAGACGTTCGGCCAAACGGACGCAGCCTTGCAGGTTCACGCCGCGGAGCAGCACGGTGAATTCCTCGCCGCCGATGCGAGCGAACACGTCCTCGGCGCGCAAGCGGCTCTTGGCGATGCCGGCGACCTGGCGCAACACGGCGTCACCAGCTGCATGGCCGTGGGTGTCGTTGACCTTCTTGAAGTAGTCGATGTCGAACAAGATCAGTCCCGTAGGGGTCTTGTGGCGCACCGAGTAGGCGATCTCCGAGACCAGTCGCTCATCGAAATGTTTGCGATTGTAGGCGCCGGTGAGCGCGTCGCGATTGCTCGACTCGTACAGCTTGTGCAGGAGCCGTTCTTGCTTGGTGTCTGTCAGCGAGTAGCGAAAGCCCACACGAGGACCGAACTGGATGAAGTCTCCGTCGCGCAGCGGTGCACGCGCGCCCGCGCGCACGCCTTGGATGACCGTCCCGTTGCGTGCGCCGAGCTCGATCAGGAAATGGTGGCCGTCCTCGCGGACCAGACGAGCGTGATGGCGACTCACGCCGGTGTCGTCGATCAGCAGATCGCTCGTCGGATGACGACCAATGGAGATGTCGTCCTTGTCGAGCGAGAGCACTTGGCCGGCGTGGACCCCATCCATGCGCAGCAGCACCGCGCGATCGCGCCGCTCGAAAATCGAAGGGGGCGCTCCAATTTCGGTGGCGCGGCCCGTCTGCTCGGTGATCGGATCTTCGGGCGCCGAATCGGCCCAGGAGGTGCGCTGGCTGCTAGGCACCGACGGATGGCTGCCGGGCGCGCCCAAGCGCCCCGTCGGCGGAACTCCGGATCGACCGACAGCTGCAACCGAATGCGTCATGAGCGGCGCCGCGGATCGACCGATCGTAGGTGCGCCCGAAGGCGTCAGCAGCGGCGCCGAATGGTTGATTGGTGCAGCCGCGGAGCCGGCGACGGACGCAGCCGGGCCAGCAGTGCGGGCAGCCGGCGCCGACGAGCGCCTGGTAGGCGGCACCGGGAGTTCGAGCGATGGTGTGCGAACCGCCGGCATTTCGGGGCGAGTGATCGCCGTGGGCGAGCTTTGCCGCAAGCTGTTCAGCCGCATTGCCGCGGAGCCCGATGCATTGTCCGAGCGTTGAGCCTCGCGGATTTCGGCGGGAGCCGGGCGGGCGCAGCTGGGAAAGGTATTGGGTTCTGGTGGCTCGAGGGGCTGTCGATCGGGGGCGCCGGATTGGCTCAAAACGTCACCTCCGGGAAGGCAACGGCCGGCTTGGCGAACAGGTAACCCTGGAGAAAGTCGCAGCCCAGCTCCACCAATACATCGCGCTCTGCAATCGTCTCGACGCCTTCGCCCACGACCAACATGCCCATGTCCTGGGACAGGTTGACCATCGATTTGACGACCTTGCGTTTGGTCGGGCTCTTCTCGATGTCGCGGATCAAACTCATGTCGAGTTTTACGAATTCGGGTTCGAGCAGCGCGAAGCTGGTGAGGCCGGCGTAGCCTGCACCCAAGTCGTCGACGGCTATGCGGAAGCCCATTTCACGGAGCTGAGCGATGCGTTGCCGCAGATCCGGCACTTCGGCGAGGCTCGCGCGTTCGGTCACTTCGAGCACGATCTGGTGCGAGAAGGGCGCGAGGGGCGAGTCGTCACTCAATAGCGTGGGATCGAGCAGATCACGCACGTGCAAGTTGACGAAGAAGGCGGGACTGTTGGTCGCGCTCGGAATCGAGCTAGCAGTGAGCTTCCGAATGGTGCGGCCCAGCTCGTCGAGGCGCCCGAGGCGTTCGGCTGCGTCCAATACGGCTCCCGGATGGGGAAACTCGGCGACCCGACTGCGCATCAAGCTCTCGAAGCCGAAGATGCGCTTGCCGTTCCAGTCGACAATGGGCTGAAAGGCGACCCACAGGCTTTCCAGGCAGCGATCGAAGCTGCGGTTCAGCGAGTCGTGGTCGGTGCCCATGGGGCTTTCCTGCCCGAGTAACTGCGCGGCCTGTTGTTTGACCTGCGCCATGCGATAGAGGCGCGCTGCCTTCTCGACGACCGAGTTCAGCTCTTTGGGCTCGACGGGCTTGGTGACGTAGCGGAACGCACCGACTTCGAGGGCGCGCGCAGCCGTACTGACAGTTGGTTCGCCGGTCAGCAGAACGATGGGCACCTGTCCGTCGATGCGGCGGATGGCGTGCAGCAGGTCGAAGCCGTCCATATCGGGCATGCCGATGTCGCTGAGGATGACGTCGAAGCGTCCTTGCTCGACGGCCTTGAGGGCGGCGGGACCACTGCAGGCCACGGCGACCTGCGTGTTCATTTGCAGCAGCGTGCGCTCGAGCGCACGCGCCGTTTCGCGATCGTCATCGACGATCAGCACTCGAATGGCGCGGCTGTGGGTTTCGCTGTCCGGGACCTCGGTCGTGCGTTGTACGACCTCCCCCGGGCTATCTGAAACGCGACTGGCGACCGCCAGGCTGCCCACGGTCACGGTTCCACTCGACCGTTCCGGCGGAAAAGAGCCACGACCACGAAGGCTCGTGTGATCTTCGTCACCCCGCGGCCCTCCCTGAACGTGCTCCCTCATGGTTGGATGGAACGGAGCGAAGGCGTGATGCCTTAAGCCGAAAGGCGGTTATTTGTACTTGCCCGATGTAGGTGGAGCCACCACGTCGTCGGGTTTCGGGCTGCTTTCGGCCGGCTTCGCGGTCGGGGCAGGGTCTTTGGGCTTCTTTTTCTTCACCGCCGACGGAGAGACGACAGGCGCGCCGGGCTCAGGGGCGACGGGGATGTCCAGCGGCGCCTCGGGTTCGCTGGGCTCAGCGAAGGTGCTCGGACGACTCTGCGATTCGGATTTGCAGCCGGCCACGAAATCGTCGGCTACGAATTCGCTCTCTCCCGACCCCGAGCGAGCCGAGCCCTCGGCGTCGCTGTAGCGCACGACGGTCGTGACTTGGCGCGTCCCGGCGCGCGCAGGCGAGCAGTACGACAAGTGGTAGTGCCGGCCCCAGGCTTTGCGCACGCGCATGCCGAGGTCCTGTAGCCGCATCGGCAGATCGTCCCCGGCCTCGTAGATGAAGCTGCCGTCCTCGCCCAACTGTCCCAGAGCCGGGATCTCGGCGCCCTCGGGCGTGATCGCGTAGTGCTCGGCCGGGGAAGCTTCGAGCGCAGTAAACAGCTCACGATCGGTCTTGCGCCCTGCCAGATCGGGCCCCTGGGTGTGGACGACCAACGTGCCGAGCTTCACTCGCTTTTTGGATTTGCCGAGCTTGGTGGAAAGAATGTCGAGTGCCTGCAGGGTCGCGCCGTTCAGATCGCGCGAGGCGTCCCCGCCGGCGAACGAACCGAGGTCGGGCAACTCGGGTTCGGTCGCTTCGCTGACGCGTGGATAGCTCGCCACCCGCTTCACCTGGGCCGAGCCGTCGAACGCCAACACGGTCACGGCTTGAGTGACCGTTACCTTCTCGACGAAATGCTGTGCGCCGCGCGTCAATTGCTTGAGGAACTTGGCGTCCGGCTTGCCGCTCAAATCGAGCAAGAGCACCGTGTCACCGATGGCGATCTCGTCGCGCGGCAAGAGGCGCAGCCCGACGTCGGCCGAAATCAAGCGAACGTCATTTTCGTAGACGGTGAAATTGCCGTCGTCCAAGAAATCGACTGGCTCGCCGTTCTGTTCGACCGACAGGTAGAGTTGCACGTTGCTCGGGGGAGCCGTGATGGTTTGGGCCGTCTCGACGCGTACGGTCGAAAACAAGCCGCAGCCGCCAAGCAGCATGGTCGAAAGGAGCAAGAGCAACGTCGAGCAAAAGCGATTCATGTCATTCCCAAACGACGCGCCCAGCGAGCGCATTCTGCAGCATGTCCAACGTGCCGTGCGACATCTCCGTCGGTAACTCGTCCGGGGCGAACAATCGAGCCTCGCGGATCTCGACAGGATTGGTCGGGCCCAGAATTGGCTCCTCGATGGTGGCGCTCACGACCACGGTGACGGCGTGAAATCGCGGGTCACGCTTCGAGTCGGAGTAGACGCCCAGAAGCCAGCCGGGAGTGACGTTGCGAACGCCAGCCTCTTCCCAGAGTTCGCGTGGCAACGTACTGGTCAACGTCTCGCCCCACTCGACGGTACCGCCGGGCAAGGCCCACAGGCCGGAATCGCCGCGGCGAATGAGCAGGACGCGGCCGTCGGTGGTGCGCGCTACGCCACAGACTCCTACGACCGGCCGCCTGAGGAGATGGCGGAGCATCTCCTTCCCTAACGTCCACACCCCGGCTGGAATCTGCATGTGGCCCGAGGATGCCCCACGTCCCGCCGGCGTGCTACCAGGCTCGCCTCGTGGGGGTCCTCCGCTCGACTTTGTGGGTCTTGGCCGTCTTCCCGGGCTGCGCGGCCTGTGCGCGCGAACAGCCGCCCGGCGCCGAAGTGGCGGCGCCTCTCCACCTCAGCGTCGCCGCCTTGGGCGGCGGCGAGACGGGGAGCGATCCGGGAGCGGGCCAGCTGGTCGGGTTCGGTAGCGCTGACGATCACCTGCCCTTCGAGCCGGCCGGAGACCGCTTGGCCAGCATCGCTTGGCGGACATGGATCTACACCGACACGGGCCCCAATCGTACGCGACTTGGCTACTTGCGTGCCGGCGGGATCGTCGACGCGCGCGGTCCCAGCATCGTCAATCCAGGCTGCGAAGGCGGTTGGTATCGCATCAACCCGCGCGGCTTCGTGTGTATCGGCAAGGGCGCCACGTTGAATCTGGAGCACGCGATCGTGACGCAATCGGTGCGGCGGCCGACTCGCGGCGAGGCCTATCCTTACGTCTACGCAATGAGTGACGAGCCGCCGCCCGATCGCTACTTTCGCCTGCCGACTGCCGCGCAGATGCGCCACGTCGAAGGACCACAGATTGCCGACCGCGCGCTCGCCTGGTTGCTCCGTGCCGAGGAGTCGGGTCTGGCCCAGCGCATGGGCGGGCTCGGCACGCTGCCTCCATTTTTGACCCCCGTTACCGTGCTCGAGAAGCCTTACGGGACGAAGAGCCACCTGCGTACGCAGATCACGGCGGGTCGGGTGGGGGCAGGAAGTGGATTTGCGCTGGCCCACGTTCTTGCCTGGGAAGGGCGCGGCTTCGGTTTGACGACCGAGATGGATCTCTTGCCGCTCGATCGGTTGAAGATCGCCGAACCCCAGGCGCTGTTCGGCGTGCAAATCCCCGCCGGCCATTCACCTGCGGTGGCGTTTCACGTCAAAGGCAGCCTGACGCTTTGGAAGGAAAGTCCGTATGGCTTCGTGCCCGCCGGTGAGCAGCGCCAGAAGCGGGGCTTTCTGCTGACTGGCAAGAAGGGCAAGGGCGGCATGCTCGAAACGCAGGACGGCGTCTGGGTGGCCAGAGACAGCGTGCGTCTGCTCGAACCGCGCGAAGGCTTCCCGAGCGTTGCTCACGGTTCGCGCAAATGGATCGACGTGTCGATTCAGAATCAGACGTTGGTCGCCTACGTCGGGCGCCAGGCGGTTTTCGCGACGTTGGTGAGCACGGGACGAGGCGAGATGGGTGACCCCGAAACCTCTCTAGCGACCGTGCGCGGCACCTTCATGATCAACGAAAAGTCCGTATCCAGCACGATGGACGGCGACCAGGATCGCGCCGATTCGTACGAGCTGCTCGACGTGCCGTTCGTCCAATACTTTCACAAGGGCTTCGCGTTGCACGGAGCCTACTGGCACGACGAGTTCGGCAAGGCGCGCAGCCACGGCTGTATCAATCTTTCGGCGCGAGACAGCGCGTTCTTGTTCGAATGGACTGATCCGCCGGTACCGCCCGGCTGGCACGCCGTGCTCAACAAAGAGCGCGGCACCGTGGTCTACGTCAGGCGTTGAAAAGCCGAGCTACATGGCCGCCCGCACACCGCGCGCCGGCCCGGCGCGTGTTCTTGGCGCTCCCCGGGCGCTCCTTGACACAAAGCGGCCACGATTGCCTTGATCGGGTCACGAAAATGCTGAAGCTCAGCCTCAAAGATTTGCTCAAGCGCGCTCTGATGGTCGATGCGCAGCAAGTTCGCTTGGTCCCCGGACGCCGCACCATCGTCATCACGCCCGTCGGCGAGAACGAGGTCCGAGGCGACACGCAGACGCCCGAGCGCATCAACGCCATGCTGGAACCGGTGCTGACGAACGACGCTCGTCGTTCGCTCTCCACCGGCTGGGCAGAGTGGCTATTCGATCTCCCCGGTCACGGCATGGTGCGCGCCACCGCCGAGCTGAAGATGGGGCTCGTTCATGCCTCTTTCGATCTGACGGTCTCGGGCGAAGAGTTCGAATCGCCGCCGACGCCGCCGCGCGCACCTGCACCCCACGCCAGCCCGACCGTCACTTCACTCGAGGCCGCGCCCGTGACGACCTTGGATACCGCGGCTGCCTTTCCGCTCGGCAAGCCGCTGTTCAACCCCACTCAGCCGTCGATGCGCAAACTCGACACGGTACCCCCTGCCCCGCATCGCGCCGAAATTGCTGGAGGTTCAGGCTCGACCGAGCAGATCGACCGCTTTTTGCGGCTCATGGTCGAGCGCAAGGCATCCGATTTGCACATCTCGACGACCGCGCCGCCCATGTTCCGGCTCGACGGCGACATGATCCCGGTCGAAGGCTTCCCTCTGTTCACGGCCGAGGCCGTGCAGACCATGCTTTGGCCGATCGTGCCGGCGCGCAATCGGGAAGAGTTCGAGAAAGACAACGACACCGATTTTGCCTACGAGATCGCCGGTCTGGCTCGTTTTCGCTGCAATTTGTTCGTCGATCTCCGCGGTATGGGGGGCGTGTTTCGCCAGATCCCGACCAAGATCCTGACGGTCGAGCAATTGGGACTGCCCACGGAGCTGCTTTCCTTGTGCAACTTGTCCAAGGGCTTGGTCGTGGTCACCGGACCGACGGGTTCGGGCAAGTCGACCACGCTGGCCGCTTTGGTCGACTACATCAACCGCACGCGCAAGGCGCACATCATCACCATCGAAGATCCGGTGGAGTTCGTGCACCAGAACCAAAATTCGCTCATCAACCAGCGCCAGGTCGGTGAGCACACCGAGAGCTTCAAACGCGCCCTCCGCGCAGCGTTGCGCGAAGATCCCGATATCGTGTTGCTGGGCGAAATGCGCGATCTGGAGACGATCGCCATCGCCATGGAAACGGCAGAAACAGGGCACTTGGTCTTCGGCACGCTCCACACCTCGTCGGCCCCCAGCACCATCGACCGCATCATCGACCAGTTCCCGACCGATCAGCAGAACCAGATCCGAACCATGCTTTCGACCAGCCTCAAGGGCGTGATTGCCCAGATGCTATGCAAGAAAAAGGGCGGTGGACGAGTCGCCGCGCTCGAAGTGATGATGGGCGTGCCTTCGATCGGCAACCTGATCCGCGAAGGCAAGATCTTCCAAATCCCTTCGGTCATTCAGACGTCGCGTAACATCGGCATGCGCATGATGAACGACAGCCTTTTCGATTTGGTCAAAAAGGGCATCGTCGACCCGGACGAAGCGCTATCCAAGTCGAACGAAAAAGCGGGACTGCAGCAACAGTTTCGTACCGCCAACATCGCGTTCTCCGCGACCGCCTGACCGTCATGCAGTACCGCAGGTTCGGCAAGACGGACAAAGCCCTCAGCGTCATCACGCTCGGTGGCATGCGGTTCGACGACGGTTGGAGCAAGCCAAGGAACGCCCCGCACACGGCCTAGGGCATCAACATTGCGTAGGTACTGCGCTTCCGCTGCATGTGGAAGTGTTACGACATGACCGCCTTCGGCAGCTACCGTTACAACATGCTCGAAGGCGACGGCAATTGGGAGCCTGGCCATTTCGCAACGCCCGACCGGGTCGCGCGAGTCGACATGTCGCGCGTGCCCGAGAGCATCCTCGTGAAAGAGATGCTCAGCGAAGTGCACGACCGCTTCTATTCGAGCAAGCGGCACGCCGGCTAGCCGGACTCGAGCAATGCTCACTCGAGCAAGCGGCACGCCGGCTAGCCGGACTCGAGCAATGCTCACTCCAGAAGAGTGTAGCGATCGCCGAGCACTTCGAGCGCATTCTCGGCTCGAGGCAGGAAGCCGACCGGAACGGGGAGGCGCACGTACACGCCTGCCTGAGCGGCGATTTCGCCAGGGACATGCCACTTTTTCTCGTTCAAGCGTTCGGGTGGATTGGCCAACGGTTGGTTCACGTCGAGACTCTGACTCAGAGCTTGGAGCTGGACCCCGACGTCGGCGCGAGCCTGGTCTCCAGCGTTGAACACGCACACGCCGACGCTCGCGGCTTTGCGGTCGATGTCGCAAGTCCGTACTTCTCCGAGCGCCGCCAAGACGCGGCGCAAATAGGGCCCTTCTTGCGAACGCATCGCGTCCTTGAGACCGAGAGCCGCCTCGCGCGCGCGCGGATCGCCCAGGTACCCCAGCATGCGCGCAGCGTGCAGGCGCACCGGCCTGTGGTTGGCCGAACCGAGCAGCGCGAAGAAAGAGTCCGCAGGTGCGGCACCTTCACCGCTCGGACCGAGCAAGCCGATGTCGGGCGAGCTGATCTCGAAATCGGTGCCGCGGGCTTCGGCCGACCACTTGATGGCTTGGCCGGGCCGCAGCGGCCCCTCGAAGTAGAGCGGGCGGCTCTTGGTCGGTACGAGCTTACCGCCTTCCTTCTCCGAGAATTGCACCAGCAGAGTGATCTCGTCGACCGGAGCGTCGCCGTTGTTGATCACGGCTACTTCGATCTCGGTGCGCACGTGGGTGCGGGTCTGCATCATCCGGCGGTCCAAGAGCAGCGCGGTCAAGCGCGGAATGGGGCTCGGCCAGAGCGGCGAATCGGCGCGATCGCAGGCGCAGCGCCGCTCGATGGCCACGGTTTCGCCATCCGTCGTCGCAGGTGCATCGTCATCGCTGGGAGCAGCCTCTTCCTGGATTGGTGCGTGATCGGGCAATCCGGGCGGCGGCACGAACACCGGTCGCGGCTCGGTCGGGCTCGAAGGCAAGAGTGCGTCGTCGGGTTCCACTCGCATTGCGGTTGGGCCGCGGTCTTCGCGGTGGAGCAATCGTTGTCCCGTGACCAGCGCCGTCAGGATGGCCGCAGCCAGCGTGACGCCGACAACGCTCACGGTGCGCGGCAACAGCCCAGCGAAATTCGGCAGCTCGCGGGGCTTGGTGGGCTCGGCTAGGCCCTGACCGCGACTGAGTTCCGGATAGAAGCGTTCGAGTTCGTTCAGGAAGGCGGCGCGCGTCGCTTCCTCGCCTGGAGGGCTGAGGAACAGTCGTTGATCGACCGAGTAGCCGAAAGCGAGCACGATCAGCGCGGCCACGATGCCGTAGCCGAGAGCGCCCCAAGCGAGGTCGCCGTTGCCGAGAAATGGCGCGAGCGCCGCTGTGGTCAAGCTTGTGGCGACAGCCATGGACAAAGCCCCGAAATGCAGGATCAGCCGGCGTCGGCGCAGCTCGGCGTGGGGCACACCGGGCCCGTGAACGAAGCGCGTCAGCGTGAGCCTATCGTGGGGGAAGCCGGGTTCTTCGAACTCGATGTAGAGTTCTTCCGGCGTAGCGCGCGCCACGCGCACACTCGACCAGGGCACGATACGCCGCGTGCCGCTGGCCAGGGCGCCCGGAGCGTAGCCTTCGCTGTAAGCGGCAACACCGAACAAGCCGACGGAGAGGCCTACTAGGGTGCACTCCAGTTCGACTTGGCCGACCGCATTGCTCTGTGCGGCGGCTCGGGCTGTTGCATAGATGCGCATGGTCGGTTCGGGGGCGCCTAGTGTAAGGTTAGTCTCGGCCATGCCCAAGCGAGAACCAGATGGCGAATCGGGCTGTGTGCTCGAGGCCGAACCGAAGGACGAAGATCAGCGTTTCGATCGGATTTTTCGGCCGCAAACGCTGAATGACTTCATCGGCCAGGACAAGCACAAGCAGAACCTCGAGGTCTACATCGAGGCCGCCAAGCGCCGCCGTGAGCCGCTCGATCATATCTTGCTCTCTGGCCCCCCCGGTCTTGGCAAGACGACGCTGGCTCACATCATGGCCAGCGAGATGGGCGTGAACCTGCACGTGTCGAGCGGCCCCGCGCTCGAGCACAAGGGTGTGCTGACCGGGCTGTTGACGCGTCTAGAGAAGAACGACGTGCTGTTCATCGACGAGATCCATCGCATGAACGCCACGGTCGAGGAGTCGCTCTACCCGGCAATGGAGGACTTTCGCATCGACATCCTGATGGGCGAGGGCGCCTTCGCCGAGAGCATCCCACTCGATCTCAAGCCTTTCACCCTGGTCGGTGCGACGACGCGTACGGGGCTTCTGACCAAACCCCTGCAAGAGCGCTTTGGCGTCAGCCTCCGTCTGGAATTCTACGACACAGACGATCTGACTCGTATCATCCAGCGCAGCGCCAGCCTGCTCGGGACGCCCTGCGACACCGCGGGAGCGCGCAGCTTGGCCGAACGTTCTCGGGGTACGCCGCGGGTCGCCAACCGCTTGATTCGACGCGTGCGCGATTTTGCCGAAGTGCACGGGGGCGGCAAGATCACTCGCGACATCGTCGAACTGACTTGCTCACGCCTCGAGATCGACGAAGTTGGACTCGACGTCATGGACCGCCGGCTGTTGCTCGTATTGATCGAGCACTACGAGGGAGGTCCAGTT
>Ga0335394_10007402_pt1 | contig 12413 bp, 14 predicted proteins | sample MAT03_FD_205741 | JGI IMG/M metagenome (GOLD analysis project Ga0335394, IMG submission 205741) | Freshwater microbial communities from Lake Fryxell liftoff mats and glacier meltwater in Antarctica - MAT-03 (spades assembly) (version 2) ... | reverse complement strand
CCTCGATCGAGCCGCCTTCCAGGACCATGGGGATCTCCTGGCAGGGGACGCCGAGCGCCGTGGCCATCCGCTGGGGCAGCGCGTTGTCCAGATCGTAGGGCGGGTACTTGCCGCCCCAGGCGTTGTACTGAAAATCCAGTGCCTTCAGGGTCGCCTGCGGGCCAGAACCCGGCTCAGGGGCGCGGGTGACAAAAATGGCGCCGTGGTCCCGGCACCAGGCATCGTTGGTGGGAAACTGGTGCATGAGCACCTTGTCCGGCGGTACCTTGCCGGCCAGCAGTTTCTGGACGTGATAACCGTGGCCGGAGTCCCGAACGTTGATGCGGACGCCCTCGCCCTTCGCCAGCGCCGCGACGGCCTCCGCCAGAATCCGCTCGACGGCGGGCAGATAGTCCGTCCAGGTATCCGGATTGTGGGGCCAGGAAAACCAGGTCGCCTGGTGGGGACTCCACTCCGCAGGCATGCGGTAACCGGACGGCACTGCTGAACTCCCTTGCATGGGGGCGCAGTGTACCCGGACACCCGCGACGCTGACTCACCTTCTTGATCGTCAGTCGTCGCAATCCTTCCGGCGGTCCTTGTGCCTGTGGTGCTTGCCGTGACCCCGTCCCGGGCCCCGGTAGTAGTAGCGGGGAGATTCGTAGTAGGCCGGATACCAGACGACGGGCGATGGCGGTGGCGCGTAGCCGTAGCCATAGCCACCCCACTCCACGTCGATGCCGAAGCGAACCCGGGGCTCGGATGAGTATTGACCGCCGCTGGACCCGCGGTAGTAAACCCGCTCACCGGCACTCGCCGCGGTGCTCGCGACCGTGCACAGGGCCGTGCTGGCCAGCAGTCCCAGCAGGGTGACCACGCCCAGCGTTCTTGGTTGCAGCATTTTTTTGTCCTCAGTAGTGGTGACGACTGAAGACTACCGAGCGCTCAATGAATTCGGCCTGAAGCCGGAGCGGAGACTTTTCTAATAGGACGCCAGTGGTGCCCTGGAGGCCTGGATCAGGCGCGTCGCGCCGTCCCGTCCGTAGGTGTCCGGCGCCGCCCGGCCGCCCCGGAGCACGTTCAGGGAGCCTTCAACGCGGCGCCGCTGGCCGCGAATGAGCAGGCCATTGGCGTCGTTCTGCTGGCGGCACTCGGCCGCCAGGGTCTTCAGTTCGTTGATGAGGCTGCTGGCCGCGGCCGTCGGGGCGGCCGGATCGGCGGCGGATTGCGCCTGGCGCTGCTGCTCAAGGCTCGCGGCCAGGGCCACGGCTTCCGCCTTGGCAGTGCTGGCGGCCAGCAGTGCGTCGGGGGCCCGTTCGTCCAGAGCCGCGCGCTCAGCACTCAGCGTGGCAAGGATCCGCTGCAGGGCCTCGATCTCCTGCGTGAGCAGCGCGAGCACTGACATCAGGCGAGGTCCCGTTCAAAGGCGAGCAGGCGGTCAGCGAGCCTGCCCGCATTGATTTCGTAGGCACCCGTTTCGATCCGCTGACGGACGGCTTCGACCCGGCCCCGGTCCACATCCGGCAGGTCACCGATGCGGGCTTCAATCTGTTTCAGAGTGGTGGCGGTGTCGGTCAGGCGTAACTGACTGGCGGAGGTGCTGGCCTCGGCCGTCCGTCGCACCGTCTCCGCTTTCCCGCCATCAGACCCCCGCTCCGGGCGGGCTTCGCCCCGGTAACGAGTGGACGTTATGTCAACGCCACCGCTGCCAAGGCCGGAAATCTTGTCTGCCATTACCCGTTCTCCATCGTGCAACCCACGTCTGAACCCGAACCGTTTGCAGGCCTGCGGTTCCTGTCGGCACGCCCGCCGGGAACTTGAGGACCCGAATACCGGTGTGCTATCGCAGCAACACCTCGACCGACTTCGCAGAACGCACGACCGCCTGGACGACCCGGCCGGAAGTGCCGCTTGCCACCTCAATAGTGTCTCCCAGGGCCCCGTCGCCCCGGGCCACCCCGGCCATCCGGACCTGGAGTCCGCCAGCCTGGGCTTCAACCTGAACCTCCTGGCCACGCCGCACCAAGGTCGGGGCCGCCAGCAGCCCCGTCGTCAGGGCCTGGCCGTCATCGGCGGGACGGCGCAGGCGCCGGCCCACCACGAGATTCACATCGTGTAAGGCGCCGGGAGGGGCTGCCCCGAGCGGGGAATTCGCCAACCGGACGTCACCGGGCGCCAAAACCGTGTCGCGGGCCAGCGCGCGGCTGGCCACGACCACCGGCTGGGAACTCGTGACCCGAACCGGCAGGTAGAGCCGCCAGGGCCGGGCGCCGTCGCAGCGCACATCCGCTGTCAGCCGGGCGGAGCGCACCCCGTTCGCCGGCACGGTGGCCGTCAGGGGCTGGCTGCAGGCGGCAAGGCGGAGCCGCGGGTCCGGACTGTCCGCCACGACCTCTGCCGGACCTGGAATTGCCAGGCGGGCTGCCGCCTCCGCCGCTGCCCGGATCGCGGCATGGCTCTGCCATTCCGTGCCGCTCCAGGCCACCGGGGACTGGAGTAGCCCGGCGCCGAGGAGCGCACCGAGGAGTAGCCATGACCGTGTCGTTGCGTGATGCATGGCCCGGGAATTGCAAGAAGCGTGCCTGCCGGCCAGGGGTCCACCGCCGAAAGTTTCGGCAGGGGCTTGCCGGTGGAGCGGCCAGAGCTTGCCGCCCGCAGCCGGGAGCGAGGCACTGACCTTGCCCCCGGCATCGCTGGCACGTCGCTTGCATGGAACGGGTTGGGAGAAAACGTATGGCACTGGATATCTACGCACAGTTCAACTTGCACGCCCGGGCCCTCGGGTTGGCCAATCAGCGCCTGGAATTGCTGGCCGACAACGTGGCCAACACGGACACGCCCAACTACAAAGCCCGGGACATCGACTTCAGCGCCGCCATGCAGAGTGCAGGGGGCCTGGGCGGGGATCTGCCGATGGCCGCCACGCGTCCCGGCCACATGCAGGCCGGGACGGCCGGCGCCAACACGACGACACCCTTATATAGGGTTCCGGAACAGCCCAGTCTGGACGGCAACACCGTGGACTCCCAGAAAGAGAACGCGGCGATCGCCGAAACGGCGGTGCGCTACCAGGCCACCCTCACCTTCCTCTCATCCCGCATCCGCGGCATGCGCGATGCCTTCACTGGAGGTCGCTGACCATGAGTCTCTCCAAGATCTTTGACATTGCGGGCTCGGCCATGAGCGCCCAGTCCGCCCGCCTCAACACCACGGCCAGCAACCTGGCCAACGCCAACACGGTCGCCAGCAGCGCCGCGACGGCCTACCGGTCGCGGCAACCGGTCTTCCAGACCGTCATGGACAACTCAGCCGGCATGGACCCCGCCAGTGCGGGCGTGCGCGTGTCTGGCATCGTCGAGAGCACCACGGAGCCGGCCAGGGTCCAGGATCCGGGCAATCCGCTCGCCGACAAGGACGGCTACATCTACATGTCCAACGTCAATCCGGTGGAAGAACTGGTGAACATGATTTCCGCCTCCCGCTCTTACCAGAACAGCGTCGAGGTCCTCAACACGTCCAAGGATCTGCTGATACGGACCTTGTCCCTCGGCCAATAAGGAGTAGCTCGTGACAGCGATTACGGCAACGAATACGGACCTGGATATCGCCAACCTCACGCTGGGCTCCTCCAGCACGAAAAAGGCGAACAAGCAGCTCGGTCAGGAGGAGTTCCTGGCGCTGATGATCCAGCAGCTCAGGAACCAGGACCCCCTGAAGCCCATGGAGAACGGCGAATTCATTGGCCAGATGGCGCAGTTCAGCACCGTCACCGGCATTGCGGACATGACCAAGTCGATCGGCGGCCTGACGGACGCGTTCAACTCCGGTCAGGCACTGCAGGCCGCTTCCATGGTCGGCCGTACGGTGCTCACGGAAGCCGGTTCGGGCAACTTCTCGGGCACCAAACCCCTGACGGGTGCCGTCGACCTGCCCTTTGGTACGTCCTCAGCAGTCGTCCGCGTCTACACCACTGCGGGCGAACTGGTGCGGGAACTGCCGCTGGGCTCGCAGCAGCAGGGCCTCAGCAACTTCAGCTGGGACGGCACCATGGCCAACGGGCAGCCGGCTCCGGCAGGCAAGTACAAGCTGACAGCGGCCATAGAGAGCCCTGCCGGCGATACCGCACTAACCACCTATCTCGCGTCGAAGGTCGAGAGCGTCACGCTCGCGGGCGACGGCAGCGGCTCACAAATCCGGACCGACAGTGGCGCCAACGTGCGCCTCTCCCAGGTCAAGGCAGTCATGTAAGGAGAATCACGATGTCATTTCAAATCGCACTCAGCGGCCTCAACGCAGCCTCCACCGACCTGCAGATCACGTCGAACAACATTGCCAACGCCAACACGATCGGGTTCAAGAGTTCCCGCGGCGAGTTCTCTGACGTCTTCTCGGGCGACTCCGTGGGCATCGGTAACGGCGTGCGCCTGACGGATGTCCGCCAGGAGTTCACTCAGGGCAACGTGGAGATCACGGCCCGCCAGCTCGACCTGGCCATCAGCGGCAATGGCTTTTTCATCACCGAAGACAACGGCAGCCTGCTGTACTCCCGGGTTGGCGCCTTTGGCCTGGACGCAGACGGCGTCGTGCAGAACGCCGAGGGCGAGCGCCTGCAGATCTACGCGCCGGTGCCGGGCACCAACGGCTTCAACCAGGGTCAGCTGAGCTCGCTGGTCGTCACGGCCGAAACCGCGCCGCCTCGGGCGAGCACCGCCGTGGCCATGAACATCAACCTGCCCGCCAACGCGGCGATCCCGACCGTCGCGCCCTTCGATCCGAATGACCCGCTGTCCTACAACCACAGCACGTCCACGATCCTGTTCGATTCGCTGGGTGTCTCGCATACCGCCACCTACTTCTTCACGAAGTCGGCAGCCGGCTGGAATGTGAATCAGACCCTGGATGGCAACGCGGTGGGCGCAACGCAGCCGTTTACCTTCAACTCAACGGGCACGATCGCGACCCCGGCAGGCGGCAACATCCCCTCGTTTACCGTGCCCCTCACCAATGGCGCGGACCCCCTGACTGTCGGTCTGCAATTGGGTGATACCACACAGTACGGCGGCGATTTCACCGTAAACAACATCAATCCGGATGGCCAGGCCGAAGGGCGACTGCGAGGCCTCGAGATCAGCCAGACGGGGATCGTCTTTGCGCGCTTCTCCAACGGCGAATCCCAGACACTCGGCAAGGTGGCGCTGGCCAACTTCTCCAACGTGGAAGGCTTGCAGAAGGTCAGCGACACGTCCTTCCAGGAGACTTTCAGTTCCGGCGTGGCCCAGCGTGGTGAAGCGACCGAGTCCAACTTTGGTCTGCTGCAGTCAGGCGCCCTCGAAACGTCCAATGTGGACCTGACGGCCCAGCTGGTCCGGCTGATCACGGCGCAGCGGCTCTTTCAGGCCAACGCCCAGGTGATCTCGACGCAGGACACCATCACCCAGACCATCATCAACATCCGCTAAGCAGCCAGTAACTGAACCAGGACTTGAGGTGAGCACACCATGGACAAACTTATCTATGTGGCGATGTCGGGCGCCCGTGAAGCCATGCGCGCGCAAACCACGACGAGCCACAACCTGGCCAACATCTCGACCACGGGCTTCCGGGCACTCCGCAACGTCCTGGACAGCGCACCGATACCTGGAGTGGGGCTACCGACTCGCGTGAACACCGTTCGCCAGCCAGAACTGTGGAACACGAGCCAGGGGCAAACCCAGGCCACGGGCCGCGACCTCGACATCTCGGTTCAGGGCGAGGGCTGGCTGGTGGTTCAGGATGCCAACGGCAAGGACGCTTACACCCGCAACGGCAATCTGCGGATCAATGCCAACGGCATTCTGGAAACAGCCTCTGGCCAGCCTGTGATTGGCAACGGCGGTCCCGTGAGCATTCCGCCCTACGAGAAGATGTTCATCGGCGCCGACGGCCAGATTTCGATCGTGCCCCAGGGACAGACGGCCGAATCCCTGGTGCAGGTTGACCGCCTCCAGCTGGTGAACCCCCCGCCCGCGCAGCTGGTGCGGAGCGGCGCGGGCCTCTTCAGCCTGCGGGATGGCAGCAGCGCAGATCCGGACCCCGCCGTGCGCATCGCCAGCGGGCAGCTGGAATCGAGCAACGTGAATCCCGCGGCCGCCCTCGCGGAAATGATCGAGATGTCCCGGCACTACGAAATGCAGGTCCGGGCCATGAATACCGCTGACGAAATTGATGCCGCCAGCGCCCGCCTCATCCGCATGAACGGCTGACGCGCCACCAACTGACTTTAGGAGCAGACCGACCATGGAATCATTGTGGGTAGCCAAAACCGGACTGGATGCGCAGCAAACGCGCATCTCGGTCATTTCGAACAACCTGGCCAACGTCAACACTGCAGGCTTCAAGCGCGGCAGGGCGGTGTTCGAGGACCTGCTCTACCAGAACGTCACGCAGGCCGGCGGCGCGACTTCCCAGAACACGGAAAGCCCCACCGGGCTCTCAGTGGGGACCGGGGTCCGGGTGGTCGCTACGGAGAAGACCTTCACCCAGGGCTCAGCCCAGCCCACGGGAAACCCCCTGGACGTGCTGATCCAGGGCCGCGGCTTCATCCAGGTCCTGCAGCCAGATGGCAGTCTGGGCTACACCAGGGACGGGTCCTTCAAGGTCGATTCAGAAGGCCGCCTGGTCACGGCCAACGGCTACGAAATCCAGCCATCCATCACGATTCCGAGCGATGCCCAGTCCATCACCATCGGACTCGACGGCACGTTGCAGGCAACCCTGGCCGGCCAGACCGCGCCCACCAGTCTCGGCACGCTCCAGCTCGCCGACTTCATCAATCCGGCAGGCCTGCAGCCCAAGGGCCAGAACCTCTATGCCGAAACCGCCGCGAGCGGCTCACCCCAGGTGGCGAATCCCGGCCTGCAGGGCATCGGCACACTGGTACAGGGCTCCCTCGAGGGCTCCAACGTGAATGTCGTGGAAGAACTCGTGAGCATGATCGAGACCCAGCGCGCCTACGAGATGAACTCCAAGGCGATCTCGACCAGCGACCAGATGCTGCAGTACCTGAACAACAACCTGTGATTCTCATGAATAAATCCTTTTACCTTGCCGTCGTCGCTGCGCTCGGGCTCAGCGCCTGTACAACGCTCGGCATCGGTGCCCGGCCGGGCGCCTACCCACCGGCGCCACCGGAGGTCTATGCACCGGCACCGCCCACCAGCGGCGCCATCTATCAGCCTGCCCGCAACCTGACGCTGTTCGATGACGTCACGGCGCGCCGCGTTGGCGACACCGTGACGATCCTTCTCGCCGAGCGGACGCAGGCCTCCAAGAGCGCCAGCACGGACGCCCAGAAGGACAGCTCCATAGATACGGGGCTGCCGATATTCGGTGGCGGTACTGTCACGCTGAACGGCGACGAAATCCTGAGTAACAAGTGGGCAACCAAGCAGGACTTCGGTGGCAAGGGCAGTAGCAGCCAGAGCAACCAGCTCAACGGCAGCATCACGGTAACGGTCGCCGAGGTGTACCCGAATGGCAACCTGCTGGTGCGCGGCGAGAAGTGGCTGACGCTCAATCAGGGCGAGGAGTTCGTCCAGATCAGCGGCATCATCCGGTCGGCGGATATCGAACGTAACAACTCCGTGCCCTCGTTCAAGGTGGCGGATGCCCGCATCACCTACAGCGGCGCAGGGGCTGTCGCGGATTCCAACCGCCCCGGCCTCCTCACGCGCTTCTTCCTGAAGCTCTGGCCCCTCTGACCATGACCGAAAGCAACTACTGACACCATGCGCAAGCAACGCGAACAGATTCGTCGGCACACGCTTTTCCTGCTGGCAGGCGCCACGCTGGCGCTAGCCCTGCAGATGGCGCCGGCCCACGCTGACCGTATCAAGGACCTGGCGACCATCGCCGGGGTCCGCGGCAACCAGCTCGTGGGCTACGGACTCGTCGTCGGGCTCGACGGGACGGGTGACCAGACGACCCAGGCACCCTTCACGGCCCAGAGCCTGATCAGCATGCTGCAGCGTCTGGGCGTCACGATTCCGCCGGGGACCAACCTGCAGCTCACGAACGTGGCGGCGGTGGCGATCCACACGAGTCTGCCAGCCTTCGCCAAGGTCGGGCAGACCATCGATATCACCGTCTCGTCGATTGCCAATGCAAAGAGCCTGCGGGGCGGCACGCTGCTCATCTCCCCGCTCAAGGGGCTCGATGGCCAGGTCTACGCCATAGCCCAGGGCAACCTCGCTGTGGGTGGCCTGGACGTGTCTGGCGAGGACGGCTCGCGCATCACGATCAACGTGCCGAGTGTCGGGCGCATTGCCAACGGCGCCACCGTGGAACGGGAAGTGACCACCATCATCGGCGATACCGACATCCTGACCCTCAACCTGCGCCAGCCGGACTTCACCACCTCGACCCGCCTGGCAGAAACGATCAATACCCTGCTGGGTGCCGGGACCGCGGAGGCGCGCGACCCCATGTCGGTTCAGGTACGGGCGCCGGCCACCCAGGCGGACCGGATCTCGCTGATCGCCACTCTGGAGAATCTCGAAGTCACGCCCGGGACAGCGGCGGCGCGGGTCATCATCAACGCCCGCACGGGTACCGTGGTGATCAATTCCAGCGTCCAAGTGTCGCCGGCGGCCGTCTCCCACGGCTCTCTGGTGGTCTCGATCACCGAGGACTTCGACGTGAGCCAGCCGCAGCCGTTCAGCGAGAACGGCGAAACGGTGGTCACGCCCCAGTCCAGTCTGGACGTCAGCACAGGCGACAACCGGATGTTCCTCTTCAGGCCGGGCGTTGACCTGAACGACATCGTGCAGGCCGTGAATCAGGTTGGCGCCGCGCCTGGCGACCTCGTGGCGATCCTCGAAGCGCTCCACGAGGCCGGTGCCCTTCGGGCGGAGCTGATCATCATCTGATCCGGACTGCCATGACAGCGAACATCAGTACATACAACGACTTCCAGGGGCTTTCCCAGCTTCGCTCTGAAGCGAGGGTGCGCTCCCCGGAGGCCACCAGGGAGGCGGCCCGGCAGTTCGAAGCCCTGTTCGTCCAGATGATGCTGAAGAGCATGCGCGACGCCAACGCCGTGCTCGGCGAAGAGCGGGACACGACCTACGAGGAAATGTTCGACAAGCAGATCAGCATGGAAATGACCAAGGGCAAGGGTTTGGGGATGGCCGACATGATGCTGCGGCAACTCGGCGGCGCGGAGCCGGCTGCCGCGGCAACCCCCGAACCCCTGGCACTGCTGCTGCAGCGGATTCCTGCTCTGGGCCGGGCCTCGGTGCCGTCCCTGCCAGAGGGCGTGACTCCGGAACTGACCATCCCGGACAGCCGCAACCTGCAAGTCCCGACACCGGTGCTGCCGAGCCAGTCGCTGCAGGCCCAGCCGCTGCCGACTCCGGCCAGCACCAACCGCAGCGACTTCAGGCCCGCAAGCCGGGACGACTTCGTGCGGGAAATCTGGCCGCTGGCGGTTCGCGCGGGCGAGAAGCTCGGCGTCAGTCCCAAGGCTATCGTCGCCCAGGCTGCACTCGAGACGGGCTGGGGCAGCAGGCAAATCCGGGACGATGCCGGCATCAGCGGCAACAACCTGTTCGGCATCAAGGCGGATTCCCGCTGGACAGGCGAACGGGTCACGGTCACGACGCTGGAGTACGAAGGTGGTTTACCAAAACCCCAGCGGGCACCATTTCGTGCCTACCCGGATCTGGCCAGCGGCTTCGAGGATTATGTGCGCTTCCTCCAGACCAACCCCCGCTACAGCGACGCCTTGCGAGCCGGCGGCAATGCTGAGGCCTACGCCGAGCGCCTGCAGTCCGCGGGCTACGCCACCGATCCGCGTTATGCAGAAAAGATCCGCAGCATCATCGGCAGCCCTGCACTGAGCCCCGCCGGTCCGGCACTCAAGAGCGAGCCCGATGTGCCGACCTCTCTCTCACTCCGCGGGCCCACGTGACTCGACTGCCAGGTAACAACTCATGAGTGGAACAATCACCAACGGCCTCTCGGCACTGCTCGCGGCCCAGCGGGCCCTGCAGACGACGAGCAATAACATCGCCAACGCGAATACCGCGGGCTATGTGCGCCAGCGCATCGACTTCGTGGAGCAGCCGGGCACGCCGCTCGGACGGATCACGATCGGCGCCGGCGTGGCAGTGGCAGACGTCTCGCGGGTGTACGACCAGTTCCTCACCGACAATCTCCGTACCTCCACGTCCACCGAGCAGCGCTATGTGGCCTACAGCAGCTTTGCATCGCGCCTGGACACCCTCCTTGGCAACCCGGACACCGGCGTCAATGCCTCCGTCCAGCGTTTCTTCGACCAGGTGGAGGCCGTCGGGCGGGACCCCACGTCCATCGCCCAGCGGCAACAGCTGCTGCTGGAAGGCGACAGCCTGGCGTCCCGTCTCCAGCAGCTGGAGTCCCAGCTCAACGGCCTCGGCAACGAGATCGATGGCCGGCTCACCAGCGCCGCCAATACGATCAACCAGCTCACCAGCCAGATCGCGGACGTCAACGACGACATCCGTAGCGGGGGCAGCAATGCAGCGCCCAGCCTGCTCGACAAGCGTGACGAGCTGCTGAAGGCACTGGGGAGCCAGATCGACATCACCACAGTCCGGCAGACCGATGGCACCGTGAGTGTCCTGGTGGGCAGCGGGCAATCCCTGGTTCTCGGCAATCAGGCGACGAAACTGGCTACCGTCCCCGACACGTTCGATGGCTCCAGGCTGCAGCTCGCCGTGGACAACAGCGGCAACCTCCAGAACATCTCCACCAAGGTCAATGGCGGCGTCGTGGGTGGCCTGCTGGCTTTCCGCAATGACGTCCTGGACAGCACCCGCCAGGACCTGGGGCAACTGGCCGCCGGACTGGCCGACGTGTTCAATGCCCAGCATCGCCAGGGTGTGGACCTGAATGGCAATCTTGGCGGGAACTTTTTCACGACCACAGTACCCCTGACCTCCGCGGCTAAAACGAACACCGGCAGCGCCGTGCTCTCGGCTGTCATTACTGACGCCAGCAGCCTGGCCGGCCGCGACTACGAACTGCGTTACAGCGGCTCGGCCTGGTCCGTCCTGGACCGGAGCACCGGCGCTGTGGTGCCCGCCACCGGCGCCGGCACCGCAGCCAGCCCTCTCCTGTTCACCGGCCTTTCCGTGACGGCCACGGCGGGCGCCGCGGCGGGCGATCGGTTTCTGGTCCGGCCCGTGGCGAACGCCGCGACCGGCTTTGGCGTGAGCATCGCCGCGCCGGGCGAGATAGCGCTCGCGTCACCCCTCGCCGCCCGGATCGGCACCGGCAACCTTTCCCAGGCCACGGTGAGCACGCCGGTAGTCACTGACATCAACGACCCCAAGCTGCAGACTGCTGCCAGCATCGTCTTCGATTCGCCAACCTCTTACGTGGTGTTCACAGGCGGCGGTGCAGACCTGGTCGGACCGCTGCCCTACACCAGTGGCGGGTCTATCAGCTTTGCCGGATGGACGGTACAAGTCAGCGGTCAGCCCCAGACCGGTGACCGCTTCCTGGTAGCCGCGGCCGCACCCGGCAGCGGCGACAACAGGAACGCCCTCGCCCTGGCGTCGGTGGCGCAGCAGGGCTTCTTCTCCGGCGGTAGCCAGTCGATTGCGGACCTGGGCGCAGACATCGCCGCCACGGTTGGCTCGACGGCGAATCGCGCCAACAATGAGGTCAAGGTCCAGCAGGCCCTGCGTGAGCAGGCCGAGATCGACGTCGAGACCATCTCCGGCGTGAACCTGGACGAGGAGGCCGCCAATATGCTGCGCTACCAGCAGGCCTATCTCGCCGCGAGCAAGGTCATCAGCGTGGCGGACGGCCTCTTCCAGAATCTTCTGCAGATCGTGGGGCGCTGAACATGCGTGTTTCTTCAAGCGTCTATCAGCTGCAATGGCTGGCTTCCATTCGCCGCCAGCAGGTGGATGTCGCCGCCACCCAGCAGCAGGTGAGCACGGGCAAGCGGATCAACACCGCGGCGGACGACCCTGCAGGCGCCGCCCAGGCCATCCTGCTCCAGCAGGGCTTGGACCGACTGAAGAACTACGCGGCCAATGCAGAAACGGCGCAGCGCCGCCTCGGCCTCGAGGAGGGCTCCCTGTCCCAGGCGACCGAGGCCCTGAACCGGGTCCGGGAGCTGGCTATCCAGGCCGCGAACGGCACGCAGACCCGGGAGAGCCGCAGTGCCATCGCCGCGGAGGCCCGCGAACTGCTCGCGGGACTGCTCAACACAGCGAATTCCCAGGACGGTGAGGGTCGCTATCTGTTCGCGGGCAATCAGGTCCAGTCGCGCCCGTTCATCCTGTCCAGCACGGTCCAGTACAACGGCGACAGCGGCACGCGGTCACAGCGCGTGGCCGATGCCAGAACCGTGCAGGAAGGGGATTCCGGCTCAGCGGTCTTCATGGAGATCCCCAGTGGCA
>Ga0335394_10007399_pt1 | contig 12415 bp, 6 predicted proteins | sample MAT03_FD_205741 | JGI IMG/M metagenome (GOLD analysis project Ga0335394, IMG submission 205741) | Freshwater microbial communities from Lake Fryxell liftoff mats and glacier meltwater in Antarctica - MAT-03 (spades assembly) (version 2) ... | reverse complement strand
CCAGCGTGAAGCTCGGCGAGCACACCGGGTTCGTGGTGATCAACCGCCGGATCAAGGCGACGCCCGAGCACCCGTTCCTCGTGCGCCGCGGCGATGAGTGGGGCTTCGTGTCGGCGGAGTTCATCAAGAAGGGCGACTACCTGATCGGCGAGCGCCTTGCCGAGGAACTCGTGCAGACGGTGGACCGCGTCGATGCGCCCACGCGCACGGTCTCCATCTATGTGCCCGGCACCAACGTCTACTCGGCCGAGGGTGTGTGGACCCACAATGACCTGCCCGCGGAGGTAGGCACCAGCGGCGTGGCAGAGGCAACGGCGCAGACGACCGGCAGCGGCTCCGCATCTGGATCGGGTTCCGGGTCGGGTTCAGGGTCGGGATCAACGACAGGTTCTTCCAGCGGCTCCAGCAGTGGGTCGGGCAGCAAATCCAGCGGGTCGTCGTTCTCGTCGTCTGGCAGCGGGTCGGGGAGCGGGTCGAGTTCGAGCGGGGGCGGGACGGGGACGTACTCGATCTGAATCATCGCACCAAAGAACGCCGCGGGGGTGTGACGGCCTGCCGATCCACGAACGGATAACAACTGCTACACTGGCCGCATGGCTCGAACGTCCCGAGCGCCTGATCGTGTTGTGCCTCCGCCCGAGGTCATGACCATTTCCGACCTTGCGGAGTACCTCCAGGTGTCCAAGTCATCCCTCTACAAACTGGTGCAGAGCGGCAAGGTGCCTGGGCAGAAGGTCGGCAAGCACTGGAGGTTTCACAAGGACGTCATCGACGAGTGGCTCCGCGGAAAGAAGGGAGACCGTTAGTGCCCACCCTTCCAAACAACTCCGGACTGCGCGACAACCACACGCGGGGGACGGTTGCCGACTTCCTGACATCGAGGATTCAAGACGGCTCCAAGCTGTCCGTGGTCTCGGCCTACTTCACCATATACGCTTACGACGCACTCAAGGACACACTGAACAAGATCGAACACCTCGACTTCCTGTTCGGCGAGCCCTCGTTCGTCAATCGTCTCGATCCGAGCAAGACGGAGAAGAAAGCCTTCGTCATCGACGCCGCGGGCCTTGAGCTCGCCAACAAGCTTCAACAAAAACGCGTTGCCAAGGAATGCGCAGAGTGGATCGAGCGCAAGGTTGACATCAAGACCATCACTCAAGCCAATCTCCTCCACGGGAAGATGTACCATATCGCCACCGCCGGCGTGGAGGATGCCATCCTGGGAAGCTCCAACTTCACCGTCCGCGGCCTCGGTCTTGGCAGCGTCGGCAACAACATCGAACTCAACCTCATCGTTGACGGCAACCGTGACCGTCAGGAACTCAAGCAATGGTTTGACGAACTCTGGTCACATCCGACTCTCGTCAAGGATGTCAAGCAAGAAGTCCTCGACTACCTCAAGCAGCTCTACGAGAACAACACCCCGGAGTTCATCTACTACAAAACCCTCTTCCACCTCTTCGAAAAGTTTCTGGGCGACACCGGCAAGACCGACGCGGACTTGGAGCGGACCAGCCTTTTCGAGACCGACATCTGGAAGGCCCTTTTTGAGTTCCAAAAGGACGGTGTCAAGGGCGCCATCAACAAGATCCTCCGCCACAACGGCTGCATCATCGCCGACAGCGTCGGCTTGGGGAAGACCTACGAGGCGCTCGCCGTTATCAAGTACTTCGAGCTGAAGAACGAGCGGGTCCTGGTGCTCTGTCCCAAAAAGCTCCGTGACAACTGGACGGTTTACAGATCTAACAGCCTGCTCAATCCGTTCGGCTCAGACCGCTTCCGCTACGACGTCCTCGTTCACACCGACCTGAGTCGCGAGGCTGGCTATTCCGGCGATATCAACCTCACCACCCTCAACTGGGGCAACTACGACCTGATCGTCATCGACGAGTCCCACAACTTCCGCAACAACGCCCCGGGCAAGAAGGACGAGGACGGCAACATCATCCGCAAGAGCCGTTACCAGCGGCTCATGGAAGACATTCTGAAGTCCGGTGTCCGCACCAAGGTGCTGCTTCTTTCCGCTACGCCGGTTAACAACACCCTCAAGGATCTCCGCAACCAGTTCTATTGTCTCACCGAGGGCAGAGACGACGCATTCTCGGAGTCACTCGGGATCGGCAGCCTCAAGGAGACACTGGCCACCGCCCAAAAGGTCTTTACTCAGTGGGCCCGCAAGCAGACCAAAGAGCGGCGGACGAGCCACTTGCTCGAATCTCTCAACGCCGCCTTCTTCAAGCTGCTTGACGAACTCACCATCGCTCGCTCCCGCAAGCACATTCAGAAGTACTACAAGGCGAGCATCGCCGCTCTCGGCGGGTTCCCTGAACGCAAGAAACCCGTCTCTGTTTATCCCGAGATCGATCTGCAGGGAAGGTTTCTCTCTTACGACAAACTCAATGATGAGATCAAGGAGTATAAACTTTCACTCTTCAACCCTTCAAAGTACGTTATGGCCGAGTTCAAGCCGAAGTATGAGAGCAAGGGTGCATTTCCCTTTACTCAGGGCCAGCGTGAAACCTTTCTGATTGGCATGATGAAGGTGAACTTTCTCAAGCGGCTTGAAAGTTCCGTTAAATCGTTCGAGATCACCATGGATCGAACCATTGCAAAAATCGAACGGCTTGAGACCAAGATTCGAAACGTCCAACTGCGACCCACGCAAAACCCGGACCTTGATCAGTTTGAACTCGAGTTCGATTCGCCCGAGCACGATGAGGATCTCGATGAAGCAATGCAGGTCGGGGGCAAGTTGAAGTTTGACCTGCGCCACCTCCGACTTGATGACTGGCTCAAAGACCTCAAGAAGGACAAAGACCAACTGAGCATCCTCTACCACTCCGCTCGAGCCGTTGTGCCAACCACAGATGCCAAACTCGCCGAACTCAAGCGACTCATCGCCGCCAAGGTCGCCGAACCCACCACCAACAAGCGCGGCGAGCAGAACCGCAAAGTCCTGATCTTTACCGCTTTCGCCGACACCGCGACCTACCTCTACGAATCTCTTCTTGAATGGGGAAACAAAGAACTCGGCATCAACATGGCCCTCGTGTGTGGCGGTGGTAATACTCGCACCACGCTTGGCCACAGTGCCTATGACCACATTCTCACGAACTTCTCGCCGCGAGCCAAACAACGCGACAAAATTCCCTCCATGCCACAGCAAGGGGAAATCGACCTGCTAATCGCCACCGACTGCATCAGCGAAGGCCAGAACCTCCAGGACTGCGATTACCTTGTCAACTACGACATCCACTGGAACCCGGTCCGCATCATCCAGCGATTCGGTCGAATCGACCGTATCGGCAGCCTCAGCCATTTTGTCCAGCTCGTCAACTTCTGGCCCACCGATGACCTCAACAAGTACATCAACCTAAAAAACAGAGTCGAGGCAAGAATGGCCCTCGTCGATATCGCCGCCACATTCGAGGACAACGTCCTCAAGAACGAGGAAATCGAAGACATCATCTCCGAAGACCTCCGCTACCGGGACAAGCAGCTGCTGCGGCTGAAGGATGAGGTTCTCGATATTGAGGATCTGGGAGATAGCGTCTCCCTCACCGAGTTCACCTTAGACGACTTCCGGCTCGAACTCCTCAAGTACATCGAGGCCAACCGGGCTGCCCTCGAAGCTGCCCCATTCGGCCTTTATACCTGTGTGCCGCCAGATCCGGAGCACAAGGTCATCGGCCCCGGTGTCATCTTCTGCTTCCGACAGGAGAACCTGGGCGACACCGCGGCCGCGGCATCCCCTGGCATCAGGCCCGACGCTGGTGCATCCATCAACCCGCTCCAGCCCTATTTCCTCGTCTACGTACTTGAAGACGGGAACGTGCGATACAGCTTTGCGCAGCCAAAGCAGGTCCTCGACATCTACCGCATCCTGTGCACTGGCCAAGCCAACCCGCATACCGCCATTTGCGACCTGTTCGACCAGCAGACCAATCACGGCAGCGACATGCAGGTCTACGACAAGCTGCTTCAGCGCGCCGTGGATTCGGTAGCAGTGACCTTCCGCAAACGCGCGGCCTCCGGCCTTCAGACAGGCCGCAGTTTCGTTCTGCCCGATGAACAACAGCAAGTACATGACAAGTCAGATCTCGAACTCGTGACTTGGCTGGTGATCAAATGATCACGAGCGACCTTCAGTCCAAACAAGCCATCGAAGCGGCTCTTAAGAACGTTCCGGGTCGCCCGCTCGCTGATGCCGCCACAGTACTCTTCCAGTCGCTGGGCTACTCCAGCAAGAAACGCCTCAAGCTCACGCCGAACAACTACGAGCAGTTTCTTTCGCACTTCAGTCAAGGGAAGACGCTCAACCACAAGACCGCGTTGCCAGAGGAGTGGAAATCCATTGATTTCCTCTTTCAGCTCACTGATGACGAAGTCCGCGCCGCAAGCAACCAGAGTGTGCTGTTCGACAGCAAGGGGGCCTTTGAAGGCACGACCATCGAGAGCTATCTGTTTTTCGCTCTCGACCTAAAGGGCAGCCACTACACACGGACTGCCCTTGCTGGCATCACACGGGAGTTGAACAAGCTCTTTGCCATGCCAGCCCTGATTCTCTTCCGGCACGGCGACACGTTGTCCCTCGCCATCATCCATCGTCGGTTGCATAAGAGAGAGCAGTCCCGCGATGTCCTTGAGAAGGTCACCCTCATCAAGGACATCCGCTGCGCGGACCCCATTCGTGCGCACATCGAAATCCTCAATGACTTCACCCTCACCAGCCTCGAAGCCGACTTTGGAGTTGCCAACTTCGTGGCACTTCACGCTGCGTGGCGAGAGCGCCTTGGGTCATTCGCCCTCAACGAGCGCTTCTACAGGGAGATCGCCGACTGGTACTTCTGGGCACACCATCTCGTGGATGAAGGGACAATCCGCCTCCCACAGCACTGCGACACCAAAGAGAAAAAGTCTCTCTTCCTCATCCGCTTGCTCACCCGGCTCATCTTCTGTTGGTTCCTCGTCGAAAAGCGGCTGATACCCGCGGAGCTGTTTCGCGACTATCCGTTGAGCAAGCTCTTGAAGGATGTGTCTCTCTCAGCCCCGACCTATTACCACGCGGTGCTGCAGAACCTCTTCTTTGGCACGCTCAACATGCCTCCCGAACAGCGTGGGTTTCGCGAGAAGAAGAAGGACGGCGAGCGTTTCGACCAGAACTACGGCATCACCAACCTCTGGCGTTACGAATCTGACTTCCGAAACGCGAGCGAATGGCCCGTTCTTGCCTCGCGGGTGCCATTCCTCAACGGCGGCCTCTTCGACTGTCTGGACGAGAAGGTGGTGAAGCAGCAGGACAACCTCATCCTTGACGGGTTTTCCGACAATCCACATCTGACCTGCCACCTGCCCAACGACCTCTTCTTTGGACCCGAACGGATTGTCGACCTTTCCAAGGACTATGACGAGGCAGACAAACGCACGGCCCGCTCGAAGAAGGCTAAGGTCCGTGGCTTGGTTGGAATTCTCTCCCGCTACAAGTTCACCATCGAAGAGAACACGCCGCTGGAAGAAGAAATCGCCCTCGACCCAGAGCTACTCGGCAAGGTCTTCGAAAACCTGCTCGCCTCCTTCAACGAAGACACCCGCACCACCGCCCGCAAAGCTCTAGGCGCTTTCTACACACCGCGGGAGATCGTCTCCTACATGGTGGATGAGGCGCTGAAGTCATACCTCGGCAGCCAAGTGCCCCACTGCAAGGGTGCGCTCGAAGATCTCTTTTCCAACAACGCTACCCTTAAGGACATCAAACCCGACACGCGTGGTGCGCTTATTTCAGCAATCGGCCGCGTCAAGATCCTCGACCCGGCGTGCGGCTCGGGTGCGTTCCCGATGGGTGCCCTGCATCGGCTTGTGGACCTGCTGCAGAAACTCGACCCGAACAACGAGGCGTGGAAACGCGACCGCCTCGCTGACGCCCGGCGCGAGCGTGAGCGTCTTGCCGTGGCAGGTGCCGCGAAGGACGAACTCTTAGACGCTGATGCCCGCCTTAAGGACATCGAGGAGTCGTTCAACAGCCGCCAGCACGCTCTCGACTTCGCACGCAAGCTTTACCTCATCGAGAACTGCATTTACGGCGTCGACATCCAACCTATTGCGACCCAGATCGCCAAGCTCCGATTCTTCGTGTCCCTTATCGTCGATCAACAGGTAGACCCCAAGGCCCCGAACCTAGGCATGCGTGCGTTGCCAAACCTCGAAACCCGGTTAGTCGCAGCCGATGCGCTCATCCCCGTCGAAAGATCCGAGGCAGACCTGTTCATGGACGACTTGGATCGACTCCGCGCCGAGTTGGCCGCGATCCGCCACGAGCACTTCAATGCTCGCACGCCCGCAACCAAACGTAAGTGGCGGGAGAGGGACCAGCTAAAGCGGCAGGAGATTGCCCAACGACTTGAGCACGAAGGCGCTCTGTCCCACAAGTCTGCGAAAAAGCTTGCTGCGTGGGACCCGTACAACCAGAACGTCTCCGCACCATTCTTCGACCCAGAGTGGATGTTCGGCCGAACTGTGACTGATGCCAGTCGCCCGAAGACTGCCAAGCCCAACGAGCACTGGTTCGATATCGTCATTGGCAACCCCCCATACGTGCGCCAAGAGCACATCAAGCATCTCAAGGACGAGCTCAAGAAGCACTATGCCTGCTTCACGGGCACCGCCGATCTCTATGTGTTCTTTTACGAAGCTGGCATCCGATTTCTGCGAGAGGGCGGCACCTTTAGTTTCATAACTTCGCACAAGTTCTTCCGCGCCGCGTATGGCGCAAACCTCCGTAGTTGGCTCACGCGGTACACTCGCATCCTGCAGCTGATTGACTTCGGCGATGCGCCCGTCTTCACGGCCATTGCCTATCCGTGCATCGTAATCCTCCAGAAAGTCTCGTCTCCGCCTTCGGATGTCTCGATTCGAGCACTAAACTGGGAGCCAGAGCTCGCGATCGAGGCATTCGGCGAAATCTTTGCACGCCGGAGTTTCGGGTTGCCACAGAAGGAGCTCGTAGCCGAGGGTTGGCGGCTTGAGACAGGCACCAATCTTCGGCTTCTCGAAACGTTGCGTGGAGCCGGTAAGCCTCTGGGAGAGTACGTCAAGAGCCACTTTTACACCGGAATCAAGACCGGCCTGAACGAGGCGTTCTTTGTTGATCAAGTTACGAGAGATGCTCTGGTCGCTGAGCACAAATCTTCGGACTCGCTGCTCAAGCCGGCTTTACGTGGGCGTGACGTTAAGCGATGGCGCTGCGAGTTCGATGGTCAGTACGTGATACAGCTTCCCTCCTCAGAAAACGTGAAGCATCCGTGGTCTGGGAAGTCTCCAAAGGACGCCGAACGCATCTTTGCATCGCAGTTTCCAGCAATCAGCCGACACTTAAAAAGCTTTGGCGATGCCATTGTCTCACGGTATGACCAAGGGCACTATTACTGGGAGTTGCGATCCTGTGCATACTGGGATGAGTTTTCTCGCGCGAAAATCATGATCCCCGCGATTCAGAATGCGGTTCACTATGCCCCTGATTGCTCGGGGTTGTTCAGTAACAATAAAACGAGCTTTCTGGTGGCGGATGATATCGAGTTTCTATTGGCAGTATTGAACTCCAGTGTCTCATGGTGGATCACACGGCAGACGTTTACCTCAAAGCAAAGCGGGTTTTATGAGTTCATTCCGGTATTCGTGTCGCAGATGCCGGTGCCTACGGCGGATGAGAAGCAGCGAGCACTAATTGAGCGTGTGGTCAAGTTCTTAACGTGGCTGCATCAGCGCAAGTTGCCGGCAGATGCAATGCCCAACAGCCGCGACCCGCTCATGACGGCGCACTGGGAGCGGGTGCTCAACGGCCTGGTCTACGAGCTCTACCTTCCGACCCAACTGCATGAGGCCGGGCTCCGCGTGTTCGACGCAGTGGCTCAGGCCAAACTGCCGGATATCGAGTCCATTGCCGAGGACAAGCGACTCTGCCGGCTTCGCGAGACGTTCGAGGGCACGTACGAAGGCTCGCATCCGCTCCGCATCGCACTCGACAAGCTCCAAACCCTCGACACGGTCCGCATCATCGAGGGGAAGGTATGATCGCACACTCCATTCTCTCTGGATTGTCGTCTCGTCGCATGGCGTCCCTGGTCCGAAGTGCGAGCCATCGCGTCATCTACGCTGCTCCTGGCATCCAACTCCACACTGCCAAAGCCATGGCCGATCGATTGGGCGAGTTGCCGCGACTATCAGTAACGGTCAGTCTCGACTTCGATGAGCACACCCTGCGCATGGGGTACGGCTCTCTCGAAGGTGTCGAAGCGCTTCACAAAGCCGGGATTGAGCCGAGCCACTTTCCTGGCTTGCGTTGCGGCATCTTGATCGTTGACGACCGGGGATGGATTCTCACGCCGACGGCCCTGTATCTCGAGAAGGAACCCCACAGTGACGAGACGCCCAATTCGGTGGAGTTGTCGGAGGACCAGGTGGCCGCACTGGCCATCCGTCTCTCTCCCGCGGCTCAGCGCGAGGCAATAGCGCACGCCGCCACACCTGACGAGGCCAAAGCAATCGCCGCGATCCGGCCCGAGCTGGGCGACAGCCCCGTTGATCCTCAGCATCTGGCGGCAGTAAAGGAAGCGATAGCGAATGCCCCGCCGGTAAAGTTTGACGTGGTCCGCCAAGTGCGTGTCTTTGAGCCCTACTTGCAATACGTGGAACTGTCACTCAGCGGCGCAGCAATGCAAAGGCACCGGGTCCGCATCCCTAAGGCCCTGCAAAACCTCGGTGCTTCGAAGGACCTTGAAGGCAAGCTCAAGACCACCTTCGACCTGATCGAGCGAGACAGCTCACTCTCCTCAAAGGGTCTGGAGGATGAGCTGAACGAGATTCGGAAGAATTTCATCCCATCGCTTGGTAATGATCATGGCCGCGTTGTGCTGAAGTGCGCGAAGCCTCAACTGCTCAAACGGCTGACTGAATTGAGGGTCAAGCTCGCGGCTCATCAGAAGAAAGTCGAGTCTGAACTGCAGACCAAGCTCGATGGGTCCAAGAAGGAAGTCGTAGACTACTACCTGCCGCTTGCGCGGCAGAGCCCGCCCGACGCTCTGGTGGGCGGATTGGTCAAGGTCACCGATGACGACATCAGAAAGTGGATCGAAGAGGAGTTGGCTGCTGTATTCCCGACTGCGGCGGCGTTGTGCGAGGCTATGGCTCTGGAGGATCGCTACAAAGACGTGACCTTTGAGACACTCAACCGTCCTGACTTTCTTGAATCGGTGAAGGCGGCGTTTCCCCGCATCAACTGGGACAAGGCCTACGACGAGTTCAAGGCGGCTGGTGAGGACAACGCTGCGAGCAAGGCACCGTGAAGATCACCAGAATCAGTCTCCAGAACTTTCGCGCCTTCGACGAGCCCTTCGAGCTCGATCTGGAGGGTGACAGCGCGGGCGGCAAGAACCTCCTCCTCCACGGCGAGAACGGTGCCGGCAAGTCGTCGATCTACGTCGCTCTGAAGCGATTCTTCGAACAACGCGGTGACGACATCGGGAGGTATCGAAATCACTTCGCTCCGAGCACGAGGGATTCCCACGTGCGGATTCACCTCAAGGGCAAGGATGCCACAGGCAACGACCACGATCAAGATGTCCCCTGGAGCATTGCTGATGGACACCCCTTGCCTGTCCCCAAAGACCCAAGCACCGCACCAGTTTCGAAGGAAGTGCGATCGTTACTCGTGGACGGATCGAACCGAGCGGGCTTTGTCGACTACCGGATGTTGCTTCGGACCCACCTTCTCACCAGCCCACTCCCTCGGTCCAATCGGGGCCCGAGCTCGCACGACACCATTTATGGCGCGGAAGCAGTCGGCTTGGAGGCGCAGCTGTTTGATCTCGTCTCACTGGCGATTCTCGCCGGTGTTCCTGTTACATCCGCGGGAGGAGGTCAAGCGACCATCGGTTCGCTGATGCGCACGGTTTGGAAGAGCCGGCCGGAGAACCGCAGAAAGAAGACTCTGGAGCGGGCCAATGCCGCTGCGAATGCGTTCAACAATGCCTTCAACGCAAAGCTACCGGAACTGGAAGCGAAGCTGGCGGAGTTTCTGAAGCAGTTCGAGAACCATCAGCTTGCGGTGAAGTTCCAACCCATCTCTCTAGTGTGGGACAAAGCGTCGCTGACACTGAAAGGTGCCGAACTGATCCCCGAGATCACCTTCCGGGGGAAGGTTGTTGCCGACCATCACCAGTTCCTTAACGAGGCGCGGCTGTCCGCGATTGCCACCTGCCTGTTTCTGGGGGGGGTGTACCTGTCCGACAACGACTACGCGAATCCTGCCTATCCCAGGTTCCTCGTCTTGGACGATGCTCTGATTGGGCTGGAGCTCCAGAACCGTATACCGGTTCTCCGAATTCTCAAGAGTGACGCATTCAAGCACTACCAGATCTTTCTGCTCACACACGACCGGGTCTGGTTCGACCTCGCACGCGGGCACCTCTCCGAGAAGGACGGCTGGCTGCACCGTGAATTACTGGCCGACGAGGAAACGGACAAACTCATACCGCGGCAGAAATCATCGGAGAGCGATCTTGAGAGGGCCAGAGCGCACCTCAACAACGGTGACCTGATGGCTGCCGCCGTCTACGCGAGAGCCGCCTTTGAGTGGAAACTCCGCAATGTGTGCGAGAAGTGCGGCATCTTGGTGAAGTTCAAGAAAGATGGCAGGGAGCTGAGTGCTGACGATCTCTGGCAGGGCATCGTGGCCCGTCAGAACGAGCGGGTGGAGTGGCAGAAGACCCATGCTGGAGCCCCGGACTTTCTCCCGGCAGCACTCAAGACGGAAGTGGAGGCGATGCGATCGACCGTCCTGAATCAGCTCAGTCACGCTGGTGCCCCTGGCCTCGTGGGCGATGATGTACGGGACGCTTTAAAAACAGTGGCGGCGATTCATAAGCACCCATTTCCGAAGGTCTAGGTCACCGGTAAAAACCAAGAGAGGCTTGCATGATTGAGAACAACCCTACTAACGTGTCTTCGGCCTTCGAGATGCTGCTTGAGGAAGTCGAGGCCGAGATCGACTTCGTCAACGGCGTTGGGTCCAAGGCCTTCGAGGGACGGGACTACGAGAAAGCCAAGGAAGCTCTCGAGCGTTCGGGCGTTCTGACGGCCTTTCGGGACAAGGTCGCTGGCATTCGGAAAGAGTGGGACGAGATGGCGGCAGCGGCCGAACGAGTTGAGGACGAGGAGACGCGTGCGCAGCGCCGCAACCTCGGCAAACTCCGCAAGGGCCAGCGGACACCCGAGTCGACGTACTACCTGCCCCTGCTTCGGATACTGGACCAGATGGGCGGCAGTGGCAAAGTTGCCGAGGTGCTCGAGCGCGTCGGCAAGCTCATGAAGCCAATCCTCAAGCCGGTGGACTATGACCCTCTGGCCAGCGGCCCGGACAACCCACGATGGCGAAACGCCGCCCAATGGGCGCGGAACAGCATGATCCGCGAAGGCTTGCTCAAGGCCGACTCCCCTCGCGGCGTGTGGGAGATCAGCGATAAGGGCCGACAGGCTCTCAGGGACTCTGTCAAGCAGGGAAGCAAATGACGTGCTTGTTGTGTGCAACGCCGGGGAATTCCTATGCCTTCCACCCTCTCCTGGCTCGATTTCGCCGAATCCGATCGCCAACGTGCGATGCAGGTGATCGATCTGTTCCGCGAGAAGAACACGGTTGACGAGTTGGGGTTCGCGCCGATCCGCGACGCGTTGGCCGACGCCCTCTTCCCGGGCACGTCAACGATCCAGACCCGCGCGAAATACTTTCTGCTCGTCCCCTGGGTGATGAAGGGGAGCGAGCGGCGAAAGGGATCCCCCACGGACGTTGCCGCGTGGGTGCGATACGACGAGACTCGCCTGATGGAGGCGCTGCTGAAGGGTGGGGCCAAAGTCGGCGTCATCGGCAGCGAAGCGAAAGGGTCCCTCAAGCGGATGCCCAGCAGTGTGTACTGGCGGGGGCTGAAGTTGTGGCAGATACGGCTGTTTGATGGTTCGATCGACCAGTACTGCCGCTGGATCGCCCGGGGTGGCATGGGCGGAGCGGCGGAACTGATGACGGATGACAAGGAGCCGGTATCGAAGCGGTCTGGCCAGTGGCATCCCGGCTTGCCGCCTGCTCCCGGTGGGGTTTTGAAGGAGACGTCGATCGAGCTCACCTACTTCGAGGCGGAGTTTCTGAAGGACCGAATCGGCCAGTCTGCTCCTGTGTCGGCGCTGGGCTTTCTGGTACGGAATGCGAAGACGGAGTCGGCGGTGCCCTTCCTGTGGGAGCACGAGTTGTCGGCGTCGTTCCCGGCTCCTCTCCGCCGAATCGTTGATCACGCGAGCGCGTTCTCTCTGTGCGTCTGGGGCGGTGCAATCGCGTACGCGTTGCACGTTGCCAAGCTGAAGAAAGAGGACAGCC
>Ga0335394_10007393_pt1 | contig 12420 bp, 8 predicted proteins | sample MAT03_FD_205741 | JGI IMG/M metagenome (GOLD analysis project Ga0335394, IMG submission 205741) | Freshwater microbial communities from Lake Fryxell liftoff mats and glacier meltwater in Antarctica - MAT-03 (spades assembly) (version 2) ... | reverse complement strand
ATGGTGTCGGTGTCCACCTTGATATCCGTCCAGATGCACTGGTTGTCCGGGTTGGAAGGGAAGGGGATATGGCCACGCGCCAGAATGGGCAGTTTCGTAAAGGTGGCTATGCCGAAGTGGGACCGATAGCGGGAGTGCTGGGTGTACCGTTCGTGTGCATTCTTAAGGCCAAGGTCGTGTACCAATGGCTCCTTGGTGCGAAAGAACATAGGGTCGGGACTGTAGAAGTATTCCTGTAGACAAAGGATATCCGGGTCCTCGCGCTGGAACAGTTCGAACATGGAATTACGCGTCTCGGTGTTATGGGTCCAATTGTACAGGTCGAAGACGCGCACGTTGTAGGACATCAGCTTCACAGCCGTTCCTGCGATCTCGGAAGTAGGCTTCGCATGGCCGAAGAACTGCACATGATCGCGGATGTGCGAATACCCGGCGAGCAACAACACCCCGGACAGCAGCATGCGTTTCGGTCGGAAGAAAGCCCACCAACCCAAGAATAACAGATGCAGTGCGACTTGGAAGGTGAAGGTCATGGCCAACACGGCCAGTAGCCAGCTGGTCACCGGGCTAACGTATGGAGCGCAATAGGTAGCGAGCAGTACCAGAGCGGCCACAACGTTGGCAGACCACATGGGCAGGTGCCACCGCGAAGGTCGTTTCGGCTTTTCCTGAAGATCAGTGCGCGCCATCGGGTGGGTACAACAGAGGCTAAGAAGACCCTGCTTTGAAGAGGAAATCCTTTTCCGTCTTGGTCAAACTATCATAGCCGCTTTTCGAGATCTTGTCCAAGATGGCGTCCACACGGGCTTGCTTGTCCTGCCTTTCGGTATTCGGACCTTTCTCCCGTACGACGGTGGACTTGGCATAGGGCTTCTCCACACGCAATTTGCTTTTCTTCTTGTTGGAGAAGGCACGAATGAGCATTTCCCAGAATTCCACGAAGCGCAAGGACCAATCATTCCCCTTGGTCAATTGCCGGGCTGCCACGAACCCGTAGAGGGCCCCGCCGATGTGTGCTTCGTGGGCAACGCCATCGCCGGAACCGATCCCGATCAGGTCCAACAGCAGGAACACGCCGGCGACGTACATGAGCTTCACCGGACCGATCAGGATCAGATTCACGATCATGTCCGGCCGGTATGCAGCGATGCCGATGAAGACACTGAGCGCACCCGCTGAAGCACCGAGAATGCCTGGTGCTGCGCCGCCACCATGGAAGCCCGGCATCAAGTTCTGCACCACGATGAAGAGCACTACGCCGGTAAGTCCGCCAAGGAGATAATGCCCGAGCAAGCGTTTCCCTCCGAGCAGATCCTGGAACAACCGACCACCGAACCATAACAGGATCATGTTCCAGAAGATGTGCCCAAGACCGGTGTGCGTGAACATGTACGTGAACAAGGTCCACGGCCGTGTGGCCAAGGTGCCCAGATCCGCCGTTGAACGCAGCCATTGCACCACGTACTGATCACGCAAGGCCTGTGCCCCGGCACCACTACCGCCCACAGGCAACAGCACCAAATACACCAGCACCAACCCCACGAATACCGCAAGGTTGATCAGGATCAGGCGCACTGTCATGCCGCCCATCCGCCATTGCATCTTCAGATCATCCAGTGGTCCCATTGTTTTTGTTCTGATCGGTACAGGGTATCGAGTACCGGGTATTGAGTACGATACCCGGTACTCTGTACCCTGTACTATGTACCCTGTACCTCTTCAACCTACTCCCACGGCTGCTTTTCCTTCCACACTTTGATGAAAATAAATCCCACCACCATGCCACCCAAATGCGCTAGGTGTGCCACATTATCTCCGGGGCTGTTCTGCAACCCTTGGAACAGGGCCAACGCACCGAAGATCCATACAAAATACTTTGCCTTGATCGGAATGAACAGCGGGAACACCATCAATTCCACATTTGGGAAGGTCATGCCGAAGGCGAGCAGTACGCCGTAGATCGCCCCGGATGCACCGAGCATGGGGATGTTCAAGATCGCATTCAAGCGGCCCATCGGGTCGTCCGTGTAGTTGCGGCCTTGTGCCCATAGCTCCATGCCTTGGCTCTTCACAGTTGCAACTGCTTCCGGTCCCAATGTATCTGCGAGCCGGAAGTATTCGATCGCATGCACCCCGGAGTAGAAAAGCGCCGCGCCAACACCCGTAACGAGGTAGAATGTCAAGAAGCGTTGCGAACCCCAGCGGTACTCCAAAGGTGGACCCAGCATGAAGAGGCCGAGCATGTTCAACGCGATATGGCCGAACCCACCATGCATGAAGATGTGGGTCACCAACTGCCAGGGTTGGAACAGGGGTGAAGCGAAGTAGTGGAGTGCGAACCAAGTGTCCATGTTCGTGCCACCGAAATTCCCGAGACCGGAGATCTTGATCAGGAATAGGATCACGTTCAGGATCAATAGGTTCTTCACCACTACCGGCAGTCCGGTAAAGGGGTTGGCATCAGTTCGCATCAGCGTTCAAAACGTTGGTTGAGGTCGTCGAGCCCATAGGTGATCAACGTGGGTTTACCGCCCGGCGTGTGGTAGGGCATTTCGCAAGCGAAGAGACGATCGATCAGGTCATGCATTTCCGTGCTGGCCAACACGCGTCCGGGTCTTATGGCCATGCTCTGTGCCATTCCACGTGCCAAGGAATGGTGCCTTTCATTTCGCAGGTTTCCTTTCTCGTTCTTCAATTGTTCCAGCAGTTGTTCAAGGAGTTTCGTTGGATCCTCTTCCGCTGCTTCAGCGGGCATGCCGTTCACTTGCACAGTGCGGCCACCGAACAGTTCAAGATCGAAACCCATGCTGCGCAACTCGGGCAACACATCCTGCACCATGGCGAGGTCGGCCGCACTCAGTTCCACATGGCGAGGGAAAAGTTCCGTTTGGCTGGTGCCTACGCCCTGTTCCAGCAGCTTCAAGTTGCGTTCGTAGAGGATCCGTTCGTGTGCCCGCTGTTGGTCCACCACCATGAACCCACTGCGCAGTTGGGCCATGATGTACGTGCCGTGCAGCTGGAAAACGGGCCGCTCGCCGGGTGTGCCCGCATTCTCGCGCGAAGGCATGATGCGTGTGGCCTCCTCACTTTCGGGTAGAGTTTCCGTTGTGGGGTCGGCATCGCTTTGGAGCGCGAACAGTTGTTGCCAACCTTCCGTGCTCGGGCGTGGCGGGGCCGTGAAGGCGCCCAGATCATTCGGGCGCCAAGCGGGTACCGTCGGAGCAGTGGCCGCTGGCCGGTCCCCACCGAAGGCGGCGAGTATCGCTGGTTCCGGTTCGAAGTCCAAGCTGGGCACGATATTGAACCGCCCCAATGCACGGCGCACCGCGGCATGGACTATGGCGTAGACGGTGCGGTCGTCACGGAACTTGATCTCCGTTTTGGTGGGGTGGATGTTGATGTCGATGTGCGCCGGATCCAACTCGATGAACAGGAACCACGAAGGGTAGTTGTCACGAGAGACCAATTCGTCATACGCCTTGCGAACAGCGTGGTCGAGGTAGCTGCTCCGGATGAAACGGCGGTTCACGAAGAAGTACTGTTCCCCGCGCGAGCGTTTAGCGAATTCCGGCTTGCCCACGAAGCCCGATACCTCCATTAGGTCGGTGGCTTCTTCAACCGGCACCAATCGCTCATCATACTTACGGCCGTACAGCTGCACAATGCGTTGTCGCTCGGCGCCCGGTGCCATGTTGTACTCCTCCTGATCGTTGTGTACGAGTTGGAAGGAGAGGTCCGGATGGGCGATCGCCAGCCGGTGGAACTCGTCCAGGATATGTTTCATCTCCACGCCGTCGCTCTTTAGGAACTGTCGGCGGGCTGGCACATTGTAGAAGAGACTGCGAACGGCGATGGTGGTGCCCGGTGGACAGGCGATCGGTTCGGTGGCCTTGATCCTGCTGCCTTCGATCAGGATCCGAGTGCCCAGTTCCTGATCATGTTCACGGGTCCGCAATTCCACTTGTGCGATCGCAGCAATGCTGGCCAACGCTTCTCCCCGGAATCCTTTGGTGCGTATAGTAGCCAGATCATCGGCGAGGCGGATCTTACTGGTGGCATGGCGTTCGAAGGCGGTGCGGGCATCAGTGGGACCCATGCCCAAGCCGTCATCGGTTACTTGGATCAACGTTCGACCGGCATCCTTCAGTACCAGAACAATGGTCGAAGCTTGAGCATCTACGCTGTTCTCCATCAGCTCCTTCACGACGCTGGCGGGTCGTTGGACCACTTCACCGGCGGCGATCTGGTTGGCTACATGATCGGGCAACAGCCGAATAAGGTCCGCCATTCTATAGCTGCACGAGACCGAACCCCTTGATGATGAAAAAGACGACAACGGCCACAATTCCAAGGGTGAGCAAATAGCGTTGCACTTTGCCTTGGCCTGTATGTTGCCGCTGCCAAGAATGCCGCATGCGTTGAGCAAGCAGTTCCCGGTCAACCCCATTCTTTCCGATCACACGTTTTGTACTTTCCTCGCGGGCCTCTTTCTCGGCATCGTAATAGCGCGTAGCGAGTTCGAACCTCTTTGGTCCGCGTTGGCGGAAGAGGCTGAACATGGCCGGTAGTTTCGGGGCAGGCATGGGCGTGACCCTGCCAAACTGGGCAGGCAGGCACAAAAGTAGCCGTTGTGGCGTGATACACTTTTCAGACAGGATGGAAGGTTAGGAAGGACCAGGTCCAACTCATTGGCACAGAGGGAAAGGACTTCACACTTCTACTGGACAAGGACCGAGCATGCAGGGCTATCGCCTCTTGATAGATCCCTGCGGGATCAAATAGAACGCTTTTGCCATACCGGTCAAAACCCTGAGCGCGTACTTGTGCCATCTCTACTTCGCGCCCTTCGGAAGCTCAACGTGACTTTATGCCACGGATCCGCACGTCCCGCATGATCCCGCAGTACTGCGGAATGCGGGAGGTCACGGATGAATACAAGAGGTGGGACGAAGTCGCCAATTGCTGGAATGTGGATCCTATCCGTGAAGATCAGTGCATATCCGTGGATACCGCTTCAGGAACTTGCGCCACAGGTGCAGTGTCAAGAGGCGATCGCCCTGAACGAGCAGGAGGCCATTTCGCGGTGAAATGTATCTTCAGCGCCCTTTTGACGTAGAAAGGTGCGACCCGGAATGCTTGACCGACATGTCACTATATCCCGAAGTCTGCTGCGTTGCCTGATCATGGGCGTGCTGTATGTTGCGAACGCCATAGGGTTTTCCGCAATGGCCCAGACCAGCGAGGTAGTGCCGGCATTGGTGGTCTATGGCGAGAGCAAATTGGTAGAGGACGAGGAAGCGCTGACGGATGAGCGCTTAAGCGTGTTGCTTGACTCGCTCTGTACCCTGGACCCCGCCCCGGAAACGCTCATTCGCGATCTGCGCTTGTTCCAGCGGATCCGTGGCATGGACAACGATGAGATGGTGGTGCTCATCGATTCGTTGTTCGAATTGGATACCGTTCCCTATGCCTTGGTGAACGAGATCAATCTGTATGTGGACCAATTGCCCACCCAGGCCGAAGTGGACCAAAGTCGGTTATTGGCATGGACCAATGGTCCGGAGGGTCCAGCGGCGGAACTCTACGGGAATTGGGATATTTCCGGTCCGAACTGTTATGGCGATCTGCCCTTTGCCGGGGACAGTATCGTTCAATTGAAGCTGATCGATGCCGCACTCAGTTGCGGTTTCCAAATGCCGGTACCACCTATCGTGACAAGCCTTTTCGGGTACCGCGAAGGAAGGAACCACAATGGGGTGGACCTGGATCTTGAGGTTTGGGATTCAGTGCGATCCAGCTTTCCAGGCGTGGTGCGCTTTGCAGCCGCTTTCGGCGGGTTTGGCCGACTGGTGGTTGTGCGCCACTACAATGGTTTGGAAACCTTCTATGCCCATCTGCATCGCTTCAAAGTGGAGGTGGGGCAAGAGGTTGAAGCCGGTGATGTGATCGGACTTGGCGGCAGCAGCGGTCACAGTTCGGGCAGCCACTTACATTTCGAAGCACGGTACAAGGGGATCCCGATCGATCCGGCCCGTTTGATCGACCTTACCACGGGCAATTTGCTGTGCGATACCTTGGTGATCAAGCGGCAGCGCAATGGCTATGCAGCCTACCCGAAAGGCACCCGGTTCCATACGGTGGTCAAGGGCGAACACTTGGTGGCCATAGCAGCGGATTATGGTGTTCCGGTTCCTGCCTTGTGCTATCTCAATGGGCTTCCGGAGCGGGCGCGTTTGCGCGTAGGCCAACGGTTGATGATACTGCCCAGTGCCTCTGTTGAGCAGTTCGTTCACGTGGTGCATTGATCACCGGTCCGCAAGCCGGTCCGCTTCCTGTTATCGTTCCGGACAGTTGAGGTCAAAGCCTTGTTCCACGCGGATCTTCGACATTCTCCCGTTACACTGTTCACAATTGGAAAGCGCTATGTCCCTAGGGGCTTTGGCACGCGAATAGCTTCGCGACTTGCATCGCATGAAACGGAAGTCATCCATCGCGGCCGTACTCTTGGTCACCGCACTCTCTCTAGGTAACGCTCAAGCACCGCCAAGTGGAACGGGCACTGTTCCACCTTTCCTGAAAGGCGCAACCCCTTGGGCCGATTCCGTCTTCAGCACGCTTTCCCTGGAGCAAAGGATCGGTCAACTGATGATGGTCGCGGCCTACAGTGACCGGGATGCCAAGCATGAGAAGGAGGTGGAGACGCTTGTAAGTGAGAAGGGCATCGGAGGGATCATCTTCTTCAAGGGAGGTCCCGCCCGGCAGGCCAAGCTCACCAACAGGTTACAAGCGGCAGCACGCACACCGTTGCTCATCGGCATGGACCTGGAATGGGGGCTTGCCATGCGGTTGGACAGTACCATCCGTTTCCCACGACAAATGACACTGGGTGCATTGCGTAGCGATACATTGATCGAGGCGATGGGTCTGGAGATAGCGCGTGAGATGAAGCGGTTGGGCATTCATGTCAGCTTCAGTCCGGTTTTGGATGTGAACAACAATCCGGCGAATCCGGTGATCAACGACCGCAGCTTCGGCGAGGACCGCGAGGCCGTGGCGCGCAAAGGCATCGCATACATGCAGGGACTGCAGCGCGGCGGTGTGATCGCAACGGCGAAACATTTTCCCGGGCACGGCGATACGGACACCGACTCGCACAAGGCCCTGCCGATGATCACACATGGCCGCGCCCGTTTGGATTCCGTGGAATTGTATCCGTTCCGCAGGCTGGTGGATGAAGGCTTGGCCGCCATGATGATCGCCCACTTGGAAGTGCCGGCCCTGGACAGCGTGAAGGGTGTACCGAGCACCTTGAGCAAACCGATCGTAACGGGTATCCTGGAAAAGGAACTCGGGTTCCGCGGGCTGGTGTTCACCGATGCGCTCAACATGCAAGGTGTGGCAAAAGCGGATAAACCGGGAGAGGTGGAACTGCGTGCCTTGCTCGCGGGGAATGATGTGATGCTGTTCCCGATCGATCCGGCCAAGGCCATCGCACGCATCAAGTTGGCGGTGGACAGCGGTGAAGTGGATCGTGCGGTGATCGATCAGAAATGCTTGAAGATCCTACGTGCCAAGGAGTGGGCCGGACTTGCAACCATGAAGCCTATTGCGACCAAGGACCTGTATGCAGAATTGAACGGCAGTTATGGCAATTTGCTGCGGCGCAACGTATACGCCCATGCGATCACCGCGTTGAACGATCACCACCGCATACTGCCGATCGGCGCACTTCAGGACCTACGGATCGCTTCGGTGGTGATCGGCGATACGATGGGCAACCCCTTCCAGATCGGACTGCAACGCTATGCACCGGTTGAACTGTTCCGTTGTGACAAGAACATACGTAAGGACAGCCTCCAAATACTTCTGCGACAATTGGAGAACTACGACCGGGTCATCGTATCCGTCCACAACACCACGTGGCGCGTCAACAAGGAATTCGGTGTTCCGCAAAGTGCGATGGACATCGTGCGGGAGATCGCCGCACGGAAGAAGACCATTTTCGCACTCTTCGCCAATCCGTATGCATTGGCCAAAGCAAGTGGTGGACAGTTGTTGGCTTCCACCTTGGTGGCCTACGAGGAAACGGAGGAAACGCAGGACCTGATGTCCCAAGCGATCTTCGGAGCGATCGGTACGGATGGGCGCCTGCCGGTCACTGCTTCACCCTTCTTCAGGTTGGATGATGGGGTGCAGTTGAAGGCGAATGGCCGTTTCACCTATACCATGCCCGAGGCGTTGGGAATGAGCGGAAAGGCGCTAATGGCCATGGACGAGATCGTCGCAGAAGGCATCAAGGCGAGCGCCTATCCCGGTTGCGAAGTATTGGTGGCTGTTGATGGGCAGGTGGTGCTGAACAAAGCGTATGGCTATTCCACTTACGCGAACAAGAGAATAGTACGGCCCGATGATATTTACGATCTCGCCTCCGTCACCAAGGTCGCGAGCACCACATTGGCGCTGATGCGTTTGGTGGATGAAGGGAAGCTGGACCTCGACAAGGAGGTTGGTGATTACCTGCCAGAGGTATCGGAGCTTTCCAAGGAGCATGGGCGCATCGAACTGCGTGACATCCTTACACACCAAGCAGGGTTGAAGGCATACGTTCCGTTCTATACCAAATTGCTCAAGGACGGTAAACTGCGGAAGGAGCTGGTCTCCGATTCAGCCACAGCTGCATTTCCGGTGCGCGTGGCACAAGGGATGTACATCCCCCAGGTCTATGCGGACAGCATGCTCACATGGGTGGTGCAAACACCGTTGTCAAAGCGCGGAACGTACTTGTACAGCGACATGGGCTACTACCTCTTACAGGCCATCGTCGAGCAGCTTTCGGGCATGTCATTGGACCAGTTCGTATCCACAACATTCTACACACCGATGGGCGCAAGCACGCTGGGCTACAAGCCTTGGGAACATTTCGCTCTGGACCGTATTGCACCGACGGAATTGGACAAGAATTTCCGGCAACGCCAGATACAGGGTGACGTGCATGATCCTGGTGCAGCCATGAAAGGTGGGGTAGCTGGTCATGCGGGACTTTTCAGCAACGCCAACGATCTGGCCATGATCATGCAGATGTTGGTGAATGCTGGTACATACGGAGGAACGCGTTACTTGAGCGATAAGGTTGTGAAGGAATTCACCAAGTGTCAATTCTGTTCCACCAGCGGTACGGGCAACCGCAGAGGTTTGGGCTGGGACAAGCCGGTCCGTGGAAAGGGTGGACCAACGTGTGAATGCGTGAGCTACGCGAGTTTCGGACACACTGGATTCACCGGTACAATGGCGTGGGCCGATCCCGAAAGCAAGGTCGTGTATGTGTTCTTGAGCAACCGCGTATTCCCCGATGCCACCACGAACAAACTGGCGAGCATGGGCATTCGCACACGCATACAGGAAGTGATACACGGTGCCGTTGCCGATCGCGTTAAACCGGAGCGGATGAGCACCACGAAGTTGCAGCCTGCGGCGCGGTAGATAACAAATGGTACAGATGAAGAAGTACGAAGACATCAAAACGTTTGACGAGCTCATTGAAAAGGAGCACGGAAAGATCGGCTCCAAAAAGAGGAACAAATATGATGAAGGAGCCCAAATGTTCATCATCAGTGAAATGCTCAAGGAGGCTCGAAAAGCGGCCAACTTGACGCAAGAACAATTGGCCGATCGGACCGGGACGAAGAAGAGCTATATCTCAAAACTGGAGAACGGCAAAGGGAATATCCAGCTCTCTACATTGGTAGGGATCTTTGAGCAGGGATTAAAGAGAAGGATCGGATCGACGTTCCTCTGAGCAAGACGAAACCCCAACGCACACTGGCGCGATAGTGCGGAATGCTCCAGTTGATCCCTATTGTTCCAAAGAACAATTACCTTTCCGGTCTGATCAACGAACCATGCGCTTTCCACGTCCATCAGTTTTCCTACTCGCCTTCTTAGTCCTCGCTTCCGCTTGCAAGAAGGATGACGACGCTCCAGCCACTCCATCCAGTCCAACGCCAACGGCCGATCCACGCCCGGACGCGAAGTTCACCGCTAGTTTGGTGGACTCCTATAACAATGGGAATCTGTACACAGCAAGCAACGGGACAGCAGTGGCCTATGGCCTTACATGGACAGGTCTCTATATAGGTGATGTCTCCTTGAACAATTTGCCGTTGGATACAATGTTCGGCATCTACAGCATCAGTAGCAACACTACTAGTTTGGATCTCTCTTCGGGCAATGCTTCATGGTTCATCACAGGTGGTAGTGGCTTCCAGCCCTTCTTACAGGATGTGAACGATATCGCCTTTCCGAGCATCGGGCCGGTGAACAGTTCGGATACCATCCACAGAGGGCAGAGCTACACCTTTTCCACCGCAAATGTTAGTGGTGCCGATTCAGTCATTTTCATGCCTGACTTCTTCAACCGGAGAACTCTGGTTGGTAACCCCACTTCTATCACGCTCACTCCAAGTGAGACGGCGGCTATGCAATTGGGTACGACGTATGCCAGCATCGCAGCAGTAACGTACACCGAGCATGTGATCGGAAACCGCCGCTGTGAATTCCGCAAACAGCGCAGCGCTGTTATGTTGCTCGAGGTAGCGGACTAAGAGTAGTCGTTCGGTCCACCACAGTTCACGTCGTGCAAATCGGTTGTTGGACTGTGCAAGTGTCGATCATGATCTACCCTAAGATGGCCTAGAACGGATACCCGATCGCGATATTCAGAATGAAATTATTGGAAATTTTCGGGGCTTGGTCATTGAACACCCAACGGTCTCCTTTCGGCAGATCAGGTCGGCGGAGCGGGGTGGCGAGGTCCAGACGGATCACGATCACTTCGGGGTCGAAACGAAGGCCTATACCCGCACCCACAGCGAGTTCATCCAGTGCCGTGTTCCAATTGAATTGGCCTCCTGGGCGCTGTGGATCATTGTTCAGAAGCCACACATTACCGGCATCGGCGAAGATGGCTGCTTTGATAGGACCACCGATCACCCATCGGTACTCGAGGTTCGCTTCGAATTTGATATCACCGACTTGGTCGATCAGCAGGTTCTGCGGATTTGTGCTGTTGTCGGAAGGGGAGTAGGTGCCCGGACCAACACCCCGCGCCCTGAATGCACGCAAGCTATTGGTGCCGCCGCTGTAGTACTGTTTCACGTAAGGGGTTACTGAACTATTCCCGAATGGCACGGCAACAGAGGCCAACACACGCGAAGCGATCTGCGCGCCTTTGTTCCCGATCCGTTGGAAGAACCGCACTTCCGGTCGGAACCGAACGAACTGGGAGTATCGCTCCCCTAACAGCTTATAACCATCAACCGGCCGTGGACCGCTGATGGCATTCACACCGGAAATGATGTTACCGCCTTCATCGGCCCCTACACTGAGCAGCCACCACGAGAGGTCGGCCTTGCTGCGTTGCGATGTGCGTGTGTACGTGTATCCGATACCAACGATGAACTGCTCGTCGAAACTGCGGCGGATCGTGGGGTTGCTATCAAGAAAAGCATTGAAGGCGTCACTGGCATAATAGAGTTTGCTGTAGCTGATGTCGAGCACCTTCAGATCATGCCAGACCTGTGTGTTGAAACGCCACACGTAACTGTAAGCGCCGTTGACCGACTCCAATCCATAGAGTCCGATCCGACGAAAGATACCATAGCCCACATCGACCCGAGTGGTGGGAACAGAGTAACGCGCCGATCGCAGGAACGGCAGTAAGGCGAGGCGTGGGAGCACCAAGGAAGCTTTGATCCCGATCTCATAAGCAATGGTTCCCTTGTTCTGTCCGGCAAGTTGCGTTTCAAAGCGGCCGTTCAGGTCCACCGTGAACAACTCCGCACCGCGAAACAGGTCTCGGTCCTTGAAACCCACTTTGATCCCCGGACCCGCGAAGTTGTTGCTCTTACTGGTGGCATTCAACTCCGTGAATAACGAGAAACGCTTTTGAGGAGTGAGCAGAACATCCGCGATCAGTGCTGCTTGTTTCGTACTGTCATCGCGGAAGTCCACTTGCACGGTGCGGAAGGTGCCATAGCTGCCCAAGTAACGTTTGGTCTGCTCTGTGAGCAATTGTGAGTAGTAGTTTCCGGCGTGCAGGAACACCCCGCGTGTGATCGTGCTGGGTCGGAACATGTTCAAGTAGTTGATGTACTTCACACTGTCCTCGGGGAACGTATCGTTCGGTGCAAGCAGATCATCATGATCGCCATGCACGAATACCTCGCTCATCAGGTACCGCGTTCGCTCGACATCACCAGTGGAGAGCTTTACCCGAAGGCGCATATCCACCTGGTGATCACCCACCGTGGTATCTGCAGCGAATTCAAGATCGTCATCCCTGAAGCGATAGAATCCCATGTTCCGCAATGCGTCCGCGACACGTGTGCGCTCTGCGACCAGCGCTGCCAAATGGTAAGGGTC
>Ga0335394_10007391_pt1 | contig 12421 bp, 15 predicted proteins | sample MAT03_FD_205741 | JGI IMG/M metagenome (GOLD analysis project Ga0335394, IMG submission 205741) | Freshwater microbial communities from Lake Fryxell liftoff mats and glacier meltwater in Antarctica - MAT-03 (spades assembly) (version 2) ... | reverse complement strand
CAAGAGAGGTCTGGGAAAAATTGAACAGCACGTTGGAACGTTGGCTCAAAGGCAAACTGCTTTCCATGCTCCTCGTTGCGGTCCTTACCGCCTTGGGACTGTGGCTCATGGGCATTCCCATGGCGCTCACGCTTAGCCTACTGGCCGGCATCCTATGCTTCATCCCCAACTTCGGTCCGTTGCTTTCAATGGTCCCAGCCGTTCTCATCGCCCTGCTCCAAGGGCCGGACATGGCGCTGTACGTGGTACTGCTTTATGTGGGCATCCAATTCTTGGAAAGCAATTTCATTACACCGCAGATCCAAAAGAAGATGGTCGATCTGCCGTTGGCCATGATCATGATATCCCAGATCACGTTGGGCATGCTCACCGGCACCTTGGGTCTGATCCTCGCCACACCGATCGTGCTGATCATCATGGAACTGGTGAAGATGCTGTATGTGGAAGACGTGCTGGGAGGTGGAGCTGAGGACTGAGATGCTCGAGCTACCCTCTATTCCATGGATGTGAATTGCGGAATGCGAACCGATGCATGTAGGAATTCCTGATCGCCGAGTTCCATAGCTGCTGTAGCTCTGTGACCCGTCCATGAACAAGATCGCCAAGGATCCCTGAAGACCCTTGGCGATGCATGCTTACAGAAAGGGAGATTCACTTCTCGGCCATTTCCATGGTCTTACGCACTTGCTTCACATGGTCCAAGTTCTGTTGGACCGTTGCGCGTTGGGATGTTGCCAAAGCGCGGGTCTGTGAAGAAACTTCCTTGTCCAGTACAGCTTCATAACGGTCCAGCAAGTATTGCTCGCCGCGCTCGCACTCGTTCAACATATTGGAGCTGTCGTTTGAACCGAGAGATTCGCGAATGTCCATCCACGCACGGTGAAGATCGCCCTTCAGCGTACCTGCTTCACGCGGCTCCTTTCCTGGGTCCGCTTGGCGGCTGAGTGCTACCACATCGCTCAAGAGCTTTACGCGGCTTGAGGAAAGGCGGTTCAATAATTCCTTAACGCGGCCATTGTCCGCTTTGTCCGCTGCTTCCATATATCCCTTATGGCTATCGGCAAGCAGATCTTGGATGTTGTTCAGTTGGGTGATGTCGTCCTTCAGTTCCATGATGTTTGTGTTTTGTTTTGGACGTGCGATCATTGGGCCGATCAACACTGTAACATAATGCCTGCTCGGATCTTATGACCAACAGGGACCATTGTGCGGAACCTGGTACGAAAGGGAATTCTCAACTCCATGGAGGGGTTTGCACATTTCGTGGAAGCGTTGTCGAAGGATCTCCACACTGTTCAAAAACCTCAGCTGAACGGTGCCATTGGTACAGCGGGAACCCGAGGTCGATCAACACCCTTCATAAGAAAGGACCGCCTTGGGTATTTTCCCAAGGCGGTCCTTTCTAGCATGCACTCAACACCGCGTGCCGAGATCGATCGGGATCAGAACCCCTTCTCTTTCGGGTCGGGTTCCCGCTCTTGGTCATTGCTCGGTTGGGCTATAGGCGAAGTACCGAACTTGCCACTGCGGTGATCACTGTAACCACCACCACCCGTGCTCTGATCAGTGGAATAGGAACCGCGCGTAGTGGCCCCCGTCTGGATGCCCGTGGGGATCGTACCCGAATTGGGGTCGTCCATGGCCGTATCGGTATCACGCGGCTCTCCGTCGTGCAAGGCTTCTTCAATCTCTTCTTCGTCCTTCTTGAGTTCGTCCTTTGTGCGGACCACTTTCCGTTCAGTGTCCTTCTGCTGATCGGAGCCATCCGTTTTCCCTCCTGCTTTTGCTGTGTGTTCCATCGATATTGCTTTTGGTGTACCGACTGCCAAGTCCATGCCACCGATCAGGTGAATGGTCGAGGGGTCGAAGGCGTTTGATCCAGTCCCTCCATTCGACACAATGGAATGGATAGTTGATGGTTGCGTATTCTCATGAAAGTATCCAAAGCGTGTTCTGCGGTCCGGGTTTTGTAGAGGGTGTTGTCATGTTCACTGCACATGTCCGCTTACAGCAGTTGTTGGATCGCAACCAACACTTTACATTCGATCTTCGCGCCGAATGCAGGGTCTACTCTGGAGTGGTGGCCGCCTATCGGCCTCCGTTCTCCTCCGGTTTCACGGACCTCATGAATGCGCTCTCGCATGCGTACGCCCATGATTCCATCTTGATGGTGAGCGTGCGCCTCGATGGCAACTTGCGTTACGACAGTTGCAGGTTGTTCACCGATGAGGCCAGTGCATTGTTCTTTGCGCAGCGGGAACAGCAGCACACCGTTTTCAACTTGAACCGCAGTTTGGAGGTCCATACAAAAGAACCAGGTCCATCGCACGGTACAGAACACGAGGTGCTGCAGTTCCCGATCCGATCTTGATCCCTGGAATGGAGAAGCCCCGGACCATTGGGTCCGGGGCTTCTTTTGCGATAAGGGTCCAACCTCAACCGCAAGTCACACAACAAGCAGATCACTTGTCGTTCATACGCGTGCTGCGCGCATCTTGATCCTCCTGCTTGCGGGCAGTGGGTGTAGTCGTCTTGTTCTGGCCCTTACTATCGGTGGTTTTCTTTCCGCCTGGGGCCGGAGTGTTCGTCTTCTTGTTCGTGGTTGCCATTGTACGTGCTTTCAATTTTACTGATGCATGGCGTGCATCGCGCTTGTTCCCAGATGCGGGAACAGTGAACGATCATGCCCAGATCCCATGCCCACTATACTTTGTGCGTGATAGGGTTGCGCGATCTTTCCAAGGTGTGGAAATTCTGCGCCGATGGACCCGTTCAACTGTGGCATTTCAGACACGATCAACTGGACGAGAGGAACTGTTCGTGACGCTCCAGAGGTGACTTGTGGCAACGCCAACTTCCCAAGGGTTTATGGATTTTCGCTGGAGCGGTACGAAAATGCGTGCGGTCAAACTGGCCTTCTGAGATCTATCTTGTAGACCCCCACAGGGATCTGTGATCAAACCTCTATTTGCTTGGGCCAACTGTACAGGACCTAGTGTCTTTCGGGGAAGGCATTCATGGAAGCTTTCTCGTTCGTTATCCCTCCTTCGGGAGTATTATATGGGTCGGTTCGAATATCTTTCCACCTGAACGGTCCAGATCAAAGTACCTGACCCCGCAACAATTTGAACAATGCAGAAGCAACGCCTTTTCACCTTCTTTCTATTCTTGTCCTTCGTTCAGACCATTGCTGCACAATACAGTGAGTTATGGTCCGTGCGATTACAGGGCGGCGCCATGACAGGGGAAGACCTCCTCTTGCATGCCAACGGGGACGTGACGATCTGCGGCACCAACAATTTCACGGCGCGCTTCGATGCACTTGGTAACCTCATTTGGCAAACGAGCATGCTCTTGGAGGACCCGCTCGGATTTTGCGTCAAGCTACTGCCCACCTCCGATGGAGGAACGTGCGCCATTGGCGATTACGAGGATCAAACGGGCACGGGAAATCTAATGGGCCTGCATCAGGATGCGTCGGGCACACTATTGGGTACAGCTATTGTAAACACACCCGGTACGAACACGGGAGATGACTTCCGCGATGCCGCGCAGGACAGCGAAGGGAACATCTATCTGACCGGGCAGTTCGCGATCAATTTCAATGCTGCGGCCGGTCTTGCCAAGTTGGATCCGCTCGGGAATTTGCTCTGGCAGGTTGCACTTCCTCCACCGCCCGGTTGGGGTTTCGGACAAGGCTATGCGGTAGCATGTTCGAGCGACGCGCTCATTTACGTCCTCGCCAGAAATGTCTTGGGGTGTTCACTCCTTCGTTACTCTGCAATGGGCGATCTTATCGGAACTACGGACTTTGATATCGTGCTCGTGGAGAATGGCAACATACTCGCTGTGGATGCCTTGGGCAATGCCGTGTTCGGTGGTTCGCACGGGAACCAGTTCAACATGACCAAAGTACTACCGAACGGCGCCGTTCTCTGGAGCCACGACTTCGCATACCAAGGTCTTGCGGCCAACGGCTCCCACATCACCAACATCTTGTGCGATGGGGCCGGGAACATTTATGGTTCTGGGAGCGCTGGCACCCTCTTCCAATACGGGCTGCTCACCAAGTTCACTCCGGCAGGCACCCAGGTCTGGGCGGACACCACGGAGACGTCTTACATGAGCCCTGCGTACTTGACGCGCAATAAGGAGCGTATGCTCCTGCACAATGATCGGCTGACACTTGCCACGCTCTATTTTACCGCGCATCTCTATGAATATGACACGCTGGGTAACCGTCTTTCCCGTCAGCTCTTTATTGTTGACGGTGAGCCATTGCCACGTGTGAACGCCATGAGCAAGGATGATGCAGGCGATCTGTATGTGACAGGAACGCTCCCTTCCGGTCCCAGTTATGTCGGCTACATCGCCAAGTTCGCTCCTGCTGCTCCCACAGCGGTGGAAACAATTCAGATGCGTGAACCGACTGTCTACCCTGTTCCTTGTGTCGATCAACTTTGGATGGATCTTCTGCCCAATGGAATGCCGGTGGAAGTGGTGGATGTCAACGGTCGGATCATCTTGAATGGTTCTTTACAAGGCGGCATGTTGGACGTTAGCGTATTGCCCAATGGCCCATACATCCTTCGCACCCCTGATGGCGGAAGAACCAGATTCTTGAAAATTGACCGTTAGAACAAGGGGGACGATCCTCTGGGATATGCCTTTCTCAGAGAGTGATTTGCATAGTTGAGGCAAGTGCGGAAGGCGGATCATGGATGCACGCTCGCCAGGACGCATGCTTCCGTTTTCCAGATGATGCCCAAGGAGGACTTGCTCAAGCACTTGACGGAACAAGCCAATGGCCCGGAGACGAAAACGACCGTGGCCAAAGCGGAAGTCACAGGGACACAAGGACCCGTGGTGCATGGTGCCGATCAGTACGCGAAGGTGGACTACCGTTTGACCATCAACATTACCACCACGGAGGGAAAAAAGGATGATGGTACGCCCTTCACCAAGGAAGAACAGAGCGAGGCGGACGAATTCACCTTGGAGTTGATGAAAGCCGCGTACGGCGACAAGAAGGTGCTGTTCGATGAGCCGACGCGCACCTTCACCATCGAACAGAACGACAGTATGTTCGCCATTCATGAAGCCAGCATAGGCGAATGGCGGTTCATGGCGGACAAAGCGGGTGCGGAGAAAATGATCAAGGCGGCGGTGCCTGAGAAGGTCTTGAAGGGGTTCAAGTGGAAACGATGACCGGTCTCCCAGCACGACCTAGCGCTACAACCCCTGCCGATCCCGAGAAATCCCAACTGCGACTAACATGTGGCTCAGGGACCCGATGACGAAGTACCTGCGCGAGGAAGTTACCCGCTTCCGCAAGTCGATCACGTGCTCTTTGTGATCCGCGAAGCGGTACGTATTGAACTTCTCCCGTATCGTCGGGTCCTTGGGTTTCTTCTCCTTGTATCGGTCCAGCACCCATTCCAGGGCGCTGCGGTTGCCGAGTTTGTAGGCCCAGGCTTCGGCGGGGATGCCCTTGATCTTCGGGACGCTGATGTGGTAGTTGTTTATGGCAGGGGAGGACATGAAGCGAAGATGAGCGAAATCGTTTCCATCTCATGACCTCCGCGTTGCATTTATCAAACTACCGTTGTGGTTCCTCTGTTGAAAGGAGCTCTGCTCGCCATCGGGATCTTGCTTGCATCCTCCTTCTGATGCTGATCTGCTTTGAACATGGAGAAGTTCCTACCCGCGTTCAGGTTCCTCTGCGGCCAAGTATTCAAGTGGATCCTTTGATCTGCTTGAATTCCATCGCATCGCCTTATGGGTGCAGGCGGATGGCGGGCATGGGTATGCTTGATCCAGACAAGAGACGAAGAGAGGATACTGCAACGAAGTCTCCGACTGAGGAAGAACTGTTTCATCCCGGTAAAAGGGGAAGTACGGATCAACAAGAGCCTTGCGACCGAAGTTCAAAGTGAAGCGTTGATGCCGCCGAAGCGAGGTTCTTCCAGGTACCCTTACGCATAGTAACGAGATGGTGATCGCCCGCAATGCAAGGTTCATCACCTGTGGACGACACTACCCAGACGTGGCATACAGTCCACACTGAACACTACGGACAAGATCCTGATGGTACGAGACGCGATCGCTATCATTCCCGCGTGACAGCGGCCATTCCGCGACAGTATGAACTGGAGAGGCATCCATGTTAAGGGATCGGAAGGGATCTTGCCAAGTCATGGAATACCGAGGTCTTTTTGATCCGGCGTGTCTCTTTCAATAACCAACTAACCAAAATAAAATGGCAGAGAGAAAGGAAGTTAAGGGCAACACCGCAGGTGGAACCCAACGTGGTGTTCAAGGCGAACGCGAAACAGGCAGCGGCCAAGGTGATGACCAGCGGCGCAGTGTGCAAGGCGAGCGCAACACGAGCGGTGACCAAGGTGGTAGTCAACAACGTGGTGTTCAAGGCGAGCGCAACACGAGCGGTGACCAAGGTGGTAGTCAACAACGTGGTGTTCAAGGCGAGCGCAACATGGGCGACGACCAAGGTGGTAGTCAACAACGTGGTGTTCAAGGCGAGCGCAACATGGGCGGCAACCAAGGTAACGGCCAACAGCGTGATCCCCAAGGGGAGCAAGGCGGCACAAGGGGCCAAATGGATCAAAAGCAGGATGATCAAGGCGGAAGCGACCGTCGCGAACAACGCCCCGATCACGGTACGGAGGAGCAGGAAGGCAACGGTGCCAGCCGCACCACGGCCAACCGTTCGGGACAGGACAACGCGAAAGGTGATGACAAAGGCGGTTCGCACGGCAACCGCTGACCAACCCATGGGATAGGTCCGCAGGTGGAATGCATATAGCCGTTCCCCTGCGGGACCCATTCCTCAAAAGAACATTCAAACCAACCAACAAGAACAAAGAACAATGGCAACCAAGAAAGAAGAAAGCACCGGCCTCCTGAAACTGCTGGAGGACCAGGTTGCTGATCTGTACTATGTAGAAAAGCAATTGACAAAAGCACTTCCGAAAATGGCCAAGAAGGCCACTAACGAAGAATTGCGTGGTTGCTTCGAAGATCATCTGGCCGAGACCGAGAACCAGGTCGGCCGTCTTGAGGAAATTTTCGAAGCGCTGGGTAAACCTGTGAAGGCCAAGAAGTGCCCAGCGATCGACGGGATCCTGGAAGAAGGCAAGGAGATCATGGAGGAGTTCGCCAATGACCCGGCCTTGGATGCCGGCTTGGTGAGTGCTGCACAGAAAGTGGAGCACTACGAGATCACCTCCTATGGCAGCATGAAAGCTTGGGCCGAGCAATTGGGCTTGGATGATGTGGTCGCGTTGATCGACGAGACCTTGGCAGAAGAGAAGGCAGCCGACGAGAAGCTCACCGGGATCGCCGAGAGCGTGGTGAACATCGAAGCTGACATGGAAATGGCGGATGCCGAAGGCTCCAGCAATTCCGGCTCGCGCAGTTCCAAGAGTGCTAGTAAGCAGCAAGCATCTTCCAACGGCAGCTCGAAAAAGGCGCCTGCCAAGGGGAGTGCGAAGTAGGGGCAACCTCTTGATGAAAGGACGTCCGGCACTTGCGCCGGGCGTCCTTTTTGTTTTTGATCCCCGCAGGCTCTCCGCCTCAGACCTTAGGAGGTCGGACCCATCTCCCAACTGATAGCTGAATTGTGCGGCGGAAGCATGGCCAGCGCCGGTGAACACGAGTGGGCGAACGAGACCTTGATCACTGAACGTGGCCTCGCGGATCTTCGATCAGGAGGTATCGCTCAGCATCGTACGAGAAACGCCTGTTCACACAGATGTAGGTGGAGGTCGCAGGTTATACCATTTGGAAGTAGAAATGCGTCCGAAGATGCGAAGCTATTTTTTGGCCATGCGATTCAAAAAATCGTTGCATAGCCGTAGCTACAGAACCATTTTTTGAAGAAGCCTGGGCGGAAAAGAGCGAGCAGGTTGGACGTATTTCTACTTCCAAATGGTATTAGATGGTCCCCTCGTTCAACGTCCAGGAGAATAACACTGATCCATGCGGAAAGTTTGTGCTCATCCATCACCACCTCCTGATCGCGGTCCAGGTTGTACACGGAGCGCTGGCCTTGGTGCTGTGCAAGCGTAAAGCCGTTTCGATGTCGTTGAATTTTCGACAACTATCGTAGTGCATCATGCCGACAGCGGGGTTCTTCCAGCCCCCAATAATACCATACGTGCGAGAGCGCATGGGCGATCACCAGTGGTGGTTCTGTAATGCGCTCAGAACCTTCTGTGGTGCCTAAAGCGCATACCACGCCGGAATATACCTGACAACTGCTGCGCAGATCATAAGTGACGCGATCTTTCTGTAAAAGAAGTCGACCAAGGTGTGTTACTACATTCTCCATTGTTGAGGCCACACAAAGAGTAGGCCTTTGGAACCCAACAAGTAAGTTTCCAGTTAGTCGAGAGCGTCGTCGTTCCGGAGTTCTTCGTGGATGGCGACCGCGGCCTTGGCACCTTCAGCGCACGCCACGGAGATGAAGTGCGTATCGATGGAGGCATCACCGGCGACGAACACACCGCGTATGCCGGTGCGTTGGTTCAGGTCGGTCACCACTTCCCCATTGGGGGCCACCTCGGTGCCTAAGGACACGGGCATTTTCCAGTTCAATTCGTGACCTGTGCAAAAGAAAAGGGCCTTGCACGGTAGTCGCTGCCCATCGCTCAGCAGCACATGCTGGAGCATACCCGCGGTGCCTTCCAATCGCGCAACAGGCACCGTGCAGAGCGTGACACCGTTGCGCTCCAGTCTGCTGCGCTCGTCCAGGGTAAAGTCATAAGGACCATCCGTCAATAGTGTAACTTCCCGGCTCCAAGTGCACAAATTCAGTGCGAGCGGCAATGCCCGGTTGCCAGGTCCGTACGCGACCAATGGTTGGTCACGGACTTCCCAAGCGTCACAATACGGACAGTGGAAAACACTGGTTCCGTAAAAGTCGTCAAATCCTGCCAGTTGCGGTAGAATGTCGCGGACGCCTGTTGCGATAAGCACTTTACGAGCAGTAAAGCACTGATCTGCAGCTGTGCGTATCGTGAAGCGCTCTCCATCGGGCACGAGGTCCACAACCTCTTCGGGCAGAACGCGCGCTCCATAGCGCAAGACCTCCTCCCGCGCAAGCTTGAGCCATTCTGAAGGCGGGAGGCCATCCCGGGTGAGATAGCCATGCGTAGCATGGGCAACACCGTTCCGGGGTTTCCCCGTATCGAACAGGAGCACGCTACGCAGGCATCGGCGCAGCATCAAAGCGGCAGAGAGACCTGCCGCTCCTCCTCCAACAATGATCACCTCCGCGTCTGATCGCATGGTCTTATTCGCGTGTTGTTTGATCCCACGGCTAGAAAATGGGGGAATTCCTAGCGAAGCTATAGGTTTCGCAGCATGTGCTGGATCTCTTCCGATCGATGGCCCCATGCCCCCCGTTGCCGACGTTCCTCATTTCCTGACGTTTTGTTTGGATGTATACACGGCTCATGCCGTTCATTTCTCTGGCAGAAGACATTGGGGACTCTAATGGTGGGGTGGTGTGCCAACACCCCGCATTGTGGAGATCATGCGCTACCATCGACATGTTCCGGGCAAGCCACGAGTTGGAGTGATCCCACCTTGGTATAGGCCCCCGTGCGCTGATCGCCGCAGAGCAAGAAGAGCCTTTCCACCTTTCCAGATGTTCATAGGCGGGTTCCGGCCCCGCCCAAGCTCCTTCGCAACTGACCCTTGGCGAGCTTGACGATGTTCAGCCGGGTAGCACTTGCGGGATGGACACCCAGCTTTTTGATGCCCCGTATCCTCATAACCGCGTCAGTTGCGAAGACGCATGATGGACGCTTGGTCCTCGACTATTTGATACCCCCAAAAGCAAAGCAGCGGACCATCACTGGTCCGCTGCTTCTTTCGGTTGCACTTTCACCACAAAGGCATTTACCGAAAGTCTTGCTTATTTACCGTCGTTGTCGTTGTCAGCATCCGTTTTCGCATCGAACTTATCCTCTTGACGATCGAACCAATTGCTGGTGCTGTCGCTCATGGTGCGCATTTCGTTCTTCGTGCCTTCCCAATCCCTATCGGTAGCGCCATCCATGCGTGGTGTGTAGCTATCCAAACGCGCGATGTTCGTATTGAGTTCGCCAACATGCGCTTCTATTTCTGCACGCTTCGTTGCATCTTTCACGCCATCGGTCAATCGCTCCTGCTGACGATCGCGACGATTCACAAGTCGCTCGCGCAGGTTCTGCATTTCCTTGCGCGCCTCATCGCGTTCATTCATCCATTCTTTGGAGTCGTCCGCTTTGGCGAGTTCTTTCTGTGCCTCCTGCATTTCGTCGTTCACGTTTTCCGTGGTGGCGCCGGGTTCGCTGCTGCACGCAACAAGAAGCATTGCGGTCATGCACGCTGTGGTCATTTTCACTTTGAAGTTCATCGTTCTGGGGGTTTGGTTTGTGTGTACCACCCCGTGCAAGTCTTGGACCAAGGCGACTTGAGCGTCGTTAAAACGCCGGAGTGTGTATTGTCCGCCACAATTATGGGGAGATCTTTACCATAGTTGGGTGAACTTGCACAACGGGTCCTGCACGCTGTGCCCATAATGCCTAGCTGAATTGTAAAGAACCCCATAAAGGTTGATCTGGGTCAATGCCAACCGAGTTGCACCCAAGCTTATCTTCACACCATGCCACAACTCTTCCTTGATCTGGATGGCGTATTGGCCGATTTTGAGGGCGGGGCGGTTGCGCTCTTGCACATGCCCGCCCATGATTTCCAGCAGCGCCATGGTGCTGGTGCGTTCTGGAAGAAGCTGGCCAATGCACCGGACTTCTACGGGTCCTTGGCCTTACTGCCTGATGCGCAAGAGCTGGTGGATGCCGTGGAACACTTGGACCCGATCATTCTCACTGGCCTGCCAATAGGAAAGTGGGCAGAACCCCAAAAACGAGCTTGGGTGGACCGATACTTCCAAGGCCTTCGGGTGATCACCACCTTGTCGCGGCAAAAGAGCACGTATTGCGAACCCGGAGATGCGCTCGTGGATGATCAGGACCGTTTTGCTGAAGCATGGAGTGATGCGGGTGGCTTGTTCATCCACCACGTAAGTGCTGCGAAAAGTTTGGTGGAGTTGCGCAAGGCAGGGTTGCTTTCAGGGTCGTCGTGCATAGGAGAATGACCACGTCCCTTTACCCTTGATCGCCAAAGTCTATTGAAGGATGCCGATCCGGTGTGCTCTTTCAAGAACCAACAGATCCTAGTATAATGGCAGAGTAAAAAGAAAGTAAGGGCAACACCACAGGTGCAACTGAAAATGTACAAGGCTGATGATATGCCGTTCGATAGCAGGTGATCGAACGAACTGGAACGACAGTGGTCCGATCATGGCTCTGTGATCGTATGTGCACAACGATCAACACTTAAAACCCAACGACCATGAGAACAAACTCACCCTGGAGCATAACGCTCGCCTTCACCCTATCCGCCTTTGCTGCTTCTGCGGCGCACCTTCAACCCCATCTTCTTTTCAGCGCCCGAATGAACGCCGCCCAGGAAGTTCCCACCAACGGAAGCACCGCATTGGGACTTGGCGGTCTAACACTCAACGCCACGCGGGACACCTTGTGCGTGAACATCGGTTGGACCGGCCTCACCTCGGCCCTCACCGGATTGCACATCCATGACGGTCTGCCCGGTGTGAACGGCCCTGTACTGGTGGACTTGGTCCCATTCATTTCCAACGACCGTGTGATGACGACCATCACCGGAGCGGCCCTCACCCCAGCGCTGATCGGCAAGCACTTGCGCGGCGAACTGTACTTGAACCTGCACACTGCCAACAACCCGAACGGGGAGATCCGCGGACAGATCATACCAGAAGCGGACATGGCCTTCGTTGCCGACCTGAACGGTATGCAGGAAGTTCCCATGGTCACCACCAGCGGTTACGGTCTGGGTACCTTCCTGCTGGCGAAGCATAATGGTGTGCTGAAGATCAATGCCACGTTCACGGGCCTCAGCGGGCCTATCACTGCGGCGCACTTCCACAGTGGTGCACCGGGTGTCAGCGGAGGCGTGGTACAGGACCTCGACACCTTCATCACTGGCAACACCATTACCGGTGACGTGGACCCCACGGATTTCCTCATGGATCTTATGGCGGGCAACATCTACCTGAACGTACACACCGCATTGAACCCGAACGGTGAGATCCGCGGGCAACTGTTGGTACCTACAGGCATCCCGTTCGACGCCATGTTGAACGGAACCCAGGAAGTACCTGCCGTTACCACCAATGGAATGGGCACAGCCAGCCTCGTGGCCACTTGGGACATGGATTCCGTGTGGTATGATGTGGTGGTGGACGGCCTCAGCGGCCCCATCCAAGCGGCACACTTGCACAATGGCGCAGTGGGCGTCTCTGGCCCCGTGGTCA
>Ga0335394_10007390_pt1 | contig 12421 bp, 7 predicted proteins | sample MAT03_FD_205741 | JGI IMG/M metagenome (GOLD analysis project Ga0335394, IMG submission 205741) | Freshwater microbial communities from Lake Fryxell liftoff mats and glacier meltwater in Antarctica - MAT-03 (spades assembly) (version 2) ... | reverse complement strand
CTTCGTCGACGGGTAACCTTCGAGGTCCCGAGGCCGAGAAGCGCATCGCACTCAACAAGAGTGTGCTGGATGCCGTGATCGAAAACGCTACCCGCACAGAGGCGCGGTTGGGCGCCGCTGATCGCGCGAAATTCGAGGAGTTTCTCACGTATGTTCGCGCGGTGGAAAAGGATGCGACGTCGATGTCGGTTGGAATGGGCCTCGCGTGTGTGCAGATGGCAAGGCCAACCAAGGCCCTGGTGCTTCCCGACATGACCAAACAGAACACGGAAACGTACAACAAAGGTGCTCACGCGGATGTCATGAACGACCTTATCGTGATGGCTTTCCAGTGCGACGCCACGCGCATTATCACTTACATGCTGGAAGACGAACGCTCCGAGTTCATCTACGGCCATGTGCCACTGAGCACTTTTACGGAGACCGAGGTCACGCCATCTCCGGGTTTTTGTGGCGAATACCACAGTGAAGGTCAACACGGCAACCCAGATGTGTATGCGTCGATCACCCAATGGAATGTCGGCAAGGTCGCGGCGTTGTGCGCAAAGCTCGACGCGATCAAAGAGGGCGACAACAGCCTTCTCGACAACAGCGTAATCCTATTTGGAAGCGCAATGCATGGCAGCAACCACGCCTGCAACATGCTTCCGATGACCTTGATTGGCAGTGGCGGAGGCAAGCTCAAAACTGACCAACACTTGGTCCTCGATAACCGCTGGTTCCGAGATCTGCACCACACGGTGATGAAAGAAGTGTTTGCCATGTCCGGGCCCGGGGTTGATGACTTCGGCGTTGCTCGAATCGATAGGCCGGCGGCGCCTATCACCGAGATTCTCGCTGGTTGAGTGTTCGATAATTGACACTAACGCGCCAACGCTCGCATAAGATCCGAAGCCATTTTGGACGGAAGGAGTTTCCGCTTGCGTATCACAGCGTAAGGCAATCGCCGGGGCTGGGTGTGGCCATATGACCCTAAAGCTTAGCCTGCCAAAAGCGTCCGCGTTCGTCGGCGAACACCCGCGCTAGCCGACGCTGCTCTTGCACCAGACCACCGTAGGTTTTCGGCACCCGAACATCTTCCAAGAAAATGAGGAATACGCGTAACGCTGCTTCAGCATCAAACAACGCCCGGTGAGCTTGCTCAATCTGGATACCTAGCCGAGCGCACACCTCGCCGAGTGCGCGGCTTTTTTCACTCGCTTGCAGCACACGTGCCCAGGTGAGCGGATCCACCCACTCGACACGGGTCTGCATCGCGGGTGGCAGATCTTCAAACACGGCACCTGAGCGGGCCAATTCAGCCTGCAAGAAATCCCGGTCAAAATTGGCATTGTAGGCCAAGGGAACGGCGCCTCGGAGCGCGGCCAAGACTTCCGGCAAAACTTCGACCAAACGCGGCTTATCGGCCACGTCGGCATCACTGATACCGTGCACCTGCCGAGCTTCGTCGGGGATCGGGCGCTCTGGGTTCACGAGCCAACTCGCGCGTGCCGTCACTTGGCCGCGCTCCCAGCGCACACACGCGATCTCTACGATGCGATCCGATTTTGAGTCACGGCCAGTCGTTTCCGTGTCAATCGAAACTAGCGGCAAATCGGCCATCAAATGCTCGGAGGGCCACCCGGGCGACAATCCGACGACGGACAGGCGCAGCAGATGGGCGATGCCTGGATAGTGATGCCCCGTGGGAAAACACCCTCGCCCCTCAGAACCCGATCGCATCAGCCCCCATCACTTGCTGAGAGCGGCTCCGCCTGAACCAGCGCTCTCTTTGGCCGCGGCAGGCTTTTTGGCGTGATCCTTTTGCAGCTCAAGCTCAAGCTCGACCCAGGCAGCCAGATCCTCCTTGAAGCCTGCAGTTGATTCAAACCGTCGCCCATTAATGAAAATCGAAGGCGTGCCCTTCAACTCTACAGCTTCCCCTAGCTTGCGATCCCGATTGACCAGATCGGCCACCGCTTCGCTTTCGAGATCAGCGCTGAAGGCCTTGGCGTTCAGACCGAGCTGGCGCGCGATGCCATCCAGCGCTGCCCTATCGAGCGGTCCCCCATGCTTAAAAAGGGCGTCGTGCATTTCCCAGAACTTCCCCTGACGCCCCGCTGCGACCGAGCTACGTGCAGCCATTTCTGAATTGGGATGGCTCGGCAATGGGAAATTCTTATACACGAACTTGAGTTCGGTACTGTGCTTAGCCACCACCTCATCCACGATGGGAGCCGCCATCTGACAGGCGGGGCACTCAAAATCCGCAAACTCCACAATCACCACACTCGCGTCTTCGGCCCCTTTAAACGGAGAACCTGAGACGTCGATAGCCCGCACGCCATCCGCGGCAAATCGCGCGCGGTAGCCGTTTTCGACTTGAGAAGTCGTGAGCCCAGCCCGCACTTGGCCCATCACATATTTGGCGGCAGGCAAGCAAGCGGCACAGGCTGCGCTCTCTTTGACACATTGAGCTACGCTGAGCTTGACGCTTTCACAGGGGGCCTGAAGCGCCGCCACGTGCCCGGACCACTGTCGACGCTCGCGGCCCGTCAACGCGGACGTATCCACTCCCGGCAACGACACCTCTGGGGAGGCCGTTTCTTGGCCAGAGGCCGCACCTCCAGCGCCCTGATTTGGCGAACGGCAACCGACCAGCTTGCAATTCAAAAGGATAAGGGAAAAAAAGGCTGCCAGCCTGCGCCAGTCGGACATCGGGCTGGAGCCTAACCTTGGCTCAGAGCCAGAACAAGCCATCCGTGACCTTCCCGAGTTTTCCCAGCCTCCCACCAGTTGAGCCACGCGGCCCCGTGCAGCGCGGTGTTCGCCACGTGATCGCTGTCGGCGGCGGACGCGGAGGTGTGGGCAAAAGCGTGTTGGCGGTCAACCTTGCCGTTTACTTGGCGCAACTCGGGCGCAAGGTCGTCTTGGTCGACGCGGATCCCGCCGGGGCAGAGCTTCACACCATGCTCGACATGGAGCTGCCGATGCCGCCCAGGTCTCGAGAGGATTTGGACGAATTCGAGCTCCGCACCTTTCCAACTCCCGTGCCAGGGCTGGTGCTCCTCCCACAAATCTACACGGTGGGTTCGATCGCGCCTCTTCGCCCAGGAAGGAAACCAAGGTGGGCTAGCCGCCTGCGCCAATTGGACGCCGACTACGTCCTCCTGGATCTGGGTGCCGGAACCCTGCCGTCCAGCGTTGACCTCGCGCTCGGGGCTGATTTCATGCTGCTCGTGAGCTCTCCCGAGCCCCCCAGCGTCGAAGCAACGTTTCGCTTTATCCGCGCGCTCTTCCTCCGAAGCTTACGACGCGCGCTCGTACGCGATCGTTTCCGCATGCGCATGCTGGAAAGAGCACAAAATGAGCTACCTCCGCTCCCCTCACCGCGCGAGCTCGTGTACGAAATCGCACGCTACGATTCGAGTGTTGCCGAGCTAGCGGCGCTTGAATTGGCGAAGCTCAAGCCACGCCTCGTGGTGAACAACGTGAAGCTCCGCGCGGATGGAGATCTCGGACCCAACATGTGCGAGGTCGCGCGCCGTTATCTGGGTTGCGATATGGACTACGTCGGGCAAATCGAACAAGACGATTCGGTTTGGCTCAGCATCTCACGCCGGCGCCCGCTCCTGATCGATAGCCCGGCTTCCAAGAGTGCGCGCAATATCGAACGCATCGCACGTAGAACGTTGGCGCTTGCGGCGAGCCGCGATACCAATCGGCAGGATCCACCGATCAAGATTTACCCTTCGGATCCAACGCTGTACGAAGTGCTCGGCGCTCCGCGCGGCGCCACGGATGAAGAGTTACGACGGGCCTACAAACGCCAAAAGGGCATCTACCAACCGAAGAGTCTACCCCTCACCTCGCTGTTGGATGAAAAAGGTCTCCGTCTGGCACAAGCCCAAACGGAAGAAGCCCACGACACGCTGCTCGATCCAGTCCGACGCCGGGCGTATGACCTCTCCACCTTCCCAGAAACGGAGGACGCAGTAGCGCCTCGGGACCCCGCGCACTCACGTGCGCTTGAAGCAGAACGCGCCATGTTGCGTGAGGAATTGGCACGAGAGATCAGCGCTGAGACCGAATTCTCGGGAGCCATCTTGCGAAAAGTCCGCGAATCTTTGGGAGTGGAGATTGAAGACATCGCGGCACACACCAAGATCAGTGGTTCTCATCTGCGTGCGATCGAGGCCGAAGATTTTTCGGCACTGCCGGCACTCGTCTACACGCGTGGATTCGTCCAACAATTGGCCCACTATCTCAAGCTCGATAGCACCCAGGTAACCCGCACTTACTTACAGCGCTTGCGCCACTGGCGAAAATCGACCGAGCGCCCCTCTTCAGCATGAAGGAAGCCGCGCCAGCTGCCCGGTCGCCGGACATCAACTTCAGCATCGCGCTTGGTTTGGGCGCGTTTCTCATACGTGCGATTGCGGCGCTGTGGCTTGCGCGTGAACCCATTTGGGATGGCCACTATTACCATTTCGGCGCGCAACGCATCGCTCAGGGTCAAGGCTATTCGGAAGACGCGCTGGTTCAAGGGGTGACGGTCTGGAAGCCGTGGGCCCACTACCCGGTTGGATACAGTGGCTTTCTAGGTGGGATTTACCGTATTTTCGGCAGCGGGCTCGAGATCGCACCGCTCGCCAACGCGCTGCTTGGGGCGTTAACCGTCGTTTTATCTTTTCGGATCGCTCGCACCTTCTTGTCGACGCGCCGGTCGTATGTAGCTGGTATTCTGGTCGCGCTGCACCCTGGCCTGGTGGCGTACACAGCCGCAGTGATGACTGAAGGTCTCGCCAGCTTCCTTTTGCTGTTAGCGGCCTGGCTCCTGATTCGAAGCCGGGGCTCGTTGGGCGGCGCGGCACTTCACGGAGTTAGCCTGGGGTTGGCAACGCTCGTACGCCCCACGTCACTCTTCATTCTGCCGCTGGTGTTTTTGGTTAATTTTCAGTCGAAGAAGCTCGCCTTTGCCCGGTTGATCGTCAGCTGTGTCCTAGCACTTCTCGTGATTGCCCCGTGGACGATTCGCAACTGCGTACGCATGGACGGCTGCACGCTCGTCTCGACGAACGGTGGCTGGAACCTAGCTATCGGTGCGCTCACCGAAGATGGCCGCTTCCGCACGCTGCGACCCCGAGACGGTTGCGAAGTCGTGACCGGTCAGGTCCAACAAGACCGTTGTTGGGCGAACGTTGGGCTTGCTACGATTATGAAATCGCCGCTGCATTGGCTGGGCCTCATGCCGGATAAGCTACGCCAAACCTTCAATCACGAAAGCTTCATCGTGGAATATCTTCATGAAGCGGATCCCACCCGCTGGAATGAAACACTGCGCGCCCAGGCACGCGCCTGGCTGACCCGATTTCACGGGATGCTGCTCTGGGCCTCCGCGTTCAGCATTGTCGGGCTCGGGCCGCTCTTGCCCTGTTTCCTAAAGTCGGCGCGCATCCCACACTGGCGCCGGCCTGCACTCACGCAGGGCGTGCTGCTGCTCACGTTCGTGCTCGGTGGAGCCTTTGCCCTGAGTGATGATTTTCATCCGTTTTGGCCATTTGCGCTGGTACCGGCGCTGGTTTCACTCCTGCGCTTGCCAGGGCAACCGGAGATCGGGCCGGTCGGTCGCTACCTATTCGGGCTGATCCTGAGCACAGCTCTCGTCCACGCGGTGTTCTTCGGCGACGATCGCTATCACCTCGTTATTAGCCCGGTGCTTTGTATTTTAGCGGCAGCTGCGCTCCGGGGCCCCACTCCCCGAACTTCGGAGTTACCCTAGCCGGCATCACTCACGCTCTCATGCGCGAGCGGCCCGAAGGAGAAAGCAGTTTGCTGCGCAAAGACAAAGAAGAAGAGAGCACCTTTCCACCTCCTGGTGGGGGCAAAGAGGAAATCCGGGCGAGCCACTTAAAGCCCTACCTCTTGCGGTTGCGCGAAGAGCGCGGCGAAGGCGCCGTGAAAGCCCTGCTTTCTACGGCTGGCTTGCCCTCGGGTGTGCTGGAGGATGAAACCCGTTGGATCTCCGTGGCCGCCATGCAGCGCGGCCTGCGTTCCTTGGCTGCGGCACTCGGCGAAGAGGCGATCGGCTCCTGCGGGCCCTGGATGGTGCACCCCGAAATCTTAGGCAGCTACGTGCGAATGCTGCGAATCGCGGCGACCCCTGAAGACGCGTTCCGATTCCTCACCACGAACGCCGCCGAGACCAACCGCGCTGGAACGTTCAGCTGCGAAACCATGAGCCCCGGGCACATCGAGATCCAATACACACCTCGACCCGAAGTCGAAACGAGCCAGAGCGATCGCCTGTTGTGCCTCGCGCGCAGGGCTGAATTCGCGAGTATCCCGCGAATTTGGGGTCTAGAAGAGGCCTCCGTCGAGGACCTGTCCTGCCTTTCACGTGGCGATGCCTGCTGCAAGTACTCGATTCACTACAGCTTTCAACGCAGGAAAAATCTGCCTTGGGCCGTGCTCATCGGCGCTGCGATCTGCGGAGTGGCGCTCGCCCTCTCGCAAAGCTGGGTGGCCGTCTTGATCGGCGTGTTGATTGGGGGCGGGTTGGGGGCTGTAGCAGGCTTCCTCTCCGACAAAGTCGCTGACCAGCAAGTGATCCGCACGTTCGAGCAAAACAGGATCTCTGCCTTGGAACGCGGGCTCGAGCTTCGCGGCCAAACCAACGATCATGCGGGCGATCTGAGCGGCGCAACACTGGGCGGGAAATACCGGATCTTGAGGCGGATTGGCTCGGGCGGGATCGGCGCCGTGTACGCAGCAGAGCACCTCGCGTTGGGGTCGCGCGTGGCTATCAAGGTGCTACGCGGTGCGGCCGCCGTGGATGCTTCGGAGATTGCGCGCTTGCGGCGCGAAGCGCAAATTCAAGTTTCAATCAAGCACCCGAATGTGTTGCGGACGCTCGACCTCGATCAGATGCCAGATGGCTCCATCTACGTGGTGATGGAGCTCTTGCGGGGTGTCAGTGTCTCGGAACGCCTCCAACGGCGGGGGCCGCTCGCTCCGGCCTTCGCAGTGCCTCTTTTTGTGCAAGTCTGTCGTGCCCTCAGCGCGGCTCATCAGCTGGGCGTGATTCACCGTGATCTCAAGCCAGCCAACGTCTTCATCTGCGAAGACGACACCGCCAAAATCTTGGACTTTGGCATGAGCAAGTTCGCTGAAGCCGAAACGCTGACCGAACACGGCTACACGCTCGGCACTCCCGAATACATGTCACCCGAACAGTGCATTGGCGCCCCCGTGGAGCCCCGCACCGATCTCTACGCGCTTGGGGTGCTGATGTACGAAGCACTCACGGGCGAGTTGCCCATTCAAACTCGGCATCGTCGCGATCTCCTCGAATTGCACCAGCGCGCTGTCCCCCCGAGCATGCGCGAACGGCGACCGGATCTCGATATCCCGCAAGCACTCGATAATGCTGTGATGGCCTGCCTCGCCAAGCGGGCAGCTGAGCGTCCCGCAAGTGCTCGCGACCTCGAAACCTTGCTGCTCGGAGTCAATCTTTCCGGGCTCCCGATGGAATACCCGACGGGCACTCCCTGGCGAAACGGCGGGCGCAAAACGCCGTCAGCGTCGAGCTTAGGCTGAGCAGGTGTTGATGCCCTCCCCGCTGCCGCGAAACGCGCCAGCCGCCCCTCCCAAGCATCGCCCCGTAGCAGCCGGGTCGCTACGTGAGGGGCAAAAAGACGAGACGAGACGAGACGAGACGAGACGAGACGAGACGAGACGAGACGAGACGAGACGAGACGAGACGAGACGAGACGAGACGAGACGAGACGAGACGAGACGAGACGAGACGAGCTGCCCTTTTCGTTCCTTGGAAGATAGTAAGCATGCTTACTATCTCGTTCGACTTGAGAGGGAGGTCACGGACAAGTTTGGGAGCACTTGGGGGTGCTCAACCTCTGCGCGGGCGCGCTGCAGAATCTCCACGACTGCTGCCCGCTCTTTGGCTCATGCCTGTTTTCTGTTACAAACGGCGTATGCGGAGTTCATTCAGAGCTATTCCTCAGGCTATTTCGGTCAGCGCGCTGTTGCTTGCCTGCGGAGGAGTGAGCGAGCTTGAGCTCGGGTCCACGCTCGCGAGCAGCAGCGGAGGTGCCAGTTCTGCCTCCGGTGGTAATGCCTCCGGTGGCAATGCCTCCGGTGGCAAGCTAACGACGGATGGCAAGCCAGGTGTCAATCCGGGTTCTGGCGCCAGCTCATCCGTGGGCGGTGCGGTCTCGAATGGCGGCTCATCCGCGGGCGGCTCACCCGGCATCATTCCAGTTCCGCCGCAAGTGGCGAACAACTGCGACTCCTTGTGCAAACGTCAGGTAGCGGCCAATTGCCCAAACGAAGACGATCTTGCCGGCTGCATCACGGGTTGTCGGCTCTTCGCGACCTTGCCCGCGTGTAGCGGCACATCTGAAAATTACTTCTCTTGCAGCGCCAATTCACCCGCCTATTGCAACGGCCAGGGCGAGGCTGATTTTGCTGGCTGCGAAGGCACCGAGGTCAACCAACTGGTGTGCGTACTCAACAACTCGATGAATCCAGCGTTAGAGAAGCCTTGCTCGGGCTACTGCAAGCTTCGAGATGCCACGTTCTGTTCGAACAATGGCAGCCGCTCGGATTGTTCGCTGGGTTGTTCGCTCTACGGTAGCGCTGCACCATCCTGTACGGATGAGTGGCAGGCCTACCTCGGCTGCGCGCAAACTTCCCCCTTTATGTGCAATGCGCAAGGTGAGGGCGAACCCCAGAATTGCACGCTCCAAATCTTAGCCTACGCCGGCTGCATCCTCACGGCGGCTTCAACCACCACACCTTAACGCTAGTACGCTACGCTGGTACGCTGCTACGGCACGCTACCGGGACGTTGGCTACTGCGGCACTGCTGTTACGAGCGCGCTTCCAGGAACAATCTCTCCCGGGGTCAATGTTGATTCGCCGGGCCGGCTCCAACGTACCACCGCGTGGGTATCGCCCAGATTCTCGCGGTGAAAGAAATCGAGGTAATAGAGCTTCCCCGCCTCCAATGCGATGGGGGGCGACTTCTGCTCCTCGCCGGCGAAGTTACCGATCGGCGAGTAAGGAGCAATCATCGCGATGAGCTTGGCGTGGGCTGGAAGTTCATCGCTGCTGAGCCAAAATTGGCATTCATTGTCCCCACCCACCCAAAACACATAATTCCCCGTGGCAGGCGCTTTAATGAAACCGCGGATGCGTTCGCCAAACTTGGCGGCCCAACTGGATGAGATAGCACCGTCCAACCAGCTCACCGATTGTAGGCTGTTGAGCTGAGTCGAGCCGCTTGCCCCAGCGGGAAACTTTCCGAGTGCGGAAGCCGTGAACGCAGACACCTCGTCAATATTGGCAGACACATTGAGCCAGTACTCCCGGAGCACCGTCCCTGCTGTACCCACGCTCACCGTTCCCTCACAGCCGTTCGCACCGCACCCGCGTTCCCCTGTCGTGATGCCACTCAGATCAGGCGGTGGCAATGCACCTGCGCTTCCACCTGCTGCGGGAACTCCCACAGCTCCACCGGCCACGCTGAGCCCGCCACCACTATTATTCGGCGCACCACCACTGCCTCCGACGGACATGGCGCCACCGACCATAACAGTCGCAGGAGAACCTGCAGCGGCGACTCCGCCGCCAGCTCCCCCGAGCAAGCTGATCGGCACCGAGACGTTGGTCTTACCGCCCGTTGCCATTCCGCCAGAACCGGCATCCCGGCCAGCGGCAGCCTCAGGGAGCGCCCCGTTCTCCGAGGTGCCACGACGGGCAGTGCCGACAACGGCGTCGCCACAGCCGCAAGCCAGGTTGAGCAAGAACAGCGCGGCACAAGAGGAGGAGAACGTTGCAATGTTCATGGGACCTCGGACGGTAAGCGCCTTGGCGTACCACAAAACACCGAATAAATAAGCGCGACGCACCGCATCACACGTTAGGCCTGCGCCCGCTTGGCTAACGCCCCGAAACTCCTAGTCATTATTCCGAGGCCATCATATTCCAGCGAAAAAAGAAAGTTGCCGAGGCGGACTCCTGGGCGCCCCATAACGATTCCTAACTATCCGGCTCAAGCCATCCAGCTTCCGATTCTCAAAATCGACCAAGTCGAAGTGGAGGACTAACGAAGCTTCGGACACACACTTCTGCTCAGTTGAAGTCAATGTCAGTACTCAGCTCCAGTGCGGCAAACACGGAGTTTAGCTGCCCATTTCAAAAAGAATCCTGTGACTGGCTTCAGATTGCCCGCCAACATCGGACAGCCACTCTGCATTCCCGCACCTTCGCTCCTTTCAGTTTAAAGGCGTGAACTCGAAACCCGTTCGCTGCTGGTACCGCTGGATTCTTCGACATGAGGTCGGAGCTAACAGAGGGCAATGATTGTTCACGTGGCGCTCGCCTTTTCTCGAGACGCACATCAAGCGGAGATAGAAACATGTTACCCAAGACTCGCATCCTCAAAACCCTGATTTTCACTTTAGGTACCCTCTCACCGATCGCTCTTGCTGGCTGTGGCGCCTCCGAGATTGGCTCAATGGCTGAAGAGAACGTCAGCGAGAGCGCGGCCGCTCTGGGTGTGGCAGTTCCGACCTGTTCGACGGCCGGCTCTTCGCTGTACAACTCAACCACCAAGAACATGGTGATCACCATGTCCACACCCACCGTGGTTGTCGGGATGGTGAATGGAATTTTGACCGTCAACGGTTACTCCTGCGTCAGTACGGCGGGTGTCGCACTCAAGCCGACCGATCTGAAGAAAGTCACGATCAATGGGTCTGGCTCTAGCAACGAGAAGATTGTGCTCGACACCCTGAGCGGTGGGTTGGGCGCCACCATTCTTTCCTCCACGGGTGGCATTATTGCCGCGCTGGGCGGCGGCACGGGCGATACCTTTTCCATCCGCGGCTCGGCCTCAGCGGACAATTGGAAGGCAGGCGTGGACGCCGCCGTACCGGCAGCTCTCTACTTCGAGCTCAGCGGTGACACCACCCTTGACGTTCAAGTCACTGGTGCCGAGAACGTTAACATTGCCACCAGCAGCGGCAATGACACCTTCTCTGCTCAGGGTGGCACGCTGGTTGGAACGCACCTCAAAGGTGCCTCGCTTACGGCTGTCGTAGTGGTCCCCGCGGCTATCCCGCTCACCATCAATAGTGGTGATGGCGACGACACCGTCACAGCGGGGAATGGCAACGATACCATTGGTCTGGGCCTCGGCAACGACACCTTCAAGACTGCTGGTACCGCTAAGGACGGCGACGACAAGGTGAGTGGCGGCGGTGGTACCGATACGGTGGATTACTCATCGCGTACGGCTGCCCTCACGTTAGCACTCGATGGCGTCACCACTTCAGGCGACCTCTCAGGCACAGCTGAAGCCGATCTGTTGAGCGCCGACTCGGCAGGCACAGCCACCGCACCTCTGGACATTGAGAATATCATCAGCGGCTCGGGCGCGGACACGCTCACGGGCAACGTGTTCTCGAACCGTATCCAAGGTGGAGCCGGCAACGACCTCATCGCGGGCGGACTCGCCGGCACCTGCACGACTGACGCGGACATCCTGGACGGCGAGGCGGGCAACGACACGTTTAGCCAAGGTTCCGTTGCCGACTGCGGTGACGTGATCAACGGTGGAGCGGGAACAGACGTCGTCGACTACTCGGCGCGAGTTGCGGCACTCACCATCGATCTTGATGGAACTGCCGATGATGGCAACCCTGCCGCTGGAACCGGCGAGAAAGACAACGTCAAGAACGACAACGAGGTGATCCTCGGCGGCACCGCCAACGATATCATCACCGGCTCGACCACGAACGACGAGCTTCACGGCGGCGCCGGTGCAGACACGCTCAATGGCGGCTCCGGCAACGATACCCTCATCGGCAACACCGGGAATGACACCATGAACGGCGAAGCCGGCGACGACATCTTCGACGAGAGCTTCGGCAACGATGCCAGGTACACCGCTTTGGCTACACCGGTCACTGTGGACATTGGCGGTGGCGACGACATCATGAATGGTGGCACTGGCATCGACGACAAGGTGCTGTACGTGTCCCGCGCGACCACGGTCGTGGCCCGGATCTGTGTGGACGCGACCAAGCTAACCGGTGCCTCCGCGGTTGCCGGCGCAACCTGCTCGACCGGCGTCGGTGAAACGGCATCCACAGAACTCAACAAGATCGTCAACGTGAACCACATCGTCGGCGGCGACGGCGCCGACACGATTACCGGTGGTTCCGGTGCCGACACGCTCGAAGGCGGCCCGGGCATCGACACCTTGACCGGTGGCGCAGGTGCTGACTTCCTCTTCGGTGACGCCGATGATGACACCCTCGATGGCGGTTCTGACGACGACACGCTCGATGGCGGCGCCGGAGATGACGTCCTGATCGGAAACACCGGAGACGGAGACGCTTGTGTCAGTGACGCC
>Ga0335394_10007389_pt1 | contig 12424 bp, 8 predicted proteins | sample MAT03_FD_205741 | JGI IMG/M metagenome (GOLD analysis project Ga0335394, IMG submission 205741) | Freshwater microbial communities from Lake Fryxell liftoff mats and glacier meltwater in Antarctica - MAT-03 (spades assembly) (version 2) ... | reverse complement strand
CGACGACGTCGACGTCCGCGATCTCCTCCGCGGCGCGCTGAGGCCGCCCCCGGGATCGGTCGCCCCCGAGCTGCTCCACGGCGTGCAGCGCAAGCTGCGCCAGCGGTCGCGCGGCAAGTTCTACGGCGACGGTTGGAGCACCGCCGCATCCCCCAAGTCGACCTACCTCGTGACGAGCGCGCTGATGCTCGTGCTCATCATCATCGTGGCCGTCCTGCTGATCCCCTGGGAAGCCGTCACGCGCTGACCGCCGATCCGGCTCCGAGCGAACCCCACCAGCGAGGTGGCGGTGGGCGTCGAGACGGGCTCGCGGCCTAGGCGGAGGGAGGAGCCGTACTTCTCGTACGGAGACGACCGACAACGACGGCCCCGGGCCCGTATCGGCGCCCAACGCCGCCTCGCTACATGGTCCAGCGCACTAGTACGGCCGTGATGTTGTCGGGCCCGCCGTTGGCGTTGGCTTGCTCGATCATCTTCGACGTCGCGGCCTTCACGTCCTTGTTGTCGACGAGGATCTGCTGCATTTCAGCGTCGCTGAGCGGCCCGGAGAGGCCGTCGCTGCACAGGAGGAACGTGTCGTTGAGCTGCGGCGCCTCGAAGCGGGTGTCGACCTTGACCGTGTCCTTCATGCCGAGCGCGCGAACGATGACGTTCTTGTGGGGGAAGTTCGCGATTTCCTCCTCGGTGAGGCGCTTCATCTTGATGTAGTCGTTGAGGAGCGAGTGGTCGTCGGTCAGCATCTCGAGCTTGCCGTTGCGAAAGCGGTAGGCCCGACTGTCGCCGACGTGGGCGACGTAGATGCCCTCGTTCGCGGTGAAGAGGCTGACGAACGTCGTGCCCATGCCGCGCTTCTTCGCTTCGCGCTGCGCAGTTTCGTAGATGCGGAGGTTCGCGAGCTTGATGCCGGTGATGAGGCGGTTTTCTTCGTACCCCTTCGTCCGGTCCATTTTGTAGGGCCAGGTACGCTCCGGGTCGTCCTGGGTGGACGCGAAGAACTCCTGCATGGCGTCGATCGCCATCTTGGACGCAACTTCGCCCGAGGCATGGCCACCCATGCCGTCGGCGACCAAGAACAGCCCGTAATCCGCGAGGATCGCGAAGTTGTCTTCGTTGTGATTGCGCTTGCGACCGACGTTGGTCTCGCCAGCGACTTCGATCCTGAACTGCTCAGGCACAGGCGACTCCCACAGATCGGCCCAGAGAACAGCTAAACCTCGACGACATGGTGCGCACCGTCGGCATCAGCAGTTGCGGCATGGTGCGCGGGGCGACTGCCCCACGTCAAGAAGCGGCGCTCGATGCGAGCCCGGAACCGTCGAAGGCTGCGCATCGATGCAGGGAACGCGTTGGGTCATTGCGATCAGCGCGGGCCCTTGAAGTCGCTCGGCGCGCCGGTGGGGGAGCTGGGGGGCGCTGGTCGGGGTGGGGCCGCAGCAGGGGCGTTCGCGGGCGTCTTGGCAAGGACCACGTCGACCTGCCGGTAGCCACCCTTCGAAAAGAGAGTCATCGCGACCTTGTCCCCCGGCGCGTGCCCGCGCACAGCCGCGGTGAGCTCATCGGCCGTGGTCACGGGCTTTCCCCCGACGGCCAGGACCAGATCGCCCTCGGGGCCCGCCGCGAGGTTCGCCTGGGCTGCAGGGCTGCCGGGGGTGATCTCGACGATGCGAACCCCGCGCGCGAAGTTTCCGATCGCGCGCTCGCCGCGCACGCCGAGGTACGCCGTGGGGATCGTCGCCGCCGCCGGCAGGGTACGGAGAAATGCGCGCATCGCGCCGATGGTGGCGAGACGCGTCTTCGGCTTGCACTTGGGTTCGGCCGCCAGATCGCAGCTCGCCACGATGATGCCCGCGGCCTGCCCGCCGGAGTCCACCGCAGGGCTGCCGAGGTAGGCCGGGCCGCTCACGTCGACATCGAGCACGTTGGCGCCAGCAGACCCGCTGGTGCGCAGGATCCGGCGACCGACCTCCTTGCCGGTGATCTCGTAGGAGCCGAGCGCGCCCGCCGAATCGATCTGGCGGCTGGAGGGTACGAAGCCGTCGGTCCAGGCGGCCCTCTGCGGAACGAGCAACGACAGATCGCTTCCGCGATCCTCGTGCCCCACCGAGGTGCCGATCGACGAACCGTCGGCGTAGCGAACGACGATGTTCTTGCTGTTGCCACCCAGGGCGCTGCGCGAGGTGACGATGCGCCCGTCTCCCGCGAGCACCATGCCGAGGGCGATCGGCTGGCCGTTGCGCAGGATGGCGACGACACCCGGCTCCAGCTTGCCACCGGCGACGACGGGGGACACCGCGGCCTTGGGCGGAGCAGGCGGCGTCGGCTTGGGCGGGGGTGCAGTGGGGGTCGCCTTGCCCGGAGGAGGAGGCGGCAGGGGCGCCATCGGCTGTGCAGAAGCGGCGACGGCCCAGCTCGAAGCGAGCGCAAAGGCGAGGGCGACGGATTGCGGTAGGTTGCTTCGCGACATCGACAGCTCCTGCTTGTTTCGGCCCGCTAGGGTGCGGGTGCCGCTCCAAAGGTGCAAGCGAGAGGGCTTCCGGACCGTTCTCGGCGGGCGACCGGCCAGCGCGCCTGTTGGCCCGCAAAGCCCTGATTTCCAGGCGCAGATGCTGATTCGACGGAAGGCCGTCAGACGCGCGGTCACGAACGCGGACCGAGGGGACACATGACAAGCGACGAGGCAGACATGTCACCAGGGCTGGCCCGCGTGGATGGCGAAAAACGAGATACGGACCCGATCGCGAGCTGGATTGCGGCGGGGGATCACCGCAGGGCGATCACCGAGTGTTCGCGCCTCTACGGCGTTCCACTGGGGCGCTTGTGCATGGCCTTCACCGGCTCCCAGGCGGAAGCCGAAGAGCTGGTGCAAGAAACGCTGATCGCGGCGTACGACGGGCTCGGCACGTGGCGCGGCGAGGGCAGCGTCAAGTCCTGGCTGTTCGGGATCGCGCGCCGCATGAGCGGCCGCCACACCGAGATGAAGAACCGCCGCCAGGCGCGGCTTCGCCTGGTGCACGACACCGAGCGCGGTCCAGGGGCGGAGGAGCTGTCGCTCGAGCGCGAGCGCGCCGAGCAGGCCCGCAGCGCCCTCGCGTCGCTCAAGCCCAGCGAACGCGAGGCGGTGACGCTTCGCTACGAGGCGGGCCTGAGCTTTCGCGAGGTCGCGGTGGCGTGCGGGGTCGACGAGGCGGCGGCGCGCAAGCGCGTGAGCCGCGCACTGTCTCGATTGCGTGAGCGTTTGTCGGAGGAGCAGGAGCAATGAGCGCCCAGACCGAACAGTGCCGCGACGCGGCGGACCGCGTGACCGAGATCCTCGACGGGACTGCACCGGCGAGCGTCTTCGAGCACATCGCATCCTGCGATGCGTGTCGCGATCTTCGCTTCGACACCGAGCGCGCGATCGGCGTGGTCGGCAAAGCGGGCGCCGACTTCCGCGCACCCGAGGGCTACGTCGACGCCTTGGTCGCGTCGATCTTCGCGGCGCGCCCCGATGGCCCCGAGGGCCGTCTGGGCGACGGTCGCCTGAGCGACGCCGCGACGTCGTCGCCGCGCGCCTCCACCCAGGGCATCGCGGCCGACGTGGCCGCTCACGCAGCGCAGGCGGGGCATGTGGCCGCCCAGGATCCGATCGCGATGGCGATGGGGACGGCGCGCACCGAGCTTTCGGGGGCCGCCATCGCCGAGCCGGGCGCGGCCCTGCGCACCTCGCTGGGGCACGACACGGCGTTCGATGGCGCGTCGGCATCCCTGCGCGACGCAGGCGAGCGGGAAGCCGAGATCGGTGCCGGCCGCGTCTCCAAGGCCGCTCCGAGCGAGCCATTCGTTCCGGTGCAGAAGACGATGCCGCTCGCTGCGGTGGCGCCGATTTCGCGCGCGCAAGCGCACCGCTCGGACGCGGCGATCCGCACCGGTGACGATCTGCGTTCGGCGGAGGTCGCGCAGGCGATCACCGGCAAACCGGTCACCGGCACCGATCCCGGCCAGAGCGAGGTCATCCACGGTCGCGCAGCCAACGACCCACCCGGAGGCGAGTCGGCGATCCCCGCGCGGGGTGCCATCGGCGCGCTTGGTGGCGAGGAGCCCGTTCGCGTCCGCAACGCGCCGAGCCCGAACACGACCGGCGGCGTGATCGTCCCGCTGTTCAAGCGACCTGGCGCGGTCGCCGGCATGAGCGCGGGTCTGGTCGCGGCGATCGCCGCCGGGTGGATGTTCTTCGCCACGCCCAAGGATGGACCGACGACAGTGGCCGAAGGGCCGTGGTCGGGGAAGATCGCGAAGGTCACGCGCGCGTCGACCGATGGCGCAGCCGGCCTCGACGTGTGTCGCGCAGCGGCATGCACGGCGGCGGCGGCGGGCGCAGCGTTCGAGCCTGGTTCGACGCTCAAGACCGACAACAAGACGCGGGCGCGGATCGAGCTCGCTGACGGCACCGTCCTCGCGATGGACCGTGGATCCGAGCTCGAGCTGCCTTCCGGCGACAGCCGCGCGGCGGTGCTCAAGCGCGGCGTCGTGTCGGCCGACGTGGCCCACGTCGACAACGTGAAGGCCGCGACCTTCGAACTGCCGCAGGGGCGCGTCGAGATCATCGGCACCAAGCTGCTGCTGTCGGTCTCGGACCGACGCTCCACGGTGGAGGTTGCGCGAGGCGAGGTGAAGGTCACCGGCAGGTCCGGCAAGACCGCCAACGTGCGCGCTGGTGAAGAGGCGACCGTGAGCACCGATGGCGAGGTCGTCGTCGCCAATGCCACCTCGCTCGCCGACTCGATGGAGTGGAGCCACGACTCAGCGGAAGAAGCCGATGCGCCGGCACTGCGCGGCCTCGGCGAGCTGCGCGCCCGCAAGCCGGGTGACACCAAGGAGAAGGACCGCGCGGTCCGCCTCGCGAAGCACTCGGTCAAGACGCGCATCGTCGACACGGTCGCGCGCACCGAGGTCGAAGAGGTCTTCACCAACGAGACCGACGAGGAGCTCGAGGGCATCTTCCGCTTCCCGCTTCCCCCGGGCGCGCAGATCGAGCGGCTCGCGCTCGAAGTCGACGGCAAGCTCATCGACGGCGCGTTCGTCGATCGCGACAGGGGCGCGGCGATCTGGCGCGGCGTCATCCAGAACGCAGCGCCTCGGGCGCCTCGCCCGCGCGAGGAAATCATCTGGGTGCCTGGCCCGTGGCGCGATCCGGCCCTGCTCGAGTGGCAGCGCGGCGGGCGCTTCGAGCTGAAGATCTTCCCGATCCCCAAGAAGGGCTCGCGTCGCATCGTGCTCGCCTACACCCAGCTCGTCCCGCAGTCGGGCGGCACGCGTCACTTCACTTATCCGCTGGCGCACGATCCGAGCGGCTCGACGAAGGTCGACGACTTTTCGGTCGATGTGCAGGTGCTCGGCAACGATCGCGAGTTCGGCGTGCAGGCGCGCGGCTACGACCTGAAAGATGCAGGCGGCGGCGACACCGCCACCAAGCTCGCCTTTGCCGAGAGCAACTTCGTCCCGGCCGGCGATCTCTCCATCGAGTATGCGCTGCCCAACCGCCAGAGCGAGATCACCTCGTGGGCCTACCGCATGACCAGCGACGCCGATCCGTCGGCGGCGCCCGGCGCGGCCGCCTTCGCGCAGAGCGCCAACGCCGCCCTTGCCAAGGCCTCGACCGAGGAGAAGAATGCGGACGCGCAGGCCCGCGCGATCGTCGATGACCGCTCCGCGTTCGTCGCCATCGCCCTGCGCCCCAAGCTCCCGCGATGGAGCGAGGGCAAGGAGCGCGTGCACGCGATCGTGGTCGACTCGAGCCGCTCCATGGTCGGCGAGAGCTTCGGCCGCGCGACCCGGCTCGCCTCGTCGATCGTCCGCGAGATGGATCGCCGCGACGAGTTCGTCCTGCTCGCATGCGACGTCACATGTCAGGCGATGGGTGCCGAGCCTGGTCGACCCATGGGCTCGGGGCCGATCGCCCCGAGCGCGTCGGCAGCCGACGACGTCGAGCGTTTCCTCGCTGGCATCGAGCCGGACGGAGGCAGCGATCTGGTCGCCTCGGTGGAGGCGGCGCGCTCCGCGGTCGGCTCGCTGAGCGGCAAGGAGCTGCGGGTCGTCCTCCTCGGCGACGGCACACCCAGCGTTGGTCCGACCCGCCCATCGCACATCGAAGCGGCCGTGCGCCATGCGTTGCCCTCGACCGAGGGCTCGATCGTCGCGGTCGCACTCGGTGCCGACGCCGACACGTCGTCGCTGCAGGCGCTGGCTCGTGGCGGCGGCGGCGTGGTGGTGCCGTACGTGCCCGGCCAACGTGTCGCCTCGGCGGCGCTCGGCGTGCTGCAAGCCTCGTATGGGGTCGTCCTGCGCGATCCGGTGGTCGAGCTGCCGGTCGGCCTCACCCAGGTCACTCCGGCGCGCATGGATCCCATCCTCGGCGGAGACGAGACCTACGTCTTTGCGCGCATGACTGGCGACAAGGTCGAAGGCACGGTGAAGCTTCGTGGAAAGGTCGGCGGAGAGTCCTTCGAGCAGACCTACCCGGCGAACATCGTTGCCTCCACCAGCGCCGGAAACGCCTTCGTTCCGCGGCTCTTCGCGTCGGCCAAGATCGACGAGCTGGAGCGCTTGGGCGGCGCCGAGGTGAAGCCCACGGTGGTGGCCTTGTCGCAGAAGTTCGCGGTCGCCAGCCGCAGCACGTCGCTCCTCGTCCTGGAGAGCGAGGCGATGTTCGACGCGTTCGGTCTCGATCGTTCGAAGGTCGCACCGGCGTTCACGGGTGAAGAGCGCGCCGACAGCCAGAGCGCCGATCAGGATGGCGAGGCGGAAGCCAAGCCGGGCGACGCCTTGCCGAGCGGCACCGCCGACGAGCTGAACGCGATGTCGGAGTCGAAGTCCGCGCCCGCCAAGAAGGCGAGCCGACCGATGATGGACGCGGAGGACCCATGGAGCGCCCGCGAAGGCAGCGCCAATGGCCTGGACCTCGGTGGAATGGGCCGTTCGCAAGGTGGTGGTGGGCTCGCCAACGGTCCGTCGGCGGCGCAGGCCGCACCGTCCCCGACGATGGCCCCGCCCGCTTCGGCGCCTCGCCCGGAAGCGCAACGCGCTGATGACTGGGATCCATTCGCCGGCTCGGAGCGCGACAAGCGCAAGGAGGAAGCGGTTCGCCGCCCGCCCCCGCCGCCGCGGGACAACCGCGGACGCAACATGGTGCCCATGCGCCGGGTGTTCGATCGCAAGGCGTCGTTCACCGCGGGCAACACCATCGCCTCCGACAAAGCGGGCGACGTGATCACCGCGGAGGGCCTCGCCAAGGCGTCGCCCGACAGCCGTGACAAGATGACGAACCTCTTCGCGCTCTACGCGGCGACGGGCCGCATCGGTGAAGCCCAGGAGCTCGCCGCCCGCTGGGCGAGCCGCGACGCGCTCGACCCCGACGCTCTTCAGGCGCGCGCCGATCTGGCTGCGCGCCAGGGCGATCGCGAAAGGGGCGCACGCATCCTCTCCGGCCTGGCGGATCTCCGCCCCGGCGATCGCGCCATCCAGGAGCGCCTTGCGGCGTTCCATGAGGCGGCCGGTCAGCGGCGCATCGCGTGCCGCCATCGCCTCTCGCTGGCCGACCTCGTCCCGGGAGATGCCAAGCTCGTCTCCGAAGCATCGAAGTGCGCTCGGGAGCAGGGTCTGAGCGAGCTGTCCGGCCTGCTCCGGGCGGATGCACCCGAGAAGATTCGCAGCGACATCGACCGTCTGCTTGCGGCGCCCGTCGCGCCGCCGGCACCGATGTTCGGCGACGTGCGGCTCGCCGGCACGTGGAACGGCGGCGAAGACCTCGACATCTCTCTCATCGACGCGACCGGCAAGCGCTTCTCCTGGAGCGGCGCGCCCGGCAAGTTCGTCCGGGTCTCCACCCAGGACGCGACGAGCTCGCGCAGCGAGAAGCTCGCCTTCTCCAACCTGGCGGCCGGTTCCTACACAGTCGAGATCGCAAGGACGAGCGAGCGATCGACACAGCCGGTGAGCGGCGAGCTGTCGATGACCCTCCCCGGAGGCGAAGTGCGAAGGGTGCCGTTCACGATGACGGGTCCGCGTGCCGAGGTCGGGACAGTGAAGGTGTTCTTCACCTCGCGCCTCGTCCCCATCGATTCCTTCAGTGGCGACGGCGGTGGCGGATGGAGGGGCAACAGCTTCTGACCCGCCTTCTGAAGCTCTGCCCGCCCAGGCGCCCAGTGCGCCTTCCCTCACAGAGCCAGGGGTCTGTTGACAGGTCTCCACCGCCTCGGAGATCCTGAAAGACATGGCCAAACCTTACGCAGCGGTCCGGGCGACTCGAGGGGCTCCAGGGGAAATCGCGTTCCGCAAGCGACCATCGACCCGTCAGCTGGTCCTGGTCGCTGCGGCTTGTGCGCTCGCCGGAGTCGCGCTGAGCGAAGAGTCCGAAGCTGGCCCGAGCAGCTCGGTGGAGCTCGCGCTCAAGGCGCTGGGCCGCGACTTCAAGGTCGACGGGGTCAACGTCATGGTGAACGTCGCAACCCGCGGACGCTCGCAGATCGTCCGGGTGACGACTCCGATCAAGGAGCTTCACTACAAGGACAACCCCAAAAGCGGCAAGCTGGAGCTTCGCAAGGTGTGGTGCGGCATGGCGCTGCCCGGTCCCCTCTCCGAGGAGGTTGCCAAGGACCTGCTTCGCGAGAACGTGGTCGTGAAGGTCGGCGCCTGGCAGCTGGTCGGCGAAACTTCGATCGCCTTCGAGGCCAACCTGGGCGCTGCCTCCACGCCCCAGATGCTCGAGACCGTTCTGCTGGCGACCGCGGAGACCTGCGACAGCAAGGAGCAGGAGCTCGAGGGCAAGAAGATCTTGCCGACGGTCGACAAGTTCTGAACATCCGATGTCGATCCTGAAGCCAGAGACCCGGGTGGCGGGTCGGTACACGGTGGAGCGGTTCGTGGCCGAGGGCGGGCAAGGCGTCGTCTACGCCGTGCTGGACAAGACCGGCCGCCGTCGGGCGATGAAGGTCCTGCACGGCACGCTCCACGGAGACGCCAACCTGGTCGAGCGCTTCGAGCGCGAAGCCACGGTGACCTCGGCCGTCGAGAGCGATCACATCGTGGATATCCTCGATGCCGGGCGCTGCCCCGACACCGAGGTTTGCTTCATCGTGATGGAGTACCTCCGCGGCCAGACGCTGGAGGATCGGATCGTCAAAGAAGGTCCGCTCGACTTCGCGGGCGCGGCCGAGGTCTCCCGCCAGCTCGGGCTCGCACTCGACGCGGCTCACGGCGCGGGCATCACGCATCGCGACGTGAAGCTCGAGAACGTGTTCCTCGAAGCGCGCGCGTCCGGTCTGGTGGCGGGAGCACCCAGCTTCCGGGTGAAGCTCCTCGACTTCGGTGTCGCGAAGGCTCGAGCCACGTTGAGCGGCCAGAAGACGCGTGCAGTGGGGACGCCGGGCTTCATGGCGCCCGAGCAGCTCCGTGGAGATGCGACGCGCATCGGGCCGGCGACCGACGTCTACGCGATGGGTCACGTGGTCTTCGCCTCCCTGGTCGGCGCGACGGTCTTCCAGCTGGAGGGGCTGGAGTCGCTGGAGCAGGCGATCGCGTTCGCGTTGACCAACCGCTCGATCGACGCCGATGCGCTGGCGGAGCGGCGGTCGCGCAGCCTGCCTCCGGGCTTCTCCCGTTGGTTCAATCAGGCGACCGCCTACGAGGCGGCGGAGCGATTCCAGTCGGCGGGCGAGGCCATCGCCGCGCTGCGACCCCTTCTGGGAGACCATCGCGCATCGCTGCCCGACGTGGCTCCCGACGCCGCGTCGCATGCGGTCCACAAGACGGTGCTGGCGGCTGGTCCCTTGCCGGAAGCCGGTCCCTTGCCGGAAGCCGGTCCCTTGCCGGAAGCCGGTCCCTTGCCGGAAGCCGGTTCCTTGCCCGAAGCACCCGCGGCATCGCTCGCTCACGCGGCGACCGAGGTGGCCGCGCCGATCGCCCCGTCGGCCCGAGCCGTCACCTCCTTCGCCGAGCCGGTGAAGGATGCCGCGTCCGATGAGCCTCCCGCCGCCGCGGCCCACGCCGCCAGCCCGGCCCGCACCGCCGTCGCACCAGCTCGGGGCAGCGGCGGGATCCTCTCCGCCTCGTTCGAGCCCGTGCACAGCCCGAGCATTCCGCAGGCGCCGAACCGCGGAGCGCACACGACGAGCCGTGTTCCACTGATCGCCGGCGTCGCTGCCCTGGGGCTCGCGCTGGTCGCCGCGGGCATCTACGCGACGCGCGGGCCGTCATCAGCTGCATCACCGGCTCCATCACCGGCTGCATCGTCGTCGGTAGCGTCGACGCCCGCACCGCCGGCAGCAACCGAGGCCGCGTCGGCTGTGGCGCGCGGGCCTGACGCTCCCGCTTCGCCTGGAGCGTCAGCTTCTGCCATGGGGCACCCTGCGGCCGAGACGGACGCCGCACCGGTGGCGTCGACTCCTGCCAGCGCGTCGGCGCCGCCCGTCGCGTCGTCGGCGAAGCCCCTGCCCAAGCGACCGACCAGCACCAACCAAGGGGCGATGTAGCCCACGGCTCTCTCGACTTCGCGCCGGCCCGCACGTATCCCTCGCCCCCGAGATGAGCGACAAGCACGGCGCCGCCCACGACGACCACCACGAGGCCTTCGACCCTGAGCCGGCGACCGAGCTCGGTCCGGACGAGACGCCAAGCCCCTCGTGGCTCCCGATGGTGGGCGGAGTGCTGCTGCTCGCGGCCGTCGGCTACGTCTTCTACCCGGGCGCCGACGCCATCGCCAAAGCGCCCGAGGCGCCCGTCGCGTCAGCAGCGAAGCCCGCAGCCGTGGCGAAACCCGCGCCGAAGGACGGCAAGCCGGCCGCCTCCGCACGGCGCCCCGGCAAGGGCGATCGGCTCCTGCCAACCAAGGGCGCCATCAAGAAGGCGCCGCCCACGAAGTGACGGCGCACATGTCGACGCCTCCCGCAGTTGCCGCCGACCTCACCCGCGACGCCGAACGAGCCGCGCTGCAGATGAACCGTGTGCTCGTCCTCGGAACGGGGACCATGGGTCAGGGTATCGCGCAGGTCTGCGCGGCTGCCGGCATCGAGGCGCGGCTGGTGGACGCGGAGCCCGGACGCGCCAGCGCCGCCATCGACGCGATTGCCGCACTGCTCGGTCGCTCCGTCGACAAAGGCAAGCTGAGCGCCGAGGCGCGCACTGCGACCCTCGCGCGCCTCTCGGCCGAGACCGACCTCGAGAACGCAAGCCGCGGGATCGATCTCGTGATCGAGGCAGTCCCGGAGTCGATGGAGCTCAAAGTATCGCTCCTTGGTCGTGTGGTCGCGGTGGCGCCGCCCCACGCCATCGTCGCGTCGAACACCTCGAGCCTATCGATCACCGAGATGGCGGCGCGCATCGGCGCTGCGCCCCGGACGGTGGGCCTGCACTTCTTCAATCCGCCCCCGGTGATGGAGCTGCTGGAGATCGTGCGCGGCCTGGGTACGTCGACCGAGACGGTGGGCGCGAGCGTGGACCTCGCCAAGCGCCTGGGCAAGACCTCCATCGTCGTCCACGACACTCCGGGCTTCGCCACGAGCCGCCTCGGTGTGTGCATCGGCGCAGAGGCGATCCGCATGCTCGAGTCTGGGGTCGCGTCGATCGTCGACATCGATCGCGCGATGGAGCTCGGCTACCGCCACCCGATGGGGCCGCTCAAGCTCACCGATCTGGTGGGTCTCGACGTGCGCCTCTCGATCCTCGACCACCTGCACAAGGAGCTTGGCGAGCAGTTCCGGGCGCCCCCGCTGCTGCGGCAGATGGTGCGGGCGGGGCGACTGGGCAAAAAGTCTGGACTCGGCTTCTACCGGTGGACGGAGAGCGGGCCGGTGGCGGAACCGGTGCGCTAGCACCTGCCCCCCCGCGCTTCGCGCTCCTCTCCCCCCAAGGCTGTGCTCTGCGGGCGCGGGGAGCGCGGTCATGTCGTTGGCACGCCAACGAAGTCGCCCGCCTGCGTGCACGAGCGCACGCGATGCGAGCCTCGGGCATCGTGTCGGAGCCATGTGGCAGAGCGCAAGATCGAATGTGCTGACACTCGAGCAGGCGGAGTGGATCGCCCCCCGGGGGGCACCAGGGGCGCCAGGGCCTCACGGCAAGCCGGCTGGCTTCGGCCCTGCCTGCAGAAACGCTGCCCGCACGGTCTTGCCGCCCACACGCTCGAAGTCGACAGTCACTTTGTCGCCAGCGCGCAAGGTGACGACGCCGACACCAAACCGTTGGTGACGCACGAGATCGCCGGGCACGAATCTTGTGACCGCCGGCGTGGCCGCGCTGCCGACCTCGATGGGCACGTCGACCTCCTCGGCCGGAGCCACCATCGGGCCATCGCGGCACACGTCGCAGTGCTGGCAGGCGTCTGCGGGTGCGTCGCCGAAGTAGTCGAGGATGGTGTTGCCCCGGCAGCGCCTGGCTTGGGCGTAGCCGATCATCT
>Ga0335394_10007384_pt1 | contig 12427 bp, 7 predicted proteins | sample MAT03_FD_205741 | JGI IMG/M metagenome (GOLD analysis project Ga0335394, IMG submission 205741) | Freshwater microbial communities from Lake Fryxell liftoff mats and glacier meltwater in Antarctica - MAT-03 (spades assembly) (version 2) ... | reverse complement strand
CCAATGCCGCAAACACGCGAGCACATTTTGCTGGCACGCCAAGTCGGCGTTCCGCACATTGTTGTGTTTTTGAACAAGGCCGATATGGTCGACGACGCTGAGCTGCTTGAGCTAGTCGAAATGGAAATTCGCGAACTCTTGGTCAAGTACAAGTTCCCAGGCGACGATACCCCGATTATTCGTGGCTCGGCTTTGAAGGCTTTGGAAGGCGACCAATCAGAAATCGGTGTGCCGTCGATTATCAAGTTGGTTGACGCGTTGGACTCCTTCATTCCGCAGCCGCTGCGCGAAATTGACAAGCCTTTCTTGATGCCAGTTGAAGACGTGTTCTCGATCTCCGGTCGTGGCACGGTGATTACAGGTCGTGTTGAGCGCGGAATCGTCAAGGTTGGCGAGGAAGTTGAGATCGTCGGTTTGAAAGATACGCAAAAGACGATTGCGACGGGCGTTGAGATGTTCCGCAAGTTGCTCGATCAAGGTCAAGCTGGGGATAACATCGGTTTGTTGCTGCGCGGCACGAAGCGCGAAGACGTCGAACGCGGCCAAGTGGTTTGTAAGCCAGGTTCGATCAAGCCACACACCGATTTTGAAGCTGAAATTTATGTGTTGAGCAAAGAAGAAGGCGGTCGTCATACGCCATTTTTCAAAGGCTACCGTCCGCAGTTCTACTTCCGCACGACCGACGTAACCGGCGACTGCCAGTTACCAGAAGGCGTGGAAATGGTCATGCCAGGTGACAACGTTAAGATGGTTGTTTCTTTAATCGCACCAATCGCGATGGAAGAAGGCCTACGTTTCGCAATTCGTGAAGGCGGCCGCACTGTTGGTGCAGGCGTTGTGGCAAAAGTCATAAAATAAGTTGTATTATGTGATTCTGGCGGGCGCGTACTTTGGAGACGCGCCCGTTTTTTTGAGATTGGGCGGCGTATGAGCTGGAAATAATTCCCCAGCATTTGCGCTAATCAGTTTTTTCTGAAGGCCAGTAGCTCAATTGGCAGAGCAGCGGTCTCCAAAACCGCAGGTTTGGGGTTCGAGTCCCTACTGGCCTGCCACTCAAGCAGCCGAATTTATGGTGATTGCTTGAAGCGGTCGATGATTCAAGGAAGAAGTGGCAACATGAGTGCAAAAGTTGAAAACACAACGTCTACGCGGATGCTTGCTCCCGTCGACTACGCAGTCTTGTTTGCAGGTGTCGCGCTCATAGCGGCTGGCATTTTCGCATTTTACTATTTCAATCCCGCATGGCCAGCATGGGTGCGCGTACTAACCTTCGTTGGTGCGCTAATTGCCGGTGGCGTGATCATGTCTCGCAGCGGCCCAGGCGTCGCGTTTTTGAAGTTTCTCGCGGCGGCAATGATTGAATTGCGCAAGGTCGTCTGGCCCACCAAGCAAGAAACTACACAAACCACGATGGTCGTGATTGTCGCCGTCATCATTGTCGGTATTCTGATGTTTTTTATTGACTATATCCTGGCGACGCTCGTGCGTTGGACGATGGGCGGCTGAGGAGTTTAAGGCATGGAAAAGCGTTGGTATGTTGTGCATGCATATTCAGGTTTCGAACAAACGGTTAAACGTTCGTTGATCGAGCGCATTCAGCGCTTCGGAATGCAGGAGCGCTTCGGTGATGTGTTGGTTCCCACCGAAGAAATAATTGAAATGCGCAACGGTCAGAAACGTCGTAGCGACCGGAAATTTTATCCCGGCTACGTCATGGTGCAAATCGAAACCGCAGTCGATGGCCGTTCAATTACGATCAACGATGAATGCTGGCACTTGGTTCGGGAAACGCCCAAAGTAATGGGCTTTATTGGCGGCACCAAAGAAAAGCCGCTGCCGATTAGTGCCAAAGAAGCCGACACAATCTTGCAGCGCGTGCAAGACAGCATCGAGAAGCCTAAACCGAAGGTGTTGTTTGAAGTCGGTGAAATGGTGCGCGTTGTTGATGGGCCATTTAACGACTTTAACGCCGTTGTTGACGAAGTGAACTATGAAAAGAGTCGATTGAAGGTTGCTGTGCTTATCTTTGGTCGTTCAACCCCGGTAGATTTAGAATTTTCGCAAGTCGAAAAAGCGAAGTAAGCAAAGCCGAAGCGAAGAAGTAGAGGCAGCTCGAATAATTGCTTTAACACGGTTCGCTACCATGGCGGGCTTTTCACCCACGAGGAGCTCGGCAACGGGCGCAACCACTCGGAGATAACACTATGGCCAAGAAGGTCACAGGCTACATCAAGCTACAAGTAAAGGCAGGGCAAGCAAATCCCTCGCCACCCGTCGGCCCCGCATTAGGTCAACGCGGTGTCAACATTATGGAATTCTGTAAGGCATTTAACGCGGCAACCAGCAAGCTGGAGCCAGGACTGCCTACGCCTGTCGTGATTACAGTCTATTCTGATCGCAGTTTCACCTTCATCATGAAAACCGCTCCAGCGACAATTCTGTTGAAAAAAGCGGTCGGAATCAAAAGCGGCAGTAAGCGCCCGAACACCGAGAAAGTCGGCAAAGTAACGCGCGCTCAGCTGGAAGAAATCGCCAAGATCAAAATGCCAGACTTAACGGCTGCTGATCTTGACGCTGCAGTGCGCACCATCGCTGGTAGCGCCCGCAGCATGGGCCTAAACACGGAGATTTAAGACCATGGCAAAGCTCAATAAACGACAAAAAATGTTGCTCGGCGCAGTCGCGCAGGGAAAGTCTTATGCATTAGATGACGCGATCGCGATCGTGCAAAAAAATGCCACTGCTAAGTTCGCAGAAGGTATTGATGTAGCGGTTCGCCTCGGCATTGATGCAAAAAAATCTGATCAAGGTGTGCGCGGTTCGACCGTACTACCGCACGGTACCGGTAAGTCCGTTCGAGTTGCCGTCTTCGCGCAAGGCGACGCCGCAGCCAAAGCGCTTGAAGCGGGTGCCGAAGTCGTCGGAATGGACGAACTCGCTGAAAAGATGCTGGCGGGTGATTTGAATTATGACGTCATTATCGCCGCACCCGATGCAATGCGTGTTGTGGGTAAGTTAGGCCAAGTGCTCGGCCCCCGCGGTTTGATGCCTAATCCAAAGGTCGGAACCGTGACGCCTGACGTCGCAACCGCAGTCAAGAACGCTAAAGCCGGTCAAGTGCGCTATCGCAATGACAAGGGTGGAATCATTCACTGCACGATTGGTAAGGCAAAATTTGAGGCCGCGCACTTGAAGGCGAATCTTCAAGCGTTGCTGGCTGATTTGAACAAAGCGCGTCCAGTAACAGCAAAGGGCCAGTATTTGATTAAGGTTTCTTTGAGCTCGACCATGGGTCCAGGCGTAGTCGTAGATTCCTCAACGCTGTCTAAGTAAAGAAAAAGCAGGAAATTTTGATCGGCAGTGCCCTTAAGGAAATTTAAGGGCGGTCGTCAAAGACCGCAGGTGGCGCGCACATTCAGTGCGTACCTTAATTCGCCCTTTTTGGCGGCCTGCGTAGATGGTGCTGCCGGTGCACGCTTTATGGCATGTAAAAGTGCGTGGGGTGAACGCGGGGCCAGACCAAAACGAAGGCGCAGCAAAATACCGCTGTGAATCACGTCAACACTTTAGGTGTTGACACGAATGGAGAAAGCAATGGCTCTTAATTTACAACAAAAGAAAGAAGTCGTTGCCGAACTAGCAAGCGTGACGCAAAAAGCGTTGTCGCTCGTCGCTGCTGAGTACGCCGGAATTACGGTGGAAAAGTTGACTGACCTACGCCGTAAAGCGCGTACGTCGGGCGTTTACATCCGCGTGGTTAAAAACTCGCTGTTGGAACGTGCGGTCGAGGGTACAGAGTTTGAATGCGTCAAGGGAAAGCTAACGGGTCCGCTGATTTTTGCGTTCTCGAAAGAAGATCCAGGCGCAGCCGGTCGGTTGATCAAAGATTTCGTCAAGACCAATGTCAAGATGGTGCCAAGGTTAGTTGTTGTGGGCGGAAAAGCCTACGGCGCAGCTGAACTTGAACGCTTGGCTTCCTTGCCGACTCGCGATCAAGCGCTCAGCATGTTTCTCGCATGTTTGGTGCAACCTGCAACGATGCTCGTTCGAGTGATGGCGGAACCTGCCAATCAACTTGCGCGCGCGATCAAAGCAGTTGGCGATACCAAGCAAGCGCCAGCAGTTGAAGCTAGCGCTGAAGCTGAAGCTGTTTAGAAACTCAAAGCTTAAGTTCGCAACGAATATTAAACCCACACATTTAAGTGCCGCGCTACGCGACACGAAAAACTAGATACAACGGAGATTTACAATGCCTATTTCAAAAGACGACATCTTAAACGCCATTGCCGCAATGCCTTTGATGGACATTATGGATTTGGTTAAGGCCATGGAAGAAAAGTTCGGCGTTTCCGCTGCTGCACCTGTCGCTGCTGCTGGCCCTGCCGCTGCTGCCGCAGTTGTTGAAGAGAAGACTGAGTTCACAGTTGTACTCGCAGCAATTGGCGAAAAGAAAGTAGAAGTGATTAAGGCAGTTCGCGAAATCACTGGCCTGGGCTTGAAAGAAGCTAAAGATTTAGTCGAAAGCGCGCCTGCAACCATCAAAGATGGCGTGAGCAAAGATGAATCAGCAAAAATGAAGAAGAAACTCGAAGATGCAGGCGCAAAGGCCGACATCAAGTAATTATTGGCTAAGCAGACTTGATCCTGTCCTGACGTTGGGGCAGACAAGATTGCGGGCCGGTCCTAATTTGAAGTGGTATCAAGTTCCGCGTTTTCAGGGCGGGCTGGGAGCTTAGGCTCCCGGCCTTTCCTTGTTTACAAGCTTCAATATTCAAGGGCATCAAGTTTAAAAGCATCAAAACTTTTCGCCTAAGCGCATGTTTGTTACCTGCGTTTAGGCCTCAAGTTTTACCTCAAAGGCAGCGAGGCCACGCTGCCGCAACCGTAAAAGAGAAGCGTGCATGAGCTATTCCTTCACTGAAAAAAAGCGTATCCGTAAGGATTTTGGTAAGACCCACGCGGTATTACCGACGCCAAATTTGCTGAAAATTCAGCTGGACTCCTATAAGGAATTTTTGCAGCTCGATGCTGATCCGAAAGCACGCCCAAATAAGGGTTTGCACGCAGCGCTGACGTCGGTATTTCCAATTGTTAGCTATTCTGGCTACGCCGAACTGCGTTACGTCAGCTATCGCCTAGGTGACGCGGCGTTTGATGTCCGTGAGTGCCGTCAGCGCGGTTTGACCTACGGTGCGCCACTACGCGTACAAGTTCAGCTTTATATCTTTGATAAAGAAAGCTCGAACAAAGCCGTCAAGTACGTGAAAGAGCAGGAAGTCTACATGGGTGAATTGCCGCTCATGACCGACACCGGCACCTTCATTATCAACGGTACTGAGCGAGTGATCGTCAGCCAGCTGCACCGCAGCCCAGGCGTATTTTTTGATCACGACAAGGGCAAAACACACAGTTCCGGCAAGCTTTTGCATAATGCACGCGTGATTCCGTACCGCGGCTCTTGGTTGGACTTTGAGTTTGACCCTAAAGACGCTTTACACACCCGTATTGATCGTCGCCGTAAGTTACCGGTCACGATTTTGCTGCGCGCGCTGGGCTTTACCAATGCGCAAATGCTGAAAACGTTCTTTGATATGAATAGTTTTGAGCTTAAAGCCGATGGCGCGGCGCTGAAGCTTATTCCTGAGCGTTTGAAAGGCGAGACCTTGCCGTTCGACCTGAAATTGGCTGGCAAAGTGTTGGTTGAAGCAGGCAAGCGCGTTGCATCGCGTCACGTTGCTTCGCTTGAAAAAGCCGGCATGACCGAAATGGAAGTGCCTGACGATTATTTATTGGGTCGTATTCTGGCTGATGACGTTGTCGACGGTAAATCCGGCGAAATTTTAGCGATTGCGAACGATATTTTGTCTGAAGAGCATCTGGAAAAATTCCGTGAGTCCAAGATCAAATCGATCGACACGCTTTGGACCAACGATTTGGATCGCGGCCCATTTATTTCCAACACTTTGCGTGTCGATTCGACCCGCAACCCGCTGGAAGCGTTGGTCGAAATCTATCGCATGATGCGCCCGGGTGAGCCACCAACCAAAGAAGCCGCGCAAAATCTGTTCGGGAATTTGTTCTTCGCGCCAGAGCGTTACGATCTATCGTTTGTGGGGCGCATGAAGTTCAACCGCCGCGTCGGTCGTAAAGAAGAAACCGGCCCTGGTATTTTGGACAACGAAGATATTCTAGCCGTTATTAAAACGCTGATTTCGATTCGCAACGGCAAGGGTCAAGTCGATGATATCGATCACTTGGGCAATCGCCGCGTGCGCTCAGTCGGTGAAATGGCGGAAAACGTATTCCGCATCGGCTTGGTGCGGGTTGAACGCGCAGTCAAAGAGCGCTTAAGTCTGGCCGAAGCCGAAGGTTTGGCACCGCAAGAATTGATCAACGCAAAGCCCGTGGCAGCCGCGATCAAAGAGTTCTTTGGTTCGAGCCAGCTGTCGCAGTTTATGGATCAAAACAATCCATTGTCCGAAATTACGCACAAGCGTCGCGTCTCAGCGCTTGGACCTGGCGGTTTGACGCGCGAACGTGCGGGCTTTGAAGTGCGCGACGTGCACCCAACGCACTACGGCCGAGTTTGCCCAATCGAAACGCCGGAAGGCCCGAACATTGGTTTGATCAACTCGCTCGCGGTGTTTGCGCAGACCAACCGTTATGGTTTTATTGAAACACCATTCCGCAAAGTTGTGGACGGCAAGGTAACTGCAGAGTCGGAATTCCTGTCTGCCATTGAAGAGTTGGATCACGTCATTGCGCAGGCATCTGCGGTCATTGATAAGAATGGCAAGATGACAGAGGAATACGTTACCTGCCGTTTGAACGGCGAAACGTTGATGAAACTGCCGTCGGAAGTGCATTACATGGACGTTTCACCGATGCAGACCGTTTCTGTCGCCGCCGCATTGGTGCCGTTTTTGGAACACGATGACGCAAACCGCGCGCTGATGGGTGCAAACATGCAGCGTCAAGCGGTGCCGACTTTGCGCGCAGAAACGCCGCTGGTTGGAACCGGTATTGAACGCGCTGTAGCCATGGATTCTGGCGTCACCGTGAATAACCGTCGCGATGGCGTAATCGAACAAGTCGATGCAGGTCGTATTGTTGTGAAGGTCAACGAAGACAAGTTGGAGGGCGAAGATGACGCTGGCGTGGATATTTACACGCTGACGAAATACGCGCGTTCGAACCAAAACACTTGCATCAATCAGCGTCCGCTGGTCAAGCCAGGCGATATCGTGGCAAAGGGCGACGTGTTGGCTGACGGTCCATCGACCGATTTGGGCGAGCTGGCGCTGGGTCAAAACATGTTAATCGCCTTCATGCCGTGGAATGGCTACAACTTCGAAGATTCGATTTTGTTGTCTGAGCGCGTGGTGAAAGAAGATCGCTACACCACAATTCACATCGAAGAACTCACCTGTACCAGCCGCGATACCAAGCTTGGGCCTGAGGATGTAACCGCTGATATTCCAAACGTTTCGGAAGCAGCGCTTTCGCGTCTGGATGAATCCGGCGTTGTTTATATCGGTGCAGAAGTGAATGCGGGCGATATTTTGGTCGGCAAAGTCACGCCGAAGGGCGAGACGCAGCTGACGCCGGAAGAAAAATTGCTGCGTGCAATTTTCGGTGAAAAGGCGTCTGACGTTAAAGATAGCTCATTGCGCGTGCCGCCCGGCATGGATGGCACCGTGATTGACGTACAAGTCTTTACCCGCGATGGTTTGGACAAAGACAAGCGTGCGCAACAGATCGAGCAAGTTGAACTCAAACGCGTGCGCAAGGATTTAGACGATCAGATGCGCATTTTGGAAAGCGCCATTTTGCGTCGTTTGGAAGATCAACTAGTAGGATCGACCTCGAATGCGCTCGGGCCTTATGGTCTGAAGAAAGGCGATTTGCTGACCACGGTGTATCTGGACAAGCTTAAGAAAGACGAGCTTTTCAGCCTGCGTTTGAAAGAAGAAGCAGCTGCTGACGTGTTGGCTAAAGCAATTGAACAGATTGCGCGTCACCGCGTTGAGTTTGATAAGCGTTTTGAAATTAAGAAAGGCAAAATCACGCAGGGCGACGACTTGGCTCCCGGCGTGTTGAAAGTAGTCAAAGTTTATATGGCGGTTAAGCGCCGTATCCAGCCTGGGGATAAAATGGCGGGCCGTCACGGCAATAAGGGTGTGGTCAGTCGCGTCGTACCGGTCGAAGACATGCCATTTATGGCGGACGGTACTTCCGTTGATATCGTACTCAACCCGCTCGGCGTACCTTCGCGGATGAATATCGGTCAGGTGCTGGAAACACACTTAGGCTGGGCAGCGAAGGGTGTGGGCTTAAAAATTGGCCGCATGTTGGACGAGAAAGCCAAAGTCAGCGATTTGCGCAAGTTTATTGACCGCGTTTATAACGAAAAATCCTCCGCACCCGACGTGCGCTTGGATGAATTCAGCGATGAAGAGTTGGTCGCGATGGCCGGTAATTTGCGCAAAGGCGTGCCGACTGCAACACCGGTGTTTAACGGTGCGACTGAAACTGAAATCAAGCGCATGTTAGAGCTTGCCGACCTGCCGACATCTGGCCAAACCACGCTATATGACGGCCGTACCGGTGACGCGTTTGAGCGCGAGGTAACGGTCGGCTATATGTATATGCTCAAACTCAACCACTTAGTGGATGACAAGATGCATGCGCGCTCGACCGGCCCGTACTCGCTGGTTACTCAGCAGCCGCTGGGTGGTAAAGCGCAGTTCGGCGGACAACGTTTTGGGGAAATGGAAGTCTGGGCGCTGCAAGCGTATGGCGCGAGCTACACGCTGCAAGAAATGCTCACCGTCAAGTCAGACGATGTGCAAGGGCGCAACCAGATGTACAAGAATATTGTCGACGGCGATCACCAGATGGTTCCGGGCATGCCCGAATCCTTCAACGTGTTGGTTAAAGAAATTCGCTCGCTCGCAATCAACATTGAACTCGAAGACAGCAAGGCTTAAGGAGTCACACCTATGAAAGATTTACTCAATCTATTTACGCCGCAAAAGCCGGCGCAGGACTTCGACTCGATTCGCATTTGCTTGGCATCGCCTGCGCTGATTCGCAGCTGGTCGCACGGTGAAGTGAAAAAGCCGGAAACGATTAACTATCGTACCTTTAAGCCGGAGCGTGACGGTTTGTTCTGTGCCGCCATTTTCGGGCCAATCAAAGACTATGAATGCCTGTGCGGCAAGTACAAGCGCATGAAGCATCGCGGTGTTGTTTGCGAAAAGTGCGGCACCGAAGTGACTCTGGCCAAAGTGCGCCGCGAAAACATGGGGCATATTGAGCTAGCCAGCCCTACTGCACATATTTGGTTCCTAAAATCACTGCCTAGCCGCATTGGCTTGATGCTGGATATGACGCTGCGTGATATTGAACGCATTTTGTATTTCGAAGCGTACGTTGTGATCGACCCAGGTTTGACCGTGCTTTCGCGTGGACAATTGCTCAACGAAGAGCAGTTTTTGATGGCGGTTGAAGAACATGGCGATGAGTTTGATGCGCGTATGGGCGCGGAAGCGGTCTATGAGCTGCTGAAAACCATTGATCTGAACGCAGAATTGGTCAAGCTGAAAGAAGAAATAGGCACCACGAACTCGGAAACCAAGCTCAAGCGCTTGAGCAAGCGCATCAAGCTGGTGGAAAGCTTCTTGGAATCCTCAAACCGCCCGGAATGGATGGTTTTGACGGTGTTGCCGGTGTTGCCACCGGATTTGCGTCCATTGGTTCCGCTTGACGGCGGTCGTTTTGCGACCTCAGATTTGAACGATCTGTATCGCCGCGTGATTAACCGTAATAACCGTCTTAAGCGTTTGCTTGAACTCAATGCGCCCGACATTATTGCGCGTAATGAAAAGCGCATGCTGCAAGAATCTGTTGATGCCTTGCTTGATAACGGTCGTCGTGGCCGCGCGATTACTGGCACCAATAAGCGTCCGTTGAAATCCTTGGCCGATATGATCAAGGGTAAACAGGGTCGATTCCGCCAGAACTTGCTCGGTAAGCGCGTCGACTACTCCGGCCGTTCCGTGATCGTTGTGGGCCCGACCTTGCGTCTGCACGAATGCGGTTTGCCAAAGCGTATGGCGCTAGAATTATTCAAACCTTTTATCTTTAGCAAGCTGCAGCGCCGTGGTTTAGCTACGACCATCAAGCAAGCCAAGAAAATGGTTGAGCGCGAAGAGGCAGTTGTTTGGGATATCTTGGAAGACGTGATTCGCCAGCACCCGGTGCTATTGAACCGCGCACCGACCCTGCACCGTTTGGGCATTCAAGCCTTTGAGCCGGTTTTGATCGAGGGTAAGGCGATCCAGCTGCACCCATTAGTTTGTACTGCATTCAACGCCGACTTTGACGGCGATCAAATGGCGGTACACGTGCCTTTGAGCTTGGAAGCACAGCTCGAAGCGCGCGCGCTCATGATGTCGACCAACAATATTTTGTCGCCTGCAAACGGTGACCCGATCATTGTGCCGACGCAAGACGTTGTGTTGGGTCTGTACTACATGACCCGTGATTTGATCGGCGTGCCAGGCGAAGGCATGGTGTTTGCTAACGTCGGTGAAGTTGATCGCGCGTATCAAAATAAGCTCGTTTCAATTCACGCCAAAGTACGCGTTCGAATTACCGAAACCAGCGTCAAGGGTGGCATTCGCACCGACGTAACTTCAATCAAAGACACCACTGTTGGCCGCGCTTTATTGGCAGAAATTTTGCCTGAAGGCTTACCGTTTGATTTGGTCAATCAGACGCTTACGAAAAAGGCGATCTCCGGGCTGATCAACGCTTGCTATCGCCGTTTGGGCTTGAAAGACACGGTCGTTTTCGCCGATCAGCTGATGTACACCGGTTTTAGTAATGCAACGCGTGCGGGTATTTCCATCGGTATCAACGATGTGCAAATTCCGGACGAGAAAGTTAAAATTTTGGCCGCAGCTGAAAAAGAAGTGTTGGAAGTCACGCGCCAGTTCTCCAGCGGCGCGCTAACCGATGGCGAGCGATACAACAAGGTTGTCGATCTTTGGTCGAAAACCAACGACGTCGTGGCGAAGGCCATGATGGACGCGATTGCGGTCGATAAAGTCAAAATCAAAGATAAAGAAACCGGCAAAGACAAGATCATCGATCAAAAGTCGATGAACTCGATTTACATCATGGCCGACTCCGGCGCCCGGGGTTCTGCGGCGCAAATTCGCCAGCTTGCCGGTATGCGCGGCCTGATGGCCAAGCCCGATGGTTCGATTATCGAAACGCCAATTAAGGCAAACTTCCGCGAAGGTCTAGACGTACTCCAGTACTTTATCTCGACCCACGGTGCACGCAAGGGCTTGGCAGATACCGCACTCAAAACTGCGAACTCAGGTTATTTGACACGCCGACTTGTGGACGTTGCGCAAGACGTGGTGATTACCGAAATCGATTGCGGCACCAACTTAGGCATCACGCTAGAAGCCGTTATCGACGGTGGCGAAGTGAAAGAAAAGCTGAGTGATCGCGTGCTCGGCCGTGTGGTCGCGGAAGACGTTTTTGCGCCGGGCGATGATTCCGAGCCTGCAGTTAAGGCTGGGATTTTGCTTGACGAATTTTTGGTGCAAAAACTGGAAGACTTGGGCGTCGAGCGCATTTTGGTGCGTTCAACCATCACTTGTGAAACCAAATTCGGCGTTTGCGCACAGTGCTACGGCCGCGATTTGGCACGTGGGCATCGCGTCAATATCGGTGAAGCAGCGGGCGTAATCGCAGCGCAATCGATTGGCGAGCCAGGTACCCAGCTAACCATGCGTACCTTCCACATTGGTGGCGCAGCGTCCGGCGTACAAGTGCAAGATAAGGTGCAAGTGCGCACCAATGGCACGATCAAGTTAAACCTGAAAACCGTGCAGCACGGTAAGGGCTTCCTGGTTGTGGTGTCACGTTCGGGCGATTTGTCGGTGCTGGACAGCCAAGGCCGTGAGCGCGAACGCCACAAAGTACCTTACGGCGCGAAAGTATTCGTTCCAGATGGCGCGACGGTTGCGATTGGCGACACGATCGTCAAATGGGATGCTTTCAGCCACCCAATTATTTCCGAAGTTGCCGGCCGTATGCGCTTCTTAGATTTGATTGATGGCGTTACCGTCAAAGAAGAAACTGAAGATGCAACCGGCTTGCGCTATTTGCAAGTGACCGATCCGAAGCGCCGTTCGACCACCGGTAAAGAGCTGCGCCCAACGATTCGCATCGAAGGTCCAGATGGCATGCCAGTGATGATTCCAGGTTCGGATATTCCGGCGCAAAGCTTTATGCCTGCGGGCGCGATTATTCGTTTGCAAGATGGCGTGGAAGTGGGCGTGGGTGATGAAGTTGCCAGCATTCCGCAGGCATCGGCAAAAACTCGCGACATCACCGGTGGTTT
>Ga0335394_10007379_pt1 | contig 12429 bp, 10 predicted proteins | sample MAT03_FD_205741 | JGI IMG/M metagenome (GOLD analysis project Ga0335394, IMG submission 205741) | Freshwater microbial communities from Lake Fryxell liftoff mats and glacier meltwater in Antarctica - MAT-03 (spades assembly) (version 2) ... | reverse complement strand
TCCCGACATGATCGCTGCGAGCTTCGGCAACCTCACGTTCACCGCGGACCCGGTGGCCGCCTCGCTGCAGGGATCCGCGGACGACGCGATCGGCGTCGGGCTGCTCGACCCGGTCGAGCTCGCCGGCATCCACGATCTCACCCTGTTGAACGCACTGCTCGCCGAACGCGACGACCCCGACGTGGAGGGTCTGTGACCATCGTCGTCGAACCAGATCGCCAGGGAGTGCCTGCGACCACCCAGCCCGGTCGCGACGTCGCAGCCCCAGCGGTACGGATCGCCGGCGTCTCGAAGCGCTTCGGTGTCGGCCGCAACGCGGTGCTGGCGCTCGATCGTGTGTCACTCGACGTCGAGCGCGGGGAGTTCCTCTGCATCGTGGGTGCCTCGGGGTGCGGCAAGTCCACCCTGCTCAACCTCGTCGCCGGACTCGACGCCGCCACCGCCGGCTCGGTCGCGGTGCAGGGCCGCGTGGCGCTGATGTTCCAGGAGGCCGCCCTCCTGCCATGGCGCACCGCCGCCCAGAACGTGGAGCTCGCGTTGAAGCTGCGCAAGGTGCCTCGAGCCGACCGTCGCGAGCAGGCACTCGACCTGCTGTCGCTCGTGCGCCTGCAGGACTTCGCCGACCGGCGTCCGCACGAGCTGTCGGGGGGCATGCGCCAGCGCGTCGCGCTCGCCCGGGCGCTCGGCCAGGGCGCCGACGTGCTGCTGATGGACGAGCCGTTCGGTGCGCTCGACGCGATCACGCGCGATGTGCTCCACGACGAGGTCGAGCGCGTGGCGTTCGAACAGCGTCTCACCACGATCTTCGTCACCCACAACGTGCGCGAGGCGGTGCGCCTCGGCGACCGCATCGTGCTGCTGTCCAGCCGGCCCGGGCGCGTCGCCGCGACGTTCGGTGTGCCGGTCGAGCGGCCGCGCCGCATCGAGTCGCCCGAGGTGTCGGCGATCGCCGCCGACGTCACCGTGCGTCTGCGCGAGGAGGTGCGGCGCCATGCCGGCTGACCTCGCCACCGCACCCCACGACCGACTCGACCAAGAGCTCTCCGGGCTCGACCAGCTCGAACTGTCGACCGTCGCGCACCGGCCGGCGAGCCTGCGGATCTGGTCGGCACTGTGGCCGAAGCTGTTCGCAGTGGGCCTCGTCCTGGCCGTGTGGCAGTTCGTCGTGTGGCGTGAGTGGAAGCCCCGGTTCGTGTTGCCGTCACCGGCCGACGTGGGCTCGGTGATGTGGGACGACCTGTTCACCGCGGAGCTCTGGCGCGCAGCCGGCCACACCATGCGTCGTGCACTGGTGGGCTTCGCGGTGTCGCTGCTGATCGGCGGTGCGGTCGGCATCGCGGTCACCCGTTCTCGCGTGATGCGCGTCGCGGTGGGCTCGATGATCACCGGGCTGCAGACGATGCCTTCCATCGCTTGGTTTCCGCTGGCGATCCTGCTGTTCCAGATCAGCGAGCAGGCGATCCTGTTCGTCGTGGTGCTCGGTGCAGCGCCGTCGATCGCCAACGGCATCATCTCCGGAGTCGACAGCGTGCCGCCGATCCTGCGCCGCGTCGGCCACACCCTCGGCGCTCGCGGACTGGTGCTCTACCGGGAGGTGGTCATCCCTGCGGCGATGCCGACGGTGCTGACCGGACTCAAGCAGGGGTGGGCCTTCAGCTGGCGGAGCCTGATGGCGGGTGAGCTGCTCGTGCTGATCCCCGGCACCACCTCGCTCGGTGCCAGGCTCCAGTTCGCCAGGGAGTTCTCCGATGCAGAGGGCCTCATCGCATCGATGGCGGTGATCTTCGTGATCGGCGTACTCGTCGACAGCCTCGTGTTCGGGCAGATCGAACGTCGGGTGCTCACCTCGCGAGGCCTGCGTACCGACGCCCACTGATCGATCACCCTCGTAGACCCTCGACGATCAGCAGCACGCCGAAGACCACGAACGTGATCGCAGCACCGATGCGGATCGTGCGTTCGGGCAGGCGTGTACCGAGCTGCTGGCCGACCACGATCGCGAGTGCGTCGGCGGCGACCATGCCGAGCGTCGAGCCGATCCAGGTGCCGACCAGACCGTTGTCGGTGGCGAGCGTGATGGTGGCGAGCATCGTCTTGTCGCCGAGTTCGGCGAGGAAGAACGCGAGACCGACGGTCCAGAACACCGAACGGGTCGCTGTCTGCGAACGTGCCAGGTCGTCGTCGTCGAGCCGGTCACCACGCAGGGTCCATACCGCGAACCCGAGGAAGGCGACACCGGCGACCACGGCGATCACATCCGTGGGGAGTGCGACACCGACCGCAGCACCGAGTACCACGCTGACGAGATGGACGATCGCAGTCGCACAGGTGATCGCGATCAGGATCGTCGTCGCCCGGTAGCGAGCGGCGAAGGTGAGTGCCATCAGCTGGCTCTTGTCGCCCAGCTCGGCGACGAAGATGATGCCGCAGCTGACGAGGAATGCGTTCATGCTGGTGTCTCCCGGAAAAGGCCCGGAAGAAGACTGGATGCCTCCGACCGGGCATCGTGCGATGCCTGGTCGAAGGTCTTGCTCATCCGCATCGCGGACCCGGGGACCGGGGCTCATCACCCAGCGTGTCGATCTCCCGGCGTGGAGCTACTCCCCTTCGCCGCAGGGGAGCGTACCCGGTGCGAGCCCTGAGACGCTGGCCCGTGCGGTCAGGCGACGGGGGTCATGCGTGCCGCGGGGTCCTGGCCGTACACCTCGCGGAGCACGTCGTACAACGCCGGTGACGCCTCGGCCAGTTCGAGGGGTGTGGTGAAGAAGGTCTCGGTGGCGACGGCGAAGAACTCGCCCGGGTCGGTGGCCGCGTAGCTCCGCAGCACGCCTTCGTCTCCTCGACGCACCTTGTTGTACTCGGCAGTGCAGATGGCCACCCATCGTCGGCGCAGCTCACGATCGGTGATCGGCGGCGTGCCGTCGATGACGCCGTCGACCATGTCGAGCTGGTGGGCGAACTCGTGCATCACGACGTTGTGGCCGCGACGGTGGTGGCGCGCCTCGTAGGCGACCGTGCTCCACGACAGCACGACCGGCCCGCGGTGATGCGCCTGGCCGGCCAGGATCTGGTCGGCATCGGTCTTGAGGTGCGAGCCGACGCTGCGCTCGCCGCGGAGCACCACGGTGCGAGGGTGGACGATGACCGAGGTGACCTGGCGGTACAGGTCGAGATCGAGTTCGAGGATCAGCAGGCACGCCTGGGCAGCGATCAGTACCCGCATCTCGTCGGTGACTGCGAACCCCTGCGACGGCTCGAACCGCACCCGGGCGAGGAACCGCTTGATCAGCTCCTCGAGCGCGGCGCGCTCGTCGGCGTCGAGGGTGTCGTACAGCGGCCATCGATAGGCGAGGCGTGTACGCCACTCATCGGGAAACGGCATCGCAGCGGCGGCTCGTTCCTGCTTCGCCCGACGGAAGAACATCGCTGACCTGGTGTTTCGTTCTTCTTGCCTGGCAGACTCAGGCCTTCGGCCTGAGGTCCTGGCTGCGGAGTTCGGCGATCCGTTCCTGCAGGTACGCGAACGCCGTGCGGCCCTCGGCGAGCACGACGTCGTCGGCCGGGTGGAGGAACAGCGGCAGGCTGAGCCGCGACCGGGTGGCGCCCTCGCCAGTGGGATTCATGACGCGGTGGGTGGTCGAGGGGTAGTAGCCCCCGCTGGCCAGCTGCAACATGTCGCCGGCGTTGATCGCGATGCTGCCGAAGTCGCACGGCACGTCGTGCCAGTCGCCGGCGAGGTCGCGCACCTGCAAGCCGGGCTCGTTGGCGGCGGGCAGCACCGTGAGCAGGTTGATGTCCTCGTGGGCGGCGGCGCGAACGGCGTCGGCGGGCTCGTCACCGCGCAACGGCGGGTAGCGCAGCACGCGCAGCAGACTGCGCGTGCTGGCGTCCATCATTCGCGGCAACGGCACGGAGAAGGTGTTGCGCACCTCGTCAGGAGTGTTGTCCTGCACCCACTCGAGCAACGTCAGGGCGATGCCCTTCGCGATCTCGGCGTAGCGGAGGGCGGCATCGCTGACCTCGGTCGGGTACTGGCCCCACGGGTACACGTGGAAGAACTCCTTGAGGTCCTTCACGGTGTTGCCCTTGGCCGTCTCGGACACATCGGGCCCGAACCAGCCGTCCTGGTCGCCATCGCTGTAGCGGTAGGCGTACTTGGCGTCGGTCTCGAAGAACGCCAGCCACTCGTCGTAGATCTCCTGCACGAGCGACTGCGGCAGCGGATGGTTCACGATCACGGCGAACCCGGTGGTGCGCAGCGACCGGGTGAAGGACTGCGGCGCGTCCGGCGCCTGGAAATCGACCACCTCGACGTTCATGACCCCACGCTACCGATCCCGCGATGAGAGATGAGTGGCGGTGGCGCCCTCATCGCTCATCGCGTTCACCGGGTTCGGGCCGCCCGACCGCTTCGGTCAGCCGGCGAGGGATGCCTCGATGCGTTCGGTGAGTTCGGCAGCGGGCACCCGGCCGGAGGTGCGCCACAGCACGGTGCCGTCGGCGTCGACGAAGGCGAAGAACGGATACCCCGACACGCCGTACGCCGCGGCGGCGTCCGTCTCCTCGCTGTCGGCCAGCACCGCCCACGGGAAGCCCTCACGCACCAGCCACTCCGACGGTGGGTAGTTCTCGCGTCGGTCGTCGGTGGCGGTGGCCACTCCCACCACGCGCACGCCTGCCGGCACCTGTGCGCCTCGGTTCCACGTCACCAGGTCGGGCACCTCTGCCTGACAGACCGGGCACCAGTGGGCCACGAACACGACCAGGGTCGGCGCGCTGTGGTCGATGTCGACGGTGAAGCCCTCGAAGTTCTGCCCGCTCACCACCGGTGCGATGCGTCCGACAGCGGGGTCGGCGCCCTCCTGAGGCAGCAGCGGCAGGGCCTCGCCGGTCGAGGTCACGACACGGGTCTCGGCGAACTCGCCCCGGTCGACCGGCGATTCGGTGGCCGACAGGATCGACACGACCCCGACGATCGCGACCACGACGCCGAGTACGCCGGCGATCAGCCACGGATTGGTCAACGGAGACTTCGACCGCTGATCGTGAGCGCCCCGCTTCTTGAACTGGGGTGTCTGCTGTTGGCCCTGTTTCTTGCCTTGCTTCTGGCCTTGCTTCTGGGCCTGCTTCTGGCCCTTGTGCTCGGCGGCCTGCTGGGCGTCTCGCTGCCGCTGCCGCTGTTTGGCCTCGGGAGAACCTGGGCGTGGGGGGATGGAGGTGGGGGAGCTCACATGACCAGGGTCGTCGGAATACCCCCTGGGGTTCTAGGGTCGAAGGTCACCGCCCGCCCAACGGGGTCGTCAGGCCGCACAGCGACAGCCTCAGTGTTCGGCAAGCGTCAGACGACGATGTTCACCGTACGCCCGGGCACGACGACCACCTTCTTCGGTGTCGCCCCGCCCAGGCTCGCCTGCACCTTCATGTCGGCCAGCGCCACGGCCTCGATCGAGGCTGCGTCCGCATCGGCAGCGACGGTGATGCGCGACCGCACCTTGCCGTTCACCTGCACGGGCAGTTCGACGGTGTCGTCGATCAGCTTCACCGGATCGGCCGTCGGGAACGGCTCGTAGGTGACCGTGTCGACGTGGCCCAACATCTGCCACAGCTCCTCGGCCATGTGCGGTGCCAACGGAGCAAGCATCAGCACCAGCCGTTCTGCAGCGTCGCGAGGGCACCCGCCCAGCTTGGTGAGGTGGTTGTTCAGCTCGATCAGCTTCGCGATGGCCGTGTTGAACCGCAGCGCGTCCATGTCGGCGCGCACCCCGTCGATCGTGCGGTGCAGCAGCCGGTCGGTGTCGTCGTCGAAGGCCGGCAGACCGGCCCGCAGCTCACCGGTGTCCTCATCGACCATGTTGCGCCACACGCGCTGGAGGAACCGGTACATCCCCACGACGTCGCGGGTCTCCCACGGCCGGGAGGCATCGAGCGGGCCCATCGCCATCTCGTACAACCGCAGCGTGTCGGCGCCGTAGGCCTCGTAGATGTCGTCGGGGCCGACGGCGTTCTTCAGGCTCTTGCCCATCTTGCCCCACTCGCGAGCGACGGGTTTGCCCTCGTAGGTGAACGCCCCATCGTGCTCTTCCACGCTGAAGGCATCGACGTAGATCTCCCGCTCGTCCTTGAACGCCGCAGCCAGGATGTAGCCCTGGTTGAACAGACGGTGGTACGGCTCTTTCGAGCTCAGGTGGCCGAGGTCGAACAGCACCTTGTGCCAGAACCGTGCGTACAGCAGGTGCAGCACCGCGTGCTCCACACCGCCCACGTACAGGTCGACGCCGCCGGGGTGCCCCTCACCCTTCGGCCCCATCCAGTACTCCTCGACCTCGCGGTCGATGAACGCGTCGGCGTTCGTCGGGTCGCAGTAGCGCAGCTCGTACCAGCAGCTGCCGGCCCACTGGGGCATCACGTTGGTGTCGCGACGGTACGACTTCGGCCCGTCGCCGAGATCGAGCTCGACCGTGGTCCACCAGTCGAGGCGGTCGAGGGGGCTCTCCGGGTTGCTCATCGCGTCGTCGGCGTCGAAGGTGCGCGGGCTGAAGCTGTCGGTGGGTGGCAGCTCCAGCGGTAGCAGCTCGTCGGGCAGGGTGTGCGCGTGGCCATGGTCGTCGTAGACGATGGGGAACGGCTCACCCCAGTAGCGCTGGCGGCTGAACAGCCAGTCGCGCAGCTTGTAGCTGATGGTGGCCTCACCGCAGCCGTGGGTCGTGAGCCACTCGTTCGTGCGGCGCTTGGCCTCGGCGATGTTGCCGAGCCCGTTCAGGTCGAGGGGCAGATCCGAGGTGTCGTTGGCGCTGTTGACATAGGGCGCGTCGCCGACGAACGCCTCCGGCCACGTGGCGGTGTCGAGGGCGTCGGCCGACTGCACCCCGATGCCGTGCTGCTCGAACCATGCGGCCGGCGGCTGCTGGATGGCGGGGATCGGCAGGCCGAACTGGCGGGCGAACTCGAAGTCGCGCTCGTCGCCGCACGGCACCGCCATGATCGCTCCGGTGCCGTAGCCCATCAGCACGTAGTCGGCGATCCACACCGGTACCTGGGCGCCGTTGATCGGGTTGGTCGCGTACGAACCGGTGAACACCCCGGTCTTGGTCTTGTCCTCCACCTGCCGGGCGACGTCGCTCTTGGTGCCGGCCACGCGCCGGTACTCGGTGACGGCAGCCGCCCGTTCGGCGGTCGTGAGTGCGTCGACCAGCGGATGCTCGGGTGCCAGCACCATGAACGACGCGCCGAACAGGGTGTCGGGCCGGGTGGTGAACACCGTGATCACGTCTGGTTCGTTCGGGTTGTCGGGGCTGTCGGGGCTGTCGGGGCTCGTCACGGCGAAGTCGACCCGGGCGCCCTCGCTGCGACCGATCCAGTTGCGCTGCATCGCCTTGATCGAGTCGGACCAGTCGAGCAGTTCGAGGTCGTCGACCAGGCGATCGGCGTACGCCGTGATGCGCATCATCCATTGGCGCATGCTGCGCTTGAACACCGGGAAGTTGCCGCGGTCGCTGCGACCATCGGCGGTGACCTCCTCGTTGGCCACCACGGTGCCGAGCCCGGGGCACCAGTTCACCGGCGCCTCGCTGATGTACGCCAGCCGGTGCCCGTCGAGCACCTCGTTGCGCTCGGGCTCGGTCAGCTCGGCCCAGGCGCGACCGTCGGGCGTGGCACGCATGCCAGCGCCGAACTCGTCGACCAGTTCGGCGATCGGCCGAGCCCGCTGCTGGTCGGTGTCGTACCAGGCGTTGAAGATCTGGCTGAAGATCCACTGCGTCCAGCGGTAGTAGGCCGGATCGGTGGTATCGATGCTGCGCCGGGGGTCGTGGCTGAGGCCGATGCGGCGCAGCTGGCGGCGCATGTTGGCCACGTTCTGGGCGGTGGTGATGGCGGGGTGCTGCCCGGTCTGTACCGCGAACTGCTCGGCGGGCAGGCCGAACGCGTCGAACCCCATCGTGTACAGCACGTTGTGTCCGGTCATCCGCTGGTAGCGGCTGTACACGTCGGTGCCGATGAATCCGAGTGGGTGGCCCACGTGGAGCCCGGTGCCACTCGGGTAGGGGAACATGTCGAGCACGAACAGCTTCGGCTGGTCCTTCACCGACGGGTCACCCAGCGGGCCCGACGGGTTGGCCGTGTGGAACGTGCCGTGGGTGTCCCACCAGTCCTGCCAGCGGGGTTCGATCTCCTGCGCGAGCGCGCCGGTGTACCGGAAGGCGTGTTGCGGCTCGCTGGAGGGGGTGACGCTGGCAGTGCTCATAGAGGTACGGATTCTACGGACCGCCTGCCTGGCACTACGGTTCGTTCAATGTCCGCGGCCTCCGACCAGCCGGTTTCGCCTTCCGAGCGCTCATCGCTGTCCATCGTCGAACGCCTCGTCCAGGCGGCCGACCGCCCGACAGGGGTGCGTTTCGTGGGCAATTCGGTCGCCCCGGCCGACGGCGACGGGTTCGTGCCGTGGGCCCGTATCCACGACGACGCCCGGGTGGTCGGTGCGGCACTCCAGGCACGCGGCCTGGTGCCGGGCGATCATGTCGCCATCCTCGGGCCGACCAGCCGCTCGCTGATCACCATCATCCAGGGCTGCTGGCTGGCCGGGTGTGCGTCGATGGTGCTGCCGCTGCCGATGCGGATGGGTTCGCTCGACGCGTTCGTCGAGAGCACGCGCTCGCGCATCCGTCACGGTGACGCGAAGCTCGTGCTGATCGACGACCTGCTCGCCGACTTCTACGCCGCAGCAGCTGGCGACCCGCCGATCGAGCCGATGCGGAACGTGCTGCCCGGCGTGGCCGGTCAGGTGCGCGGCGAGCGGCTCGAACCGCCGCCCACTGATCCCGAGCGACTGGTGATCCTGCAGTACACGAGCGGTTCCACCAGCGAGCCAAAGGGCGTGATGATCCCCGATCGGGTGCTCACCGCCAACATCGACGCCTGTTGTGATGCGGCCGAACTCGGCCTGCAGGAGGTGATGGTCAGCTGGCTGCCGCTGTACCACGACATGGGCCTGGTGGGCTTCCTGTCGCTCCCGATGACCCGTGGTGTGCAACTCGTGCAGGCGGCCCCGCAGGACTTCCTTGCCCACCCGGGCAATTGGATGCAGTGGATCAGCGACTGGGGCGGCACGGCCACTGCCGGCCCGAACTTCAGCTGGGTGCTCGCCACCCGCGCGCTGAAGCGTGCCAGGGACCTCGACCTGTCGACGCTCACCCTCGCCCTCAGCGGCGCCGAGCCCGTCGATCCCGCCGCCGTCGAAGCGTTCGTCGCCGCCGCCGAGCCGTTCGGCTTCCGAGCTGGCAGCGTGTTCCCGGCGTTCGGTATGGCCGAGGTGGCGATCGGTGGTTCGTTCCCGCAGCGCCACGTGGGGCTGCAGACAGACTCGGTCGACCGTGTGGTGCTCGAACGCGACCGCATCGCCAAGCCGCTGCTCGTCGCCGACGCCGAGGAAGAGCTCGACGTGCGCCGCCTGCCGTTGCTGGGCACCGCGGTCCCCGGGCTCGAGTTGAAGATCGTCGATCCCGAGACCTACGCCGAGCTGCCCGAGCGACACGTGGGCGAACTGCTGCTGCGCGGCACCTCGGTCACCCCCGGCTACTACAAGCGCCCCGACGCCACCGCCGCGCTGTTCCGCGACGGATGGCTGTGCACCGGCGACCTCGCCTACGTGATCAAGGGCCAACTGGTGCTGTGCGGGCGGATCAAGGACGTCATCATCGTCGGCGGCCGCAATGTGTTCCCCGAGGACATCGAGCGGGCGTGCGGCTTCCTCGACGGGGTGCGCGCCGGCAACGTGATCGCGTTCGGGGTCGAGGGCTACAAGGGCAAGGAGACCGTGGTGGTCGTGGCCGAGGTGCGGCCCTCGGATGCCGAGGGCGCACTCGACGAGGTGCGCCACTCGATCCACCATCGCACGCTCGAGGTGTGCGGCCTGCCACCGCGCGACGTGATGCTGGTGAAGCCCGGCACCCTGCCGAAGACCAGTAGCGGCAAGCTGCAGCGGGCCAAGTGTCGAGAGCTCTACCTCGAGGAGACCCTCGAACTGGTCTGAGCTGGTCTTGATCGGGCTGGGCTGACCTGGACTGACCTGGACCGGGCCTGGTGACGCAACCTCAGCCGGGCGACGCGACCTCGGCCTGGACGACCTGGACGACCTGGGCCAGTGTGGTGAGGAACCGGGTGTTCTGGTCGTCGCTGCCGATGGTGATGCGGATGCCCTCGTTGCTGAACGGTCGGGTGACCACGCCTCGCTTCTCGAGCTCGAAGTAGATCGAGTCGGTGCGTTCGCCGAGGGGCAGGTACACGAAGTTCGCCTGCGCGTCGGGGATCCTCCAACCGTCGGCAGCCAGTGACGCGATCACCCGGGCGCGCTCGCCCAGGATGCGATCGACACGTTGTTGGATCAGGTCGATCGAGTCGATCGCTGCGATCGCCGCAGCCTGTGCCAACCCGTTCACCGCGAACGGGAACAGCGTCTTGTCGATCGATGCGATCACATCGGGGTGTCCGATCGCATACCCCACGCGCAGACCGGCCAGACCGTGCGCCTTCGAGAAGGTGCGTGTGACCACCACATTCGCGAAGTCGGGCACCAGCTCCAGCACCGGATCGCCGAAGCTCGGGTCGAGGAACTCCCGATACGCCTCGTCGATCACCACCACGGTGCGCGGATCGATCCGCTCGAGCAGCGTGCGCATCTCGCTCGTGCGCAACGCCGTGCCCGTCGGGTTGTTCGGCGTGGCGAGGATCACCATCCTGGTGCTCGGTGACACCGCCGCCGCGAGGGCGTCGAGGTCGAACCGGTGGTCGGGGGTGAGCGGTGTGGTCACCTCGACGCCCCCCATCAGCCTGGTGTAGACGGGGTAGACCTCGAACGACCGCCACGGGTACACCACCTCGTCGCCGGCGTCGACGAAGGTGAGGAACAACTGCTGCAGCAGACCCACCGAGCCGGCGCCCACCGCCACGCTCGCGGCGTCCACGCCGAGCCAGGCAGCGATGCGTTCGCGTAACGCCGTCGCCCGATGGTCGGCATAGCGGTTGGCCCCCGCAGCTGCCTCGCTGACCGCGGCGACAATGGCGTCGAGCGGCGGGTCGGGGTTCTCGTTCGATGCCAACTTGATCGCGTTCGTGATGCCGTGCTCGGCCTCCGCCTGGGTGGCGCCCTTGCCAGGGCGATAGGTGGGCAGGCGATCGACCGCCGGACGAGCGTGGGGGAGCTGCTGTTCTGGCACGGCGCCGACGGTAGCAACGGTGCATGGCCCGTGAGCCGTTCGATCGTCTCGGACGCAACCCTGAGACGGCCCATCCGGATCTGCCACGATGCACACGTGCACGTCGTCTACACCCCCGCCCATTTGCGCCACGATCCCCATGTGGAGTTCGAGACCTCCACTGCCCACAGTCCGTTCGAGCACATCGGTCGCGCCGAGACCATCCGCGAGACCCTCGAGGCGGACGGTTCGTTCACCTTCCGTGCGCCCGACGAGTGGGGCACTGCGCCGATCGAGGCGGTGCACGACCCGGGTCTGCTGCGCTTCCTCACCGGGGCATGGGCCGAGTACCAGGCGCAGAACGGACCGCACCGCGAGGTGACGCCCGACTTCTTCTTCAGCTCCGACCTGCGCAACAAGATGAGCGTTGGCCGCGAACCCGAGTCGATCAACGGCCGGATGGGCTGGTGGTGCTTCGAGACCACCACCCCGCTCACGGAGGGCACCTACGAGGCGGCCCGCGGCGCGGTCGACACTGCGCTCACCACCACGAAGCTGGTGCTCGACGGTGAGCCCTACGCCTACGGCCTGTGCCGGCCTCCCGGCCACCACGCCACCTCGACGCGCTACGGCGGGTACTGCTTCTTCAACAACGCCGCGGTGGCCGCACATCACATCGCCAGCACCACGGGCACGAAGGTCACGATCCTCGACGTCGACTACCACCACGGCAACGGCACACAGGAGATCTTCTACGACCGCGACGACGTGCAGTACGTGTCGCTGCACGGCGATCCGGCCCGGGCATACCCGTACTCGATCGGTTACGCCGACGAGACCGGTGCCGGTGCCGGCCGCGGCCTCAACCTCAACCTGCCGATGCCGCTCCGTGCCGACGACGAGATGTACCTGTCGGGTCTCGCCACCGCGTGCGACGCGGTCAGCTCGTTCGGGCCATCGACGCTCATCGTGTCGCTCGGCCTCGACACCTTCGTCACCGACCCGATCAGCGACCTCGCCGTCACCACCGACGGCTTCGAGCGCTGCGGGGCGTTGGTGGCCGAGCTGGGCCTGCCCACGGTGGTGCTGCAGGAGGGCGGCTACGACGTCAGCGCCCTCGGCGAGAACGTCCGCCGCTGGCTCGTCGGCCTCCGCGGCTCCTGAGGCCGCCTTTGCTGACGGGGATGAGGTGGTCGATGTCGCACCAGGCGGGTGGGATGTTGGTGCCGTCGCCTGGGGA
>Ga0335394_10007377_pt1 | contig 12430 bp, 11 predicted proteins | sample MAT03_FD_205741 | JGI IMG/M metagenome (GOLD analysis project Ga0335394, IMG submission 205741) | Freshwater microbial communities from Lake Fryxell liftoff mats and glacier meltwater in Antarctica - MAT-03 (spades assembly) (version 2) ... | reverse complement strand
GTACTGCCATATTCGAAGATCTGCGAGAAGAGCGTGTAGAGGCGAATGTAGGCCCCCATGTCGCCCTTGCACGCGCGGCATGATGGCCCCGGGCACTACACCGGGGCCTTCATCTATTTCGCGGTCGAGACGATCGCCTACGAGAGCTCGCGACCAGTCGCCACTTCTCGGCTGGCGCCTCGGCGCTCCGATTTTTCCGGATCTAGGCGATCGTTGACAGAAGTGGGGCTACGGCGCCGCTGGTCGTCGTCATGCCTTCTTGAGTGGCTCCTGCAGCTCACGCAAACGACCTGGATCATTCGCGAGAAGGCGCAGCAGATTGCTCATCGGCGTGCTGACGGGTTGGGCTCCGGCTTCGTACTTCTGGAAGGACCGAGGCCCACCGCCGAGTACCTTTCCCGCCTCCCGTTGACTCAGGCCGAGCTTCTGCCGGACTTCCGCGACTTGGCTCGAAGTGAGCACCTCGTCAACCTCGGACTTCAGCTCGACGAATGCCTTCTCCGACTTCGCGAGCGCTTCACCATCGAGGATGCCCTCTCCGCATTCGGCACACCACCAACCGAACGACCGAATGACCTTCTCGCGGCCCTTGTACGTGAGAACGTCGTCTCGCTCCTCTTGCCGCATGACCCCGTCGCACTCGGGGCAAGGGCGCTTCTCCTTGCTGGCCATGTCATTTCTCCTTCGACGAGATGAGCAGCTACCCGTCGGGATCGACGGTGAACTTCACGTAGAGCGTTAGGTCGGCGTCGAATGGCACGTGATAGACGTCCTGCCAGATCTTGTTGTCGGCGATGGACGTCATCGACTTGTAGAAATGGGAAGCGGCAACGCTCTGAACGAGTTCGACGACCTCCTGGAGCGACATCCCAGCGACATCCCAGCGACATCCCGGCGCCGAACGCATAGTTTCGGGCTCCGGTCGTCATGCGAAGATCGGCGGTGGAGCAGAAGGCCGCCTTGATATCGGCGAGTCCGTAGTGGGGTTTCTTCTTCTCCACGTGCACGAATCGTGGCACCTTAGAGGTGCCACGTCAAGACGCCGAGCCCGCCACCCGCTCTGGTCTCAGCCGGTCTCAGCCGTGGAGGTGCGGCGACTCACACGCGCCGATCAGGGCCAGGAACGGTCGGCTCAGCTCGGCCTGCTTGCTGAGGTCCGCCTCGATCTGCGCGGACCTTGGCGGTCGTCGACACACGGCCGGCGAGGTCGATTGAGGTGGTACCGAGCGCCCGCCGGTTGGCCGGTCAGACTTGGGTTTCGCTGTTTTCGCAGCGAGAGATTTCAGTCGTGCGCGAGTTCGCGCCATGGCAGCGGCGGGGCAGCTCATCGAGGTGGCCCGCGGACTCTACGCGGTGCCCACCCAGCGTCCTCACCGAGCACCGGACGCTGGTCGAAGCGCAACGCCGGATCCCGGCCGGAGTGATCTGCCTGCTCTCCGCACTTCGCTTCCACGACCTAGGCACGCAGACCCCACCCGAGGTGTGGATGGCCATCGACGTGAAGGCGCGAAAACCCACCCCCGCGACGATCCCGATCCGCATCGTGCGGTTCTCGGGCAAGGCACTTTCCTTCGGGGTCGAGGAGCACACCGTCGAAGGGACGAGGGTCCGCGTGACCACCCCTGCGAAGACGGTCGCCGACACGTTCAAATACTGGAACAAGATCGGCCTCGACGTGGCGCTCGAAGCCCTTCGGGCTTATCTCGTTCGACGAGGGCGATCGGTCGAAGACCTTCTTGCAGCTGCGACGACCTGCCGAGTGGCGAACGTCATGAGGCCATAAATCGAGGCGATGACTTGACGAAGGCCGCTGCGCAGTCGACGCGGGACCGCCGTCCCTCCGAGCCCGATGACGGGACGCGGTCGTGCGCATTCGCGCGACCTCCATCGAGGCGATTCGCTTTCGGATGGAGCAATCCGGCATGGAGCCGAAGGATCTGAATGCGATCCTTCGGGACAAGAGTTGGGCGCGGCAGGGGTCTCATGACCCGCCGTGGGACGGAGGGCCGGCGCCGGTCGAGGTGTGCTACGTTGCCGACACGTCGACGTTCGTCGATCCAGTTCCCTGCCCGTTGCGTCTCGTCGACCTGATCGGAGTGAACTTTTCTCACCCGAGCAGGTCCAAGATGAAAAAGCCGAGCACCCGAACAGAGCTTCGCATCGTCGATCAGATGCGCACGATGCATCTGCGCGGCTACAGCCTCGCCTGTGAGGGCGCGCGGATGCGCCTGGAGATCGCGCAGGTGCACAATGACGGGCCCGAGGTCTGGCGCGTGCAGGCGAAGGTGCGATCGACGGTGCAAGGCGAGGACACGCTAGCCAACGAGCTCGGCCCGACGCGGACCGAAGCGCTGCGCGCGGTCGCTCACAAGTGGCGCGAGACCGAGCCTCAGCACGGGATGAACATGTTCGACTGGGACGCCGTCGAAGCGCTGCTCGTGAGCGTACAAGCACTCTAATTCTGAAGCTCGACACGCCTGCGGGTGCTTCGCGCCCCACGACGAGCCCGGCTCAGACTCGCCTTTCGCCCTTTTTTCTTTCAGAGAGAGATTCAACAGGAAGGGCAGAAGGCGGGAAGATGATCCGGTTTAGGTCTGCGCGCCGTCCGTCCGAACAGTCTCAAATCTTCCCGTCTTCCCGGTCTACCCGACTGAATCTCTCGCTGCAAAAAGGGCGAAACCCGAGTCAGAGTCTGCTTTCCACCGCAACGAGATGATGCCGCGAGCCGGGGCACGGAGTAAGCCCTCACCTCGATGAAGGGAAGGCCAGTCTGAGCCCGCTCGATCTCGTGCGCGCGTTTCACCTCGGCACGACGGACCCGAGCGAAGAAGCGATGGATGCCGCGCTCGGCCTGCCGCAGCGTGTGCCCATCCTCGGGATCTACGAGGACCCCGACCTGGCCCGGCGCCATCCCGGCGAATCCTTCGCCGATCTGCCGACCCCTTTCGCCATCGCGCGAGGCCTCTTCGAGGCGCTCGCCCTGAGCGCCGACGACGTCATGTTCGATCTCGGCTGCGGTACCGGACGGGTGGTGCTTTACGGCGCCGCGGTGACGCCGGCACGTTTTCACGGCATCGAGATCGTCGAGGGCCGCGTGGAGGTGGGGCAGGTCGCCGTGCGGACCAGCGGGCTCGATCGGGTGACCATCGCCTGTGGCAGCGTGATGGATCACGATCTGTCGGCTGCGTCGGTCTTCTACATGTGTCGCCCGTTCGGCGACGAGACCGAGGCGAAGGTCGTCGAGCGACTCCACGCCGAAGCGCGGCGTCGGCCGATACGGGTCGTGACCCACCGGGTTCGGCCGGGTCGGCTGGATCCATCTATCCTCGAGCCGATCAGCACGGGGACGCTGACGATCTATCGCTCGATCGGCTAAAATCAAGGAGCCTGATGCTCGGTCGTGCTCGTGCTCGTGCTCGTGCTCGTGCTCGTGCTCGTGCTCGTGCTCGTGCGTCCGAGATCCTCAAGACCGCGGCGCGGGAGGCTTGCCGACTGAGCTGCGAACGTGCTCGGCCGCAAGGTCGTGGAGGCCGCCTCCACGCCGCGACGGAGTTGGCGTAAGAAGGCCGGCCGAAGCGCGCAGTGATCCGCTGCGCCCTCGTCCGAAAGCGAGCTTGCCGATGTACCGCTCCGCCCTCCTGGGAAGTCTCCTCCTCGTCACCGCCCTGACCGGGTGTGGTGACGACACCGGCGAGGCGACGGCGACCACATCCGGAGGAGAGGGCGGCGAGGCAGGCTCCGGAGGCAACGAGCCGGCGACCACGTCGACGGCCACGGGCGACACCTCGTCGAGCGTCAGCGCCTCGCAGAGCGCGAGCTCGGTCGGCGGCGGCAGCTCGGCTTCGAGCACCGGCGGCGCGGGCGGCGATCCGGGCAGCGGCGGCGCCAGCGGGACGGGTGGCGAAACGGGCCAGGGCGGCACGGGCGGCGCCGGCGGCGCGACGGGTAGCGGCGGCAGCGCTGGAAGCGGCGGCGCCCCCGCCTGCGACAGCGGCACGCCCTCCGAATGCGCCGCCGAGTGGGAACAGAACACGGCCAATCGCTATGACGAGCTGGTCGGAGGCAACCAGAACGACCTCGCCAATTTCTTGTTCGCCGTGCCCAAGGGTGGGGATCTGCACAACCACCTCACCGGCGCGGTGTACGCCGAGACACTGCTCGACCTGGCAGTCGACGACGGCGGCTACTGCATCGACCCCACCCTGCGCGCGATCACCTCGGGCTCCTGCAACGGGGCGAACCAGGACGTCCCGCCCCCCAATGACCCGTTCTACGACGAGATCGTCCGCGCCTGGTCGATGAAGGACTTCGACTATGCAGGCGCCGTGAGCGGTCACGATCACTTCTTCTCGACGTTCGGCAAGTTCGGCGGGCTCGCCGGCGTGCACCGGAACGAAAACCTCGGCGACATCGCGATGCGCGCCGCGAACGAGAACCAGGTCTACATCGAGACCATGTTCAACCTCGGAAAGAACATCGGCGACGTCTCCGGCGACAACTGGTCCGGCACGTTGAACATCGGCGATCTCGAGGAGCTGTACGACAGCGTCATCGCTGACGGCCTGTTCGAAACCGAGCTCCAAAAGGACGTCAACGTCGTCGACCAGGCCTACACCCAGTATCGTCAGGCACTGGGCTGCTCGGGTGGCAACCAGCCAGCCGCATGCGACGTGGGCATGCGGTTCATCGCGCAGGTCTCGCGCACCGGTACGCGCGACATCGTCTTTGGACAATTGATCAGCGCGTTCGAGATGGCCGCCCGCACGCCCTGGCTCGTCGGCGTCAACCTGTCCTCCCCGGAGGACGATACGACGTCGATCAACGCTTACAACCTGCACATGGCGATGCTCGACCTGCTGTACGAGAAGTACACGGTGACCGGGCTCAGCCCGCTGCGCGTCACGCTGCACGCCGGCGAGCTCACGCCGGAGTTCGCGCCGCCGGCGGCTCTCGCCTTCCACGTCCGCGCGGCCGTCCTCACCGGTCACGCAGTGCGCATCGGCCACGGACTCGACATCCTCGGAGAGGACAACTCGGCCGATACCCTCGCCGTGATGCGGGATCGCAAGGTGCTGGTCGAGACGTGCCTCAGCAGCAACATCCAGATCCTCGGTGTGGACGGCGACGCGCACCCCCTCGATGCCTACATCGAGGCCGACGTACCGGTCGCCTTTGCCACCGACGACCAGGGCGTGTCGCGCTCGAGCATGGCCGGCGAATACATGCGCGCTGCCATCGCTCAGGAGGTCTCGTACCGTCAGCTCAAGAAGATGGCGCGCGACAGCTTGGAGCACGCCTTTCTCCTGGGTGACAGCCTCTGGGTCTCGGTGGGCGACGCCGACGCTGTGGCTGATTGCCAGCCAACCTCGACCATGGGTCTGGGCGAGGAGCCGAACGGTACCTGTCAGTCCTTCCTCGACGACAGCGAAAGGGCGCAGGCGCAGTGGGAGCTGGAGCGCCGCTTCCGCGCCTTCGAGAGCCAGCAGTAGGCAAGCGCGACGTGATCACCGTCCACCACCTCGCCAACTCGCGGTCGCAGCGCATCCTCTGGCTCCTCGAGGAGCTCGGGCTCACCTATGAGGTCGAGCGATACGCCCGCGATCCGAAGACGATGCTGGCGCCGCCTTCGCTCAAGAAGGTTCACCCGCTCGGAAAGTCGCCGGTGGTGACCGACGATGATGTGACGCTGGTCGAGTCGGGCGCCATCGTCGAATACCTCATCGAGACCTATGGCAAGGGCTCGCTTTCGCCTCCTGCGGGGCCCGGCGCGGCGCGGCGCCGCTTGAGCTTCTGGCTGCACTACGCCGAGGGCTCGGCGATGCCGCCGCTCCTCTTGCAGCTCGTATTCGACAAGGTCGAGAACGGGCCGATGCCGTTCTTCATCAAGCCTATCGCCAAGGCGATCTCGAAGAAGGTCAAGGAGGTCTTCATCACGCCCCAGCTCCGGACCCACCTCGACTTCATGGAGGCCGAGCTGGGAAAGTCGACCTGGTTCGCCGGCGACGAGCTCACCGCCGCCGACATCCAGATGAGCTTTCCAATCGAGGCGGCGCGCGCGCGCCACGTCCTCGACCCCTCGCGACCCAAGCTCATGGCGTTCGTCGAGCGCATTCATGCCCGCCCCGCCTACAAACGCGCGATCGAGCGCGGCGGACCGTACGACTTCGCGAAGGACTGACGGGCTCGCGCGCATGACCTCCAAGCTCCTCGAGGCGATCGGCGAAGGCCTCACCGGCAAGCGCGCCGTGGTCACCGGTGCGACAGCGGGCATCGGCAAGGAAGCGGCATTCGGTCTTTTGCGACTCGGCGCCACCGTCACCCTGGTGGGGCGCAGCGAGGCGAAGGTCGAAGCGGTCATCGACGAGCTCGCGACGCGCGGCATTTCGCGGGCGCAGATGGAGATCGGCGTCGCGGATCTCTCACGGGTCGCCGCGGTACGAAGGCTGGGGGTCGACCTGGCGTCGCGCCACCAGCGCATCGACATTCTCCTCAACAACGCGGGTTGCTACCCGAACGCGCGCGTCCTCACCGAGGAAGGCTTCGAGGAATCGTGGGCGACCAACGTGCTCGCCTACGAGGTCCTCACCTCGCTGCTGCAGGGCGCGGTGGTGGCGGCCGCGGGGCGCATCGTGCTCGTCGCCTCGACGAAAGCCGGGGGCCTCGACGAAAATGACCTCGAATGGCAGCATCGGCGCTGGAACGGGATCAGCGCGTACGAGCAGAGCAAGATGGCCAATCGCATGCTCGGCTGGGCCTGGGCACGCAAGCTCGCGGGGACGGGCGCCACGATCAACGTGGCGCACCCCGGCGGCGTCGCGACCCGGATTGCCCACCGTCAGACCGGACTTTGGGGGGTGCTCGCCCGGCTCGCCTTCATGACCCAGCGCACGCCCGAGATGGGTGCCGACACGCTGGTATGGCTCGCGGCGAGCCCCGAAGTGCAAGGTGCGAGTGGCGGCTTCTACAAGGACCGCCGGGCGCTGCGCTGCCCCTACCAGGAGGATGTGGCGCGGTGCGATGCCTTGTGGGAGCGCTGCCAGGCGCAGATCGCCGAGCGCTGAACGCCGGCGACAAGCGCGCTCAGGGGCCGACCGGTACCCACAGGTCGACGTTGCGGGACGAGGCCTCGCCGCGCGCGTCCTCGGCCCAACCTGAGCTGTAGTCGAGCACGCCTATCGATTTGCCTTCCTTGGCGACATCGTCACCCTCGGTGGAGAAGTCGAAGGCGATGAGGCGGATGACGTAGAAGCCATTGTCCATGTCGTGGATCTCGACGACTCGCATCTGGTGCGGCATGTCGCCGAGCGCGGCCGACTCGGCGTCCCAGTAGGCGTGACCACCGGGCGGCAGGTTCTTGGTCACCCGATGGATGTGGGTATGGCCGGCGAGGTGCATGATCACGTTGTCGAAGCTGCCGACGATGTCCTGGAACTCCTCGGCGAGGATTGCGGTGGGCTGGACCTCGCCGCCGAACACGTCGCCGTCGCGCAGTGCGCGCGAGGCGTGATGCGACGTGAGGATGACCGCCTTGCCGTCGATCTGCGCCCGGGTGAGCTGGGGGATCAGGAACGCATCGACGTCCTCGCGGAGCATGAGGCCGTCGGCGCCGCCCGAGTCTGCAGCCGCAGTGTCGAGCACCAGCACGCGAACCGTTGCGCCGAGATCGAAGCTGTAGAAGGCCTTGCCGTACTCGATGACCGCGTCGTCGATGCCGTGGCCGTCGCCCGATGCGGCGACCTTGGTGAGCAGATCGTTCTGGTAGAGGCCGGCGCGCCGCGGATCGGGCGTGAGCAAACCCTTGTACATGGGCCCGCCGGGCTGCGACCAATCGCGGGTCCCCGCTCCCGCAAAGTCGGAGAGGTAGTCGTCTTGCTTGAAGTCGACGGTGAAGTTCCCCTGATTGAGGATGTCGTGATTGCCGGTCACCCATTTCCACGGGACGTCCAAGCCATCGGCGAAGAAAGGATCCTTCGGGTCGTTGGCAGGGCCCGGCGTCGGGTCGTCGTCATCGCCGCTATCGCACTCGACGCGCGGATTGCCGTCGAGGATCGCCTGGAACCAATCGACCTCGTTGGCCTGGGCGTTGTCGGAATTGTCGCCGCCCAGGATCACCATCTCGAAGGGGAGGGTCTCGTGGATCTTGTTGATGGTGCGCACTGCGGCATTGAGGATCCGGCATTCGTGCCCTTCCTGAGGGCGGAACGCGCCGCTGGTGGCGCCGCGCGCGGAGTCGAGGAGGACGACGCGCGCCGGGCTTTCGTCGTCGGCGAGCTGCGTGTCGGCGAGGTGGACGAAGCGCGTGACGAGGTGCGCATTGGGGCCGGCCCGAGGAGGGTCCTCGTCGTCGAGCGTCTGCGTGGTGATCGGTTCGCCTGCGCCGATCCCGATGTCGCCATAGCCTTGCGCGAGCAGGTCGCGGACGACCTCGGGCTCGCGCACGTCGTGGTTGGAGGCCACGCCGGGCACCTCGGGTGGGTACGTCTCGATCTGCTCGGTGGTGAGCTTGGCCTCCGACAGCGCCGGTAACGGATCCGGGTCGGGGTGCTTTGAGGCGCCGACCCCGCCGCCGCCTCCCTGCCCTCCGCCGCCGCCGGTTCCAGGTGTCGACGAGTCGTCGCCGCAGGACGAAGCCGCGACGCCCAGTGCCACCGACACCGTCAAGAGAAAGGCGATGGGCTTGCCGCTTTGCAACATTGAGGTGACAGCATAGTGCCGTTTCCGGGTGACTCGGGTAGACGAAGCGCGCCCGCTCGGTGCTTGTCGGTGTAGGGTCCGCGGCCTCATGGCCTTTCCGCGCCACGCCTTCCGCGAGTACGACGTTCGCGGCGTTGCTGACCGAGACCTCAAGGGCGAGCTGGCTCGCGGTCTGGGCCGCGCCTACGCCCGCGCCATCGGCGAAGGCCTCGCTGGTCCGCCCCACATCGCAGTCGGCCGCGACGGTCGGAGCTCCAGCCCGCGGCTCGCAGAGGCCGTGGTCGAGGGCATGCTCGACGTCGGCGCCCGCGTGACCCGCGTCGGCATCGGTCCGACGCCGCTCCTCTACTTCGCCGCTCACCATCTCGGGACCGACGGCGCGTTGATGGTCACGGGGAGCCACAACCCCGCCGAGGACAACGGCTTCAAGATGATGCGGGGCAAGGCCTCGTTCTTCGGAGCCGACGTGCAGGCTCTCGCCGACGCCATGGAGAGCGAAGGCGGATCCGTGCCCACCGGCGCGCGGGGCGAAGCGACCGATCTCGATCTGGAGGCGGAGTACGTCGAGGCGGTGCGCGAGCGTTCGCGGCTGTCGCGTACCGACCTGAAGATCGTGGTCGATGCGGGCAACGGGTCGGCCGGGCCGCTGGGGCTGCGCACGCTGCGCGCGCTCGGGCTCGACCCAGATCCCTTGTTCTGCGACATCGATCCGCGCTTTCCGAACCACCACCCCGACCCGACCGTTCCGGAGAACCTCGCGGCGCTGCAAGCGCGCGTGAAGGAGACGGGCGCGGCGGTGGGTCTTGCATGGGACGGCGACGGTGACCGCCTGGGTGCGGTCGATCGCGATGGCACGATCGTCTGGGGCGATCGGTTGATGATCCTGTTCTCGCGCGCGCTGCTGCGCGACCACCCTGGGGCGACGATCCTCGGCGAAGTCAAATGCAGCCAGACCCTCTATGCGGATATCGCGGCCCACGGTGGGCGGCCCGTCGTGTGGAAGACGGGCCATTCCCTCATCAAGACCAAGATGAAGGAGGAAAAGGCTCTGCTCGCCGGCGAAATGAGCGGGCACCTCTTCTTCGCCGACCGCTGGTTCGGTTTCGACGACGGCATCTACGCAGCCATCCGGTTGGTCGAGATCCTGGCGCAGGAGAACAAGTCGATCGGCGAGCTGCTGGCCGACGTCCCGACCACCTACGTGACGCCCGAGATTCGCGTGCCCTGCCTGGACGCGGTGAAGTTCGACGTCGTCGCTCGGGTCCGCGAGCACTTCTCCAAGAGCCATCCGGTCCTCGCCGTCGATGGCGCACGCATCGACTTCGGCGACCAGGCCTGGGGGCTCTGTCGCGCATCGAATACCGGGCCCGTCCTCGTTCTTCGCTTCGAGGCGAAGTCGGTGGCGCGGCGCGACGCGATTCGCGCCGACGTCGAGCGCGTGGTCGCCGAGGCGGAGCGATCATTCGTCTCCAGCCTCGAGACCCGCGTTCCCTGAAGGCGAAGGTTCCAGCGTGAGCGACGAATCCGATGTCTGGACCGTCAAGCGCGTCCTCGGCTGGGCGGCGGACGATCTTCGGGCGCGGGGCAACGAGAGCCCGCGCTTGGAAGCCGAGCTGTTGCTCGCCCAGACGCTCGATCTGACGCGCATCGGGCTCGTTCTCGCGCACGACCGTCCGCTGGAGAAGGAGGAGCTGGCGACGTACCGCGCGCTGCACGTGCGACGGCGCAATGGTGAGCCCGTCGCGTACCTCCGCAAGATGCGCGAGTTCTACGGACGGCCCTTCCGGGTCGACAAAAGGGTGCTGGTTCCCCGACCCGAGACCGAGCTGCTGGTCGAGGTCGGCCTGGCGCGGACCCGTGACGCTTCGCTGTCGGCGCGAATTCTCGATCTCTGCACCGGCTCCGGATGCGTCGCCATCACCCTCGCAAAGGAGCGTCCGACGACGCGGGTGCTCGGCACCGACATCTCGGAAGAGGCGCTGGTCGTCGCGCGCGACAACGCGGTGCGCCTTGGCGCATTGCCATCCGTGTCGTTCCGCTGCTCCGATCTCTTCGACGATCTCGGCCCCTCCCTCGAGGACGATGGCGAGGGTCGAGGCGGATTCGATCTCGTGACTGCGAACCCGCCTTACATCCCGGCGGGCGATCGCGACGGGCTGCCGCGATCGATCGTGGAGTTCGAGCCGCACGTGGCGCTGTTCGGCGGCGACGACGGCATGGTCGTCACGAACCGCATCATCGACGAGGCCCCCGGCTTCCTGGCTACGCGAGGCATCCTTGCGATGGAGATCGGCGCCGAGCAGTCACGCACCGTGGCGCAACGCCTCGCGATACGTGGGTTCCAAGATATCGAGATTCGCCAGGATTACGCAGGGATCGAGCGCATCGTCAGCGCGCGATGGCTCGGCGAAGAGGTTGGCGCAAAATCTGATTCATCGGGCCCGGCCTGACGGTCCATCGGGGCGTTGCGCCCCGCCCACTCTCTTTGCTCTCATGCGCGATAGGGGCGGTCGGCGGGCTACTTATTTTTCGCCTGCCCGTCCTCGCCACTCGAACATCTCGGAGGCTTGTCATGACGACGTACCGCTCGAAGCGCACGCTCGCGCACCGCACCACGGCTCTCGCACTCGGTCTCGCCGCGCTCGGCGCGCTGATGTCCTCGTCGGGGAAAGCCGCGGCGGCAGATCTGCTCGTCTGCACCGGGACCGAGCTCGATCTGAGGGCCGAGCTGGCCCAGGTGCTCGTCGACACGACGCCCAACGGGCTGACGCCATACCCCATCGCTGCGGCGAACCCGAACACCGACGCAGGGCGTCTCGACGACGGCTCGGTCGAGCTGACGAACGGGATCGTTTCCCAGATTTTTCCGCTCGGCATCCCCTTCATCGACGCCAACCCGATCACGCCGGGTCTTCAGCGATGGACGCAGATCTTCGCCAACGTCAACGGCAACATCACCTTCCGCAATCCGCTCGCCAGCTTCACGCCGCAAGCGATCCCGGGGCTCACGCAGCCCACCATCGCCGCCTACTTCGGCGACGTCGATCTCCGCGCGGCGGGCTCACAGTTCAGCTTGTGCATCGAGCCGGCCAACCAGCGCCTCTTCGTCACCTGGCGGACAGTCGGATACTACAACGCGAACAGCGATCTTCAGAACTCGTTCCAGATCGTCCTGACCAACAACGACGATCAAGTCTGCCTCGCCAACGGCAACTTCGAGGTGGAGTTCCGATACCAAGAAGATCTGGAGTGGACGACAGGCGACGCCGACGGCCTCGCCGACAACGGTCTCGGCGATCCCGAGGCCACGGCAGGCATCGACGCCGGCGACACGATCAACGCCATTGCGCTCCCTGGCTCCGGTACGGCTGCCGTGCTCGATCTCGACACCGAGACCAACGCCAACGAGGGTGGCGTCCATCGGTTCCTCGTGGCCGAGGGCACGCTCCCGCGCTGTGGCAACAGCATCGTGAACCTGTGCGAGCAGTGCGACGATGGTGATGACGACAACAACGACGCCTGCACCAATCTCTGCCTCAACGCGGCGTGTGGCGACGGTTTCGTACAGGCCGGCGAGGCGTGCGACACGGTGGAGTTCCCCGCCGGAACCCAATGCCCTGCCGGTTACTCGGGCGCGCCCCTCTGCAACAACGATCCGGCCAACCTGGCGGGCAACAACACCTGCACACTCGACGTGGTCCCCGAAGGCTGCACCGATCTGAACGAGTGCGTCCTC
>Ga0335394_10007376_pt1 | contig 12430 bp, 9 predicted proteins | sample MAT03_FD_205741 | JGI IMG/M metagenome (GOLD analysis project Ga0335394, IMG submission 205741) | Freshwater microbial communities from Lake Fryxell liftoff mats and glacier meltwater in Antarctica - MAT-03 (spades assembly) (version 2) ... | reverse complement strand
TGACCGAGTTGAAGGCATTGCTGGCGCAGGAAACCGGGCGCTAAGCGGTCATTCTGTGCGGTTGAAATGACCTCGCGGTCGCCGCCCTACGGCGTGACCAAGCCGCTGCCCAGTTACCCAGGACAGACTGTCACAACGACCGATGGACTCGTTATAGGAACGTTCTAACAGAACGTCCCGAGGACCCCATGACATCCACGCATCCCCTTGCTCTGCTCCTACTTGCCAGCCTCGCCACTGCTGGCGACGCCATCAGCACCACGGCCAACTTGATCGCCGCTGTGCGTGATGGCGCCGAAGGCAGCACCATCGTGATCGCCGCCGGCACCTACGAACTGGAGGCCGCCCTCGAACCCAAGACCGGCATGACCATCACCGGCGCGGGCATGGACAAGACCATCATCACCGGTGTCGCGGCGTGGAAGCCGTCGACCAAGACCCTACCCGATCCTGAGATGCGGACCAAGGGCATGGACACCAATGCCTTTCTGATCCGCCTGAAGGACAAAGCGGACAAGGTCACCATCTCTGGCCTGACGCTGCGTGGGCCACAACTGCACGGTGCCTTGTTCGGTTGGGAACCAACCAACCTGCACCTGCACCACGTGCGCATCCAGGACGTGTTGTCGAGCGGCATTCGCACCTTCGGCATGAAGAAAGCCAAGATCATCGACTGCGAATTCATCGATGCTGGCGGTCGCTGGGATAAAGGCGAGCCGGGTCGCAAAGGCGGCATCACCGGCGGCGGCATCTTCGCCATCTGGATGGAAGACTGCGAGATCGCCCACAACCGTTTCACCCGCACGCAGCTCGAACCGCAGGATGAGTTCTACGGCATCAAGGTCCGTCAGGGGAAACGCAACAAGGTCCACCACAATACCATCGAGACCAATTTCTCCATGGAGTTCCCGTTCGAGAACGACGAAGACAACGAGATCTCCTACAACATTTGCCACGGCACCATTTCGATTCCCAAACACGCCGGTGGTCCGGTGCCGGCGAGCGGGCGTACGTTCCACATCCACCACAATGTATTCTATCACGGCTACTCGATCGAGTTCGTACGCAACGGCGTGGAGATCAACCACAACCTCTTCGACTTCGACGTGGTCAACGCCGATGGCAACAACCTGATCTCCGGCTTCGGCAACGCTGACGCCAAAGGGCCTGCCAAGTTCCACAATAATCTCATCCGCAATCCCGGCCGCGGCGTGATCTGGATCAACGAGGTCTTCAACAACATTGAGATTCGCAACAACCACATCATCACCAACACCACCCCGACGCCACGCAAGGAAGGCCTCTTCGGCTTCAATTCCAAGTGCGACTTCAGCACCATCACCATCCGCGACAACCTGATCGAATGCATCGGTCAATCACGTCCGCTGGTGCGCAACGCCGAAAGCTACGGCTCAGTGATTTCCAACAACGCGCTGACCAACGTCGCCGATGTGGACAAGTTCAAGAACCCCATGGGCACGGGCAAACCTGGGCTGGAGGCCCCGCTCTCATTCACCTGCGGGGTGCATGACGAGGTCACGGTCGCGAATGGACAGGCCAAACCCACGAAAAAGTAGCCTTCCAATGGTCCCGGGCGGAACTCCGTGCACGACCCCCGCGCGATCCGTCGTGGCGACACCAAAGCCGATGACCAAAGCGAGACGATCCTGCTCCTTTTCCCACATCAGCTCACCGCCTGAGCGTCCTTCGTCGAAAATGAATTTTTAATCGGTGCGAATCGCGACCTTGCTCTTGGCTGGCGTCACGTCGCGACGGACGAACAGCAGACCACAGACCACCTCCATCGCACGACCGATCGGATCGGCGCCAAAAAAAAAGAGGTCACCGCCGGACGATCGATCGACAGCAGCACCGGATGCGCGTGCGGAATCAGCGCGTCGTAATCCTGCAGCGCCGCGTACCCGGTCATGCCCAGGCCTCGTTCGTGACGGAATTTGTTCCAGAATTCGAGATCGTACTCAGTCACCAGTAGCGGCCGGTCAAGGAACCGCGAATCGGCGGTGTAGCGGAAAAACAACAGGTCGCAGTAGACATCCGGGGCGCCGATGCTGCTGTTCTGTGACTGCGTGCCGCCCTTGGTGATCCAACGGCTGCCGCCGATTGGGGCGCCATAGCCATGGATCGACACCGCCTTCAGCGACGACCGCACCTGAATGTTGCGATAGCGCATGCCGCAATCGAACTGCGAGGTGATGCCGCGGAAGCCCATCGCACGGATGGTTGTCTCATACCATGCCAGCAGGTCGGTCTCGGCCTGATGGATGTAGAAACCGATGTCGCGCGAGCGCGGCGAATCGCCCCAGAAGCGGTCGGCGGTAACGGTCTCGCGGGTTTCGCCGTCCGGCAGCCCGTTATGATTCTTGGCATCCGTCCACGCCGTGCGCAGCGCTGCATCGGTGGCGTATTTGGCATGGATGAATTTTCGGAATCCGGGCAGCACTTCCTTCGGGAACCACTCCATGCCCCAGGGATCCAACTCCTGTTCATTGCAGAACAGCCGCATCGCTACCTGCGGGGCAGCGATCAGCGTGGTGCCGGTGTAGGGATTGGTGCGCGTGAGCAGTTTGCTGACGCGTTCCTACCTCAGCTGACGCGCGCCATCATCGATATAGAGCGTCGCCTTGCGGTTGACACCGTCGCCGTCCCAACCGTTTCCATGCGACCAGCCGCCAGGGCGCGTCATCGCATCCAGGTAGAGATAGATGCCATTGTCCTTCAGGCATGCTGTGACCAGGTAGTCAAAATTGTCGAGCGCGACCGGGTCGAACGCTTCGCTGGGCTTGGCGTTGTCCATCAGTCCCGAATCCAGGAAATGCGGACGGAACAGATTGTAGCCCTGCAAGCGCACACGCCGAGCGAACGCGGCGATGTCGCCCTTGGTCAGCGGCACCTAAACGTGGTCGCCATCAATGGTGCTGATGTCATGGCGCAGCGACAACGCTCCACCCGGCCCCATGTTGAGCGCGCAGCCCCAAAACACTGCACGTTTCGTCGGCACGTTGGCGAACACCAGGCGACCCTGCGGCCCAACGATCACCTGACCATCGGATCCCGCTGGACGGACATCCCACCAGCTGCTGAAGTCGAGCGCGCTACCACGCTGGATCGCAGGATCGCGCATGTCGATCGGAACCATTCGTCGCCAGCCGTGATCACCACGCCGGCACCCGCCGGCACCGGCGTCTTCCACACCGACGTCACCGTCGATTCCGACGCCGTGCTGCCACGGGCCAACGGCGGCAGATCGGATTCCGTCGTCGGACGTCGGGCCTGGGACTGACATGCAACGGTGACGAAGGCAGCACACGTCATCACGACCATGCTGATGAGCAGTTAGTGCCTACGTCCAGCAGTCGCCGTGATGTTTGACACGAAGCGTTCAAAGATGTGCATCGTTTCCCCCATGCAGCACCAATGTCATGCCGACGATCCGACTTTCATGCGAGCAACGCCGCGATCACTTTCCCTTCATCGGTCGGTCCGATCAGTCGCTGATCGAGTCCCTGGTAACGATAGCTGAAACGGAATGGATCCAGGCCGAGCTGATGCAGGATGGTCGCTTGAAGGTCACGGATGGAGACCGCGTTTTCTGTGATGTAATAACCGATCTCGTCGGTCGCGCCGTAAGCCACGCCGCGTTTGATGCCGCCACCGGCCATCCACATAGTATTGGCGTAGGGATGGTGGTCGCGGCCGATGAATCCTTTGACCAGCGTATCGCGCACGTCGTTCTGCATCATCGGCGTGCGGCCGAATTCTCCGCCCCAAACGATCAGCGTGCTGTCGAGCAGGCCACGCTGCTTCAGATCAGTGACCAGGCCTGCGATCGCGCGATCGATCTGCTGACATTTGATCGGCAGCGTCTCGTCGATCGACTCGCCAGGCGCAGCGCCGTGATGGTCCCAGCCCCAGTCATAGAGCTGGACGAAGCGCACGCCGGATTCGACCAGCCGCCGCGCCAGCAGGCAGTTGTTGGCGAACGTTGGATCATCGCCTTTGTAGTGCGCACGCGGATCGCCCATCGCATCGGTGGGCGCGACGTGACCGGGCTTCGCTCCATACAAATCAAGAATGTGCTTGGGCTCCTTGGAAATATCCATCACCGCCGGCACGCTGGTCTGCATGCGGTAGGCCAGTTCATACTGGGCGCTGCGCGTCAGGGTTTCGGGATCGCCGACGTTGGCGTGCTGGATGCCGTTGAGCGCCTGGACCTGATCAAGCATGCCTCGCCGCAGTTCGCGGCTCATGCCGGGCGGATCGCCGAGGTAGAGCACCGGATCGCCGACCGTGCGGCACTGCACGCCTTGATAGACGCTGGGCAGAAAGCCACTGCCCCAGACCGACTTGCCCGCGTCCGGTGTCTTGCCGCCCGACGACAGCACGACGAATCCCGGCAGGTCGCGATTGACGCTGCCCAGGCCATAGGTCGCCCATGCGCCCAGACTGGGATTGCCGAAACGCGGCTGGCCGGTGTGCATCAACAACTGCGCCGGCGCGTGATTGAACTGGTCGGTGTTCACGCTGCGAATCACCGCCACGTCGTCGATGATCTTCGCGAAGTTCGGCAGCAGTTCGCTCAGCCACTGCCCGCTCTGTCCGTGTTGCGAGAATGTAAACGGCGAGCCGAGCATCTTCGGCACGCCTTTGATGAAGGCGAAGCGCTTGCCTTTCAGCAACTCATCTGGACACGGTTTACCGGTGAGCTTGGCCAACTCAGGTTTGTAGTCGAACAGGTCGAGGTGCGACGGCGATCCGGCCATGTGCAGATAGATGACGCTCTTGGCCCGCGCCGGAATCATCGGCGCCTTGGGCGCGAGCGGGTCGACAACGGTCTGACGAGAACTGCAACCCATCAGACCATGGAGCGCGATCGCGCCCAGACCAAGGCCGGCCTGACCCAGCAGGCGACGACGAGTGAGCGCGGAATCAGGGAAGATGGTCATGGTCAGTTCCTCGTCACGGCTTCATCGAGGTTGAGGATCACGCTGGCCGCCAACATCCACGCGGCGCGTTCGCCTAGTGACGCGCCCTGGGCGGGCGCAGCGTTCGCGGCTTTCAGCAAGGCGGCGGCATCATCCGGTTTGGACTGATAGAGCGCCGCGGCCTGACGATACGCGGCGATTACGGCGGCGATCTCAGCCGGCCGGACGGTGCGGATCAGCGTCAGCCGCAGACCGCGTTCCGCCCGCGCTTCATCGCCGGCGATCGCCAGCATGCGCATCGCGAGTGCGGCGGCGGCCTCCAGATAGACCGGATCGTTGAGCGTCACCAAAGCTTGCAGCGGCGTGTTGGTGTGAATGCGGCGGATCTGGCAGACTTCACGACTGCCAGCGTCAAAGGTGGTCATCGACGGATACGGCGTGGTGCGCTTCCAATAGGTGTACAGGCCACGGCGATAGCGGTCCTCGCCCGGCGAGGTGACCCAGTTGGTAGCATTGTAGGTGCTGCGCCACAGACCATCCGGTTGTGGCGGCATCATCGAACGCCCGCCCATCTTCGCACTGAGCAGGCCGGACACCGCCAAGGCCTGATCGCGGATCTGCTCCGCCGTCAGCCGCAGGCGTCCACCGCGCGATAGCCAACGATTGGCAGGATCATGTTCCAAACGCTGGGCATCGAACACTGCGGCCTGCTGATACGTGCGACTGAGCACGATGGTACGCAGCAGACGCTTGAGCGACCAGCCGCCATCATCGCGGAAGCTGCGCGACAAACGATCGAGCAACTCCGGATGACTGGGGAGCGAACCGAGCGCGCCGAAGTCCTCCTCCGTTTCGACCAAGCCAATGCCGAACAAACGCGCCCACACGCGATTCGCCATCACGCGCGGCGTCAGCGGATTGCCGGAGTCGACGAGCCAGCGCGCCAACGCCAAGCGATCGACCAGCTTGCCTGATTCGTTCACCGGTAAGCCCGGTAACGGCAGCACGGCGGCTTGGACTTCGGCGCCTTTGGTCAAGAAGTTGCCACGCTGGTGGATGTTGGTGGTGCGATGTTTGTCTGCCGCCAGTTCGCGCATGACCAGCACCGACGGAATGCCGGCGCGATGCGCATTCAGCCGATCGATAGCGGCTTGCCGGGTCTTCTTCGCCTCGGCGATGATGGGGGAATCCTCCGGCGCGGGCCCGTCCCTGCGCACGGCGTGCGGATCGGCCTTGCGCAATTCATCGAGCGCCGCCTTGGCCACGGTGACGGCGGCTTCCATATCCTTGGTGACCTGGGCCTGTTCCGGTGTCGGCAGCGTCAGCGACGGCGCATCGTCAGAGTGGTCGGCATCGGCGGTCTGATTGAAGACCGCAAACAGGCGGTAGTAGTCTTCCTGACTGATCGGGTCGTACTTGTGGCTGTGGCACTTCGCGCAGCCGATGCTTAGTCCTAGCCATACCTGACCGGTGGTGTCGACGCGGTCCTTCACCGCGGCGATGCGAAATTCCTCGTCGTCGGTGCCCCCTTCATCGTTGGTCATGGTGTTGCGATGGAAGGCAGTGGCCGTCACCTGCGCGGTGCTGGCGTCGGGTAGCAGATCGCCGGCCAGTTGTTCGATGGTGAAACGATCATACGGCATGTCGGCATTGAGCGCGTTGATGACCCACTCGCGATAGAGCCACATCTCGCGGCCCAGATCCTTCTCATAACCCTTGGTGTCGGCGTAGCGCGCGAGGTCGAGCCACATCCGCGCCCAATGCTCGCCATAGGTGGGCAAGGCGAGCAGTTCATCGACGTAGGCTGCGGTGGCGGCGTTTACATCCACGGCCGCTACCGCCGCGAAGGCATCGGCGCGTTCCGGCGTCGGCGGCAGGCCGGTCAGATCGAGCGACAGACGTCGCGCCAGAATGCGTGGTTCGGCCGCGGACGCGAAACCCAGACCATGCGCCGACTGGGCCGACGCCACTAAACTATCCAATCCCGCTGAACCAGCGGGCAGCGATGGATCAACGGGCGCCAGCGGCTCAAACGCCCAGTGCTGTCCCCACGATGCACCTTCCTGAATCCAGCGGCGGATCAGCGCCTTCTGCGCAGCGTCCAACGTGCGGTGGGTCTTGGGTGGCGGCATCACGTCATCGACATCCGACGTGAGCAATCGCATCCACACCTGGCTCTGCTCGGGCTTACCGGGCACAATCGCCGCGCCGTCCTTGCGCTCAGCCTTGGCCGACGCTTCCTCATCCAGGCGCAGCTTGGCCTCGCGATGCGCCGCGTCCGGGCCGTGGCATGAGAAACACTTCTCCGACAACAGCGGGCGGATCTGCAGACTGAAGCTGACCGGCTTCTCGGCGGCGTCGAGCGCACCGACAACCAGAACCACGGTCAGGGCCAGAAATGGAAATACTGCTCGCATATGCGGCCAGGGTATGCCGATCACCCTGCCGGTTGTCTTGCACCTTCCCGCCTGCACCTTGAACAAAAGCCGCATGACCACCGCCGCCCTCCAACAAACATTCCTTGCCCGGATGGATGCCGCCGCCCTGGCGGAGCTGTTCAGCCACCTGGGCGATGTGTCGTTCTTCCTCAAAGATCGCCGTGGCCGCTTCATGGCGCTCAACCGCCGCGGCTGTGACTACTGCGGCGTCGCCAACGAGGCCGATGCCATCGGTCGAACCGATCGCGACTTCTTTCCGCGCCGCCGCGCCGACAGCTACATGCGCGACGACGAAACGGTGATGACAACCGGCAAGCCGCTCTACGAACGCGTGGAGAGCGCGCCCGAGGGCGAGGCCTCGCCGCGTCTGGTGCTGACGGTGAAGGTGCCGGTGCGCGGCCACAACGGACGCATCATCGGTGTGGCGGGCCTTTCACGCCCACTGGAAAAGCTCAGCACCCAGCGCCAGGCCCTATCCCGACTCGACCGCGTGATCGCCCACCTGCATGCCAATCTCACTGACCCCCTGCCCAGTGCCACTCTGGCCGGGATCGCCGGGCTTTCCGTCAGTCAACTGGAACGCAGTTTCCGCCGCGCCTTCGGCACCAGCCCGCGTCAGCACCTGCTGCGCCTGCGCATCGAAAGCGTCTGCCGTCGCCTAGCAGAGAGTGACGACACCATCGCCGCCATCGCCGTCGACTGCGGCTTTGCTGATCATGCCCACCTGTCCCGTAGTTTTCGCCGGCTGATGCAGATGACGCCGTCGCAATATAGATCGCGATTGACGCCCACTCGTTAGCAAGACAGACCAGACCGTTCACGCATACACTTCCATGCTGTTTTCAGCCGTCCGCCTAGGCCATGGAAGCCCGCGACGTTAGGTTGATGCGGTTGTCTTCGGCCATCACACCGACGCGGACCTATCCGCCGGAAGCTGAATTCTATGACCTCAAGTGCGCCAGGGGAAACGCCACCGAGTCTACCACAACAGCATCAATACCAATTTCTTCAGAGAGTTCCCGTTTGAGAACGACGAAGACAACGAAATCGACGACAACAATCACGTCCGCTGGTGCGCAACGCCGAAAGCTACGGCTCAGTGATCGCCAACAACGCGCTGACCAACGTCGCGGATGCGGACAAGCTGAAGAACCCCAAGGGCACGGGCAAACCTGGGCTGGAAGCCCCGCTCTCGTTCACCTGCGGGGTGCATGACGAGGTCACGGTCGCGAATGGACAGGCCAAACCATCGGCAAAGTGACGTTCCTGCGCGCTGGTGCTGTTCGTACGATCACACTGACACCTGCACCGTTGGAGGGCGGCCGTGCTCCCGACTGGAATCGGCCACCACCAAGGCAGCATGCGACCTGAACTCCCAAAGGAGACACCGCATGTCGCGCATCCTGGTGCTGATCTTGTCACTGATGACGACGCTGACGGCTGGCGACGAGGTACCACCCGCGCCGGCGACACCGGCCGCACCCGCGTGGACCGACCTGACCGACTGGATCACCGGCGCCAACAAAGGGATCAGCGTGGTCGCGCTCACGCCCAGCGGTGACCAGCTCCTAATCGGCATGCCTGATCGCGGGCTGCTCGCCAGTAGCGACGCACGCAAGACCTGGACCGTGCTGGGCAAGGATCAGGAGGAACTGACGAAAAAGAGCTGGCCGTGCCAGGTGCTCTTCGATCCCAGCGACGCCAAGAGCTTCTGGCTCGCCAGCCGCACCGGTGCGGGATTGTTCGCCACCAGCGATGGTGGCGTGACGCTCACGCGGGTCGGAAACCTGGAAGCGATCTCACGCGCCGGCGTCGACATCAGCGATCCCAAAAAGAAACTGCTGCTGGTCTGTCGCGGTGATAAGGAACGCGATCTCAGCCGTTCGATCAATGGCGGCAGTTTCAGCAAGATCGGCAACAAGTTACCCGAACAGATCCTGCCGCTCACCCAGGTGGTGGTGATCGACGACAAGACCTGGCTGGTCGCCACCGGCCTGCCGCCGGCGCCCAACCCGAAAAAGAAGAAGGAGCAGGAACGCGCGGCCGGCATCTACCGCACTGACGACGCCGGAGCGAGTTGGCTGCGTTGCCACACCGAAGGCGTCAGCGAACCAGCGCTGCAACGCGCCGATCGTTCGCTCTGGTGGTCGGTCGCGGGCGGTGAACGCCTGATGCGCAGCAGCAACCAGGGTCGCAACTGGACCGCCGTCGAAGGGCCCAGCACGTGTCCCGTCGACCTGCCTAAGGGCTGGATCGCAGCGCTGAAGGAACAGCAGGTGATGGTCAGCACCAACCACGGAAAATCGTGGCAGCCGCTCGGCCCGGAACTGCCGTTTCGTCCCGCCGGTCTGGTCTATGCGGAAAAATTCAGCTGCCTCATCGCCTGGCGTGCGCCTGAGAATTCCGGCACCCAGGCCTTGATGCGCCTTGATCTGCCGACCGACCTGACGCAGGTGATCGACGTCCCTCCGACGCGCGATCTGTTGGTATGGAACGGTGATGAGGAAGCGAAGGGCGGCGGCTGGTTGTGGCCGGAGCAGGCACCGATGACCAAGCCCGCACCCGCAGCAACCGCGGCGCGCGTCGGCAAGATGGGCCTGGCCATGCATATCGAAGGCGTACCCACCTGCGGCTTCGGCTGGAACTGGTTCGGCTGGTTCCCCAAAGAAGCTGGTACCGACATCTCCGCCATGGGTTCCCTGCTGCTGACGATTCGGGTCGATGGTTCCGTCAAACCAACCGCACTACGCGTGCAGGTGAAGTCGAATGACAATCAGGGGACTGCCGAGGTCGACCTGTTGCCGCTTTACCCCACCCTCTGCGATGGCCGCTGGCATGAGGTCGCCGTGCCGCTCGCGACCTTGCGTGCGAGTGGCAAACTCAATCCGACCAAGGCCTGGGAACTGTGCATCGCGACGAGTGCGCCAACGGCGATGACCTGCGATATCAGCATCGATGAGATCGGATTTTCCAAGGCGGCGAAATGATCCTGCTTGGTCCCTGGTCACAGGACCATCGCCCCTGGGATTGAATCGCTGATGGCCGATGCCTAGCATGTGCGGATGCGTCTGCGCCCCCTGCTCATCGCCGCGCTGTCCAGCGCCGTGCTCCCTCTCACCGCCGCAACGGTCCAAGCGACCTCCGCCGACGCCTTCGTCGACACCATCGGCGTCAACATCCACACGCACTACCAGGGCACGGTCTACGACCATCCGGTGAACCTGAAGGCAGCACTGGTGAAGCTCGGCGTGCGCCATGTGCGCGATGGCCTGGTCGATTCCAGCTGGCCCCCCTACTACGAACGACTCAACGATTTCGCCAAGGCCGGCATCAAGGCCACCCTGATCACCAGTTCCGCCATCGAACGCGTACTGCCCACCGCCATGAAACTGAAGGACGCCATCGAGGCCTTCGAAGGGCCGAACGAGGTCAACCTCAACAACTGGACGGTCGAGCGCGCGAGCCAGTACCAGAAGGATCTGTGGACCACCGTGCGTGCAGATGCGGCGTGGAACGCCATTCCCATCGTGAGCCTGTCGGTAACCGACTACGATTACGGCGCGAGGCTGGGCGACCTCAGTGGCGTGTGCGATTTCGGCAATATCCATCCCTACGCTGGTGGCTGGGAGCCAGAGAACGGCCACAACTGGATGAAGGCCGATCTGCCGAGCGGATTAAAAGGCGGACGGCTGTTCAGCGGCACCAAGCCGATGATCGTCACCGAGATCGGCTACACCAACCACCAGGGCAAGACCGGCCACGTCGCGGTGGTGCCGGAAGCCGCTGGGGTGTACCTGCCACGCGTCCTGCTGAACACCTTCCGCCACGGCGTGCAGCGCACGTTCCTTTACGAACTGTTCGACCTGGGTCTCGATCCGAACGAGCAGGAACACCACTTTGGACTGGTGCACAACGACGGCACGACCTTCAAGCCGGCAGGCACGGCGATGATGAACCTCATTCACGTGCTCGCTGACCCTGGTCCGTCGTTCACCCTTGGACAGCTTGATGTCGCCCTGAGTGAGCCATCCGCGCGCAGCCAGTTGTTCCAGAAACGCGACGGATCGTTCTTCCTCGCCGTGTGGCTGCCGACCTGCTTGTGGGACCAGTCACGCGGTTACGGCCAGAAGCAGTATGAGGACCCGGCGGACAAGCCGTGCACCGTCACCATCACGCCGACGCCGAAGCGGATCACCGCCATCAGCGGTCTGGATACGACACTCAAGCGGCAGGTCCTACCCGCGGGCAAAACCGTCACGGTGACGGCGAGCGAACGGGTGCTCATCCTGCAGGTGGATCCCTAAACGCGTTCGGAGTGCGTTAACAGATATTCCATCAGGACGATCACTCGATGGCGGATTAATTCGGACACGTCGCTGGATCATGGACCATTATCGGGACAGTCCATTTCCTGCGAGGTGCTCATGCTGGCCGACTCCGTATCCGCTTCCGGTTTTCTTCGCCTCGTTTTTCCTGCGTTGCTGATTGCCGGCGTCACCGCCGACAGTTTCGCTGCGACTGCAGCCGGTGTCCCCGAGGACGCCCGCTACCAGATCGAGACGTTGGCCGAGGATCTGCCGCAGCCGATGCAGCTGCAGGTCGCGCCGGATGGTCGCATCTTCTTCATCGAGATCGGCGGCAAGCTGAAGATCTTCAACCCGGCGACGCGGCAGACCACCGTCGCCGCATCGATCCCGGTGTTTACCGGCCAGGAAAACGGCCTGCTCGGCATGGCGCTCGATCCGGCCTTCGCCAGCAACGGCTGGATCTACCTGCTGCACTCGCCGAATGATTTCAAAGGTCAGCACATCAGCCGCTTCGTGATGAAGGGCGACAAGCTCGACACCAGCAGTGCCAAGGTCCTGCTCGCCTTCGAGGAACAGCGTGAGCAATGCTGCCACCACGCTGGCTGCCTGCGCTTCGGTCCGGACGGCTTCCTCTATTTTTCGACCGGCGACAACACCAATCCCTTCGAGAGCGATGGTCTGGCGCCAATCGACCAACGGCCTGGACGCGGTCCGTGGGATGCGGCAAAATCCGCCGCCAACA
>Ga0335394_10007375_pt1 | contig 12430 bp, 9 predicted proteins | sample MAT03_FD_205741 | JGI IMG/M metagenome (GOLD analysis project Ga0335394, IMG submission 205741) | Freshwater microbial communities from Lake Fryxell liftoff mats and glacier meltwater in Antarctica - MAT-03 (spades assembly) (version 2) ... | reverse complement strand
TCCGGCGCATTCATCCTCGTGCTCTACCGCGAAGGACTTTCGGGAAACGTGTTGCTGCTTGCCATCCTCGCCGGTGTGCTCTCCGTGCTTTCGCTCATCTTCAAAGAATCCACCTTCGATCTGCCGTTCACCGAACGCACCTTGAGCGGCCAGTATTTCCTGATGATCCTGATCGCGGTGTTCTCCTTCGTTGCGTGGTTGTTCGTGCGCAATTTCGTGATGAAGCGACAACGAAAAAGGCTTTACGGATACGTTGCCATCGGACTGATCGCTTCCGCCGTGTTCATCGGTAGCGTGGACTACGCTTTCGAAAAAGTGTTGGCGAGCCACCAACGCGATCGTATCTTGGTGATGCTGGGCCAAATGGAGGACCCACAAGGACTCGGTTACAATGTGAAACAGAGCCAAACCGCGATAGGCAGCGGGGGTTTCGCGGGCAAGGGATATTTGGAAGGAACCCTTACCAAGTTCAAGTATGTACCCATGCAGAGCACCGATTTCATTTTCTGTACTGTGGGCGAGGAATGGGGTTTTATCGGTACCGCATTCGTGGTGATCCTGCTTTCCGCTTTGGTACTGCGGATCATCCAGATCAGCGACCGACAGCGTTCACGTTTCACTCGGATCTACGCCTATTGCGCAGCCAGCATCTTCTTCCTGCACCTGATGATCAATGTGGGCATGACCATCGGCCTTGCGCCTGTGATAGGAATACCCCTGCCTTTCTTCAGCTACGGTGGTAGCAGCATGATCTCCTTCACGATCCTGCTCAGCATTCTCGTGCGCTTGGATGCGGAGAGGTTGAGCAATTTGAGGTAGATGGGCCTCACCCCTGACCCTCTCCCAAGGAGAGGGGAAAGGCCTCACCCTGCGAGTATGGTGCTTTATTGAGGGGTTGCCGCGATGCTCGGACTGAGGGGTGGAAGACGTTGAGGGCTTGCCTGCCGCAGCCATGGTTGGGAGTTGAAAGGGTTGAGAGGGTTGAGCGGTTGAGGGGTTGAAGAAGTTGACCTGGCCAACAATTTCATCAAACTTCTACCTGAAGTTGGAGCGAGCGGACCAGATCTCGCAAGTTGGTTGAGGGTTGGGGAACACTCAGCGACCACAGCTTTTCCACCACTTCGATAGCTTGGTGCGGAATCGAACTTGCTGCCGCAGGCATGTGGCATGGTTGGCAGTTTCCAAATTGATGGCTTGTCAGTTGCCGCCCGGCAAGCGGGCATTTCAACCTCTTCAACCTCTCAACTTTCAACCTTCAACCTCGCAATTTTCCTCTCTCAATAGAATTTACTCCGATCATCCTTCACCCCAACGGCCTCCTTCAGCGCGTTGAACAGGCTACCGTCAATGCGCGATTGGGCACGTTGCACCAAGCTGGCCTTGTCGATATTGAGGTCCTGTGGTTCTGGTGCAGGGGTATCGCCTGTAACATTCACAACGTACACGGCCATATCGCCTTTCAGTGGCACGCTGGTCTGGCCATTCTCCAACGCGAAGACCTCGCCGATCACACGTGTTTCGCTGTAGCCGCCGGGTAGGCTGCTGGCGTTCAATGCAAGTTCCGATGCCGTTTGTTGTTGAAGGCCCATTTCCGAAACAAGCCCTGCAAGGTCTTTCCCTTTCATCTTCTCCGTCCACGCTTCGGCCTTCTTTTCCTTCACTACTTCCTTGGTGAAGGTCTCGCGTACATCTTCCAACTGCGGTGCGCCTTCCTCACGGATCCCTGTTAGGATCCCCACCACGTAGTTGTCGCCGCTTTGGATCGGTTCGCTCAATTTGCCCACTTCGGCACGGTTCGCCCAAGTGATGGTGCTATTGGCATCTTGCAGACCGGGTACGAAACGCATGTCACCACGAAGTTCATCCACGGGAGTTACTTGTAGACCCAGTTCTTCCGCGGACTTCTTGAAGCTTTCCCCGTCCTTGTTGCGCAGGCTGAAATCATTGGCCTTCTTGTATTCCTCCTTGAAGGTCGCGGGTGATGGCTTCATGTCGCGCTCGATGGTGACCACCCGACGCTCTTGACGACTGCGCTGGCCCAGCACCTCCACGATGTGGTAGCCATAATTCGTTTTCGCGATCGTTATCGCACCCTCTTTCTCATCGAAACTGGCCGCAGTGAATTCCGGTACCATCTGCTTCTTATCGAACCAATCGTAAACACCACCTTTCTCCTTGGTGTTCGATCCAGGGTCCTCGCTGAACTTCACTACCATGTCCTCGAACTTGCTCCGGTCGCGTTTCACCACGGTGAGCAGGCTGTCAGCCAATTTCTTCACGTCGTCATCGCTTTTCTCCTTGCCGGTGCTCAACAGGATGTGTCGCACGCGAGCCTCTGGCAGATCGGCCAACTCATGCACTTTCACCAACTTCCATTGCTCGCCTTGCTGGTAGGGGCCGATCACGGTACCCACCGAGGCATTCACGACCAACGAATCGTTCAGCTTGTCCGCCGTGCCTTCGGTGTACGGGGTCATGTTGTAGGTGCGCGAATCGCTGTTGCCCACTGCAAATGTGCTATCGTTCTTGGCATTGGCGAACGGGGTCTTTAGTTCTTCCAGGTCCAATTTGCCTGCCTCCCGATCGGCTGCGGACGCCTTCACCGGGAACAACACGTACTCGAATTTGCGCGAGGCCTGCTGCTTGTACTGCTGGTCGTTCTTGTGCTGGTCATAGTAACGGCGCAAGTCCTTGTCCTCCACTTGGAAGAGGCTGTCCGGCTCGCTGTCGTAGCGTTTGCCCACGAAGTTGAACGAGGTCTTGGTGTTCTTGGCCAGGTAATCGTCCTTGGCTTGTGCACTGTTCACGTAAACGCTCTTCTTCACCAACGTGGTGTACTTGCTGTACATGCGGTTCTCCATGATCCGGCGCTTCTGGATCGCATGGTAAACCGGTGCGTTCAACTGAACGTTGCTGAAGTACTGCTGCAACCGCTCCTTGCTCACTTGGCCGTCCTCGCCTTTGAAATTCGGTTGGTTCTTGAATTCTGGAAGAATGTTGTCACCATAACGGATGTCGTCATACTCGCTCTTGGTAATGCTGAAACCCGCCTCTTCCGCCTGTGGCATCATCACGCGCTCCTTCACCATCTCCTGCCACACGCTGTTCCGCACCTGTTCGGTCACCTGGGCATCAACCTGCTGGCCGAAATCATTGCGATAGCTCTCGATCTCGTCGTTCACACGACGCTCGTACTCCACGGCACTGATCTCTTCGCCGCCCACCGTGCCAAGCACTTGGTCTTGTCGGCCGCTACCACGCCCACTGAACAGGTCGGTGAGGATGAAGGCCGCCATGGCCCCTCCCACCAACACCAACAACAAACCGCTTCGCTCGCGGATCTTACCGATCACTGCCATTACCTCTTTGGAATAGGGGTGCAAATATAGGGGGATGGGCCTAACGGAAGCTGTGCTTCGTAATTCCCTGTAAGGCAACCGGTTGCGAACATGAAGGAAGACCTATCACCACTTGGCACCCTTATTCCAGATACCCCCGCTCCACATCCACCACTTCCAGCCGCACCAGGTCCACACGGCCATGCAACACTTGGGCTATGGTGATCTTGAATGGCGGCAATTCCACCACCTGCCCTTGTTCCGGCACTTCGCCGATGCTGTGTAAAATGAAACCGGCGAGGGTGTCATACTCCTCGCTTTCGGGCAGTGCCAGTTTGTGGGTTTCCACCAAGTGCGACACCTCGGTGCGGGCGCTCAACAGGAATTCGTGTTCCCCCAAGCGTTCTTCAACTTCCTCCGGAGTATCGTGCTCGTCCTCAATGTCGCCCACAATGGTCTCCACCACATCTTCCATCGTGAGCATACCGGCCGTACCGCCAAATTCGTCCACCACCACGGCCACGTGGTTGCGCTGTTTTATGAAGAGTTGCAGGACCTCATCGGCCGGCATGGTGCCCGGGATGAAGTTGACCGGCCGCATGACGGCACGCACACTGCGCGGGTGTTTGAACAGTTCGTACCCATGCACGTAGCCGATCACGTTGTCCAGGTTCTCCTTGTATACCAACAATTTGCTCATGCCACTTTCGATGAAGCGTTGACGCAGGTTCTCAATGGTCTCCTCGGAATGGATGGCTTCGATCTCGGCGCGTGGTACCATGAGCTCACGCACTTTGGTATTGCTCAGTTCCAAGGTGTTTCGGAAGTATTCCACCTCGGCGTCCATGTTCGCATGGCTGGGCTGATTGGTGCCCACATCCTTGAGGAAATCATCGAGGTCGATCCGCCCGAACGCCACCTGGCCCGCCTTGGTCTTTACACCGAACATGCGCAAGATGGCCTCGCTGATGGTGTTCATCACCATCATGGGCAACCACAACACGATGTAGAGCACTTGCAACGGCACGGCGAACACGCTCAAGGCCCCGTTGGGATCCATCCGAAAGATCGTTTTCGGAAGGAATTCCGCAAAGACCAGGATGATGAGGGTGCTGATCGTGGTCTGGGCCACCAGTACGAAGACTCCGCCCAAGCCGAAACCACTGAGCCACGGCTCCAAGGCCTTCGCCATGAAGATACCGTACAGGACCAATGCTACGTTGTTGCCCACCAACAAGGCCCCGATCACGCGACCGGGTTTCTTCAGCAATACAGATACAAGTCGGGCCCAGATCGCGCCCCGTTTCCGCTCCAACTCGATATACAACTTGTTGCTGCTCAAGAACGCGATCTCCAGCCCTGAACACAAGGCGGAGACAAGCACGGAAAGTAGAAGGAGAATAAGGTCGCTAAGGGTAATGGCCAAGCAAGGAACGGTCAACGCCGCGTTGGGACGAAGATAGTTTGTCGGGTTGAGGTGTTGGAAGGGTTGAGGGTTGAAGGGGTTGAGGGGTTGAGGGTTGAGGGGTTGGGAAGTTGACGTAACCATCAATTTCATCAAACTCCCAGCAGCGGTTGAACCAAGCGGTTGTTCAACCTCTTCAACTCTCAACTCCTCAACATTCTTCAACCCTTCTCCCTCTCCGCCATTGCTTCCAGCTTTCCGCGCATGAACCGACGGAAAAAGAACATGGCCAACGCAATGCCCGGGAACCAAAGCCACTGTTTGCCCGCATCGAAGCTCTGGGTAAGGATCACGTACAGCGCGGCAAGGCCCGTTCCAATGGCCAAGGCCAACCAAAAGTGCTCCATGAATCGGGTGAGTTTGCGCATGTTCTTTACGTCTGTGGATCGCTGGAGATCGGTCAATGGGCCCTAGGGAAAGAACTAGTTGCTCTCCAAGGTATCGTCCGGGGCCAAAAATAGCTGACCGGTTATACGATGGATCACATAGTGGCTGAAATCCTCTTTTGCATCGAGCCCCATGCCATGGATCACATCCGGACCACGCTGGATCCGAACGGCTTTATCTGTGCGCACAACGGCGCTGTCTTGCACCCAAGTCAGTTGTTCGGTCTCCAAGCGTTCGCCTTTCTCGTTGATGAAGACCACCTCCCCGTTCACCTCCATCCTTTTCTGGGTTGGCTGGATAAGCCCGCGATCGGCGGTGAGTATGCTGCGCTGACCGCCCAACGTGTCGAAGAAAACGATCTCCACGCCATCGGTCATTTCGGTACGCTTGGGATCGGTGCCCCATTCGGAGATCCGGCCAGCACGCAGGCGGTTCCGCACGTGCCCTGAGTCGGTAAAGAGGTATTCGGCATCCAGGGTGATCCGGTCCGGTGAAGAACCCGCCACTTCAACGGCTGCGACCTTGTCCAGGTCGTTCTTGCACGAAAAGAACATTCCCACCCCGAACAAGGTGGGAATGATCCAAAAAGGTATGTGTGCTCGACTTGACACCGGGACTATTTCCGGGTACGCACCGTGGTGGTCTCGTTAAGCCCACCGCAGGCCACCGCTACACTTTGCCCTTCGTTCAACTGATGAAAGAAGGCATCACTCTGCGTGGGGAATCGTGCGGTAGAGGAAGCCATGCGCTCGGAAGCTTTTTCAGAAACACTTGGGTCCAAGCTCTTGGCACGTTGGTAATAGTCGTAAGCCAACCAGTAGACTCCCCAAACATCGGGCGCTTGGCACCCACTGGCCTGCGCAGCGATGGCGTTCCCGATCAGCATGAGGGCTTCCCCGTTCTTGCTCTCGATCGCCAAGATCTGGTTCGCGTAGCTACGGGCCAGACCATGATTCCCGTTGGCGCTGGCCACCTGACCGGCTTTGAGCAGGTATTTCACTTTGTCCGTGCAACCATCGCAAAGGTCCACCGCTTCCTTCATGTACTTGGAAGCCCCGGAAACATCACCGGCTTTTACCGAGTTCATGCCCAAACTGTATGCGCTTTCGCTGCTGGGGTTGGCCTTGTGTACGTCCTCTGCCAAGGTGCGGTAGATCTTCTCGTCACTGCAATCCTTGCCGTTCAGCACTTTCAACAAGCGCGTCTTCAGTTCAATATCGTCCGGTTTGGCGGTGACCATGTCCGTTACGATCCGGCCGATATCACTACAATCGGCAATGTTGAAGAAGAGGGTATTGATGTTATCCCTTGATTGTTCAACGTAACTCCGGTCACGCTCTTTCAGCTCCGGGTTGTTCAATTTGGCATCGATGTAGCCCATTAGTTCCACGTATTCCGCCAACATCTGGTCTTTCGTGGCTTGGCCCTGGCCGAAGAGAATGTTCAAGGCTTGGTATTCGGCGCTCAATGTGCCGGCCTCGCTCTTTCCCTTGGCACTCGCAATGGAGGCGTGAAGGATATCGTACGCCTCTTTCACACGATCCGGGCTGTACACCAACATGTCGGTGCCTTTGCGGCCCATCACAAAATCGTCCTCACCAAAATTGGCCGCACGCATATCGTAAATGATGTACAACGAGTCGATCAATTGCTGCTTGCGGGCAGGATCCTTTTCCGCAGCGATGAAGGTGGGCAGGATGGTTTGTGCACCATTCTGGTATATCCCTTTGCTCAGGCCCGGGCACACACGAAGCACTTCCTGCCATGGGCGGTAAGCATCCTTCACGTTGTCCTGCTTCATGAACTCCTGGTACAAGGAAGCGCTCCGTACACATGTTGCACTATCCTCCGGGGTGGCCCCGTATTTCGATTGTGCCGAAAGGGAACCAATGAGCACCATGCTGGCCAAGAGGACCGTGATGCGAATTGACTGCTTCATTCTATTCTTCTCTTTTTGAACCATTGTTCTCTGAAATCGGGGGTTATGGTGATCCCGATGAACACTGCGGCATAACGTTCTTGGACCAGTCCGTTCTCCGTGGTGCCCCTGTTCCCCAATTCAGCGCCCAGATTGAGCCTGCTGCGGGTAGAGGATCCCATGACCGGGAGCGATACGCCAAAAGACATGCCGATCTCGTTCAACTGCTTTCCACCGACCACTAGATAGTCGTTGTTGTAACGCACGCCAAGGCGGTATATGCTCCTTTCCAGGAAAGTGCCGCCAATTTCACCGGCCGGTCGCCAGCTGGCCCCCAGTGCATAGACCATGCTTTGGGCCAAGGTGTTCGTTGACCCGTTGCCTTCATTGATCCGCAAATTGCGCCAGTCCTTGAACTTCACTTCGGCGGATACCGACCAGTGCAGATCGAAGATGGTGAAACCGGCACCTAGACCGATCGGGAGCTTGATCACGCTTTTACTCCCTTCGGTGGAATACAACGTATCGAAGGGGAATTCGACACCCGTAGCGCTTCGGCCGAAACTGGTGACCAGCTCCGTGTTCCGCGCACGCAAGTTGGTGGGCAGCTCCACACTTGCCCCGGCCAGATAGTGAAGGGCATTGTCCCCGCGTTCCACGTGCTTCCGCAGATCTCCTTGCAACTGGAGACCCACGTGCCCCGTTACATCGCGCATGATCAAGGACGACACGGCACTGGTGTTGTAGTAACCGGAATTTGAAGGATAGATCGTTTTCCGTGACTCTTCCACACGCCCGAAAAGGTAGCCCACATTCGCACCGATCGCCAGCCGTTTCCCATTGTTCAGCGAATCGCGCTTGTTCACCAGGTTCCACGCCATTCCAAGGAAGGCCTTGTTCAACCCACCTTCGCCGGTGTACCGATCCGTGATCCCATTGGAATTTCCGGGCAGTGGTTGGGCATCGGTAATATCATAGCCCACTTTGCTTACCGGGTTCACCCCCAAGGCCATGGCATATTTACCGCGACCGAAAGGCACTCCCAGGCTGAAGCCCATAAGGTCCACCCGACGGCCCATGCCGCTTGTGATCGCAGTGCTGTACTTGCTGTTACGCACGTTCAGGCCGGTTTCGAAGCAGGTTACCCTCAACCCTGCATACGAGGCGGGGTTCGCAGATACCACGGAAACCGGATCGTTCACCGCTACGCCCAAGCCACCCATAATGGCCTGCGAGACCTGCGTGGAGCCCACGAACTCGCCCAAGCCATAGGCCGAATAGGGCGAGCCGCTACCCTGCGGCGCTTGGCCGAGGACCAGTACCGGCACCAGCAGCAAGAATGCCGCCGTGAAGCGTGCGATGATGTTGTAGCAGTGCATAATAGCCTTCAAGGGTCAGGAACGGGATCGCAAAGATGCCATTTTCAAGCGCGTTAACGAAGCGTGGTCCATCCCCGCCGGTGAGTACAACGGCCATTGCGGTACTTTCATACCCATATCGCCGAATGAATTCGTGCATTTCCCCCAGGATGCCGAAGTGTATACCTGCTTCCAATGATGAAGCTGTCGTGGTGCCCAGATCAGCGACCTTACCACTTACTTCCACCTTCGGCAACCGAGCGCTGTACGCATGCATGGCCATCGAACGCATTGCCATTCCGGGCGAAATGGCACCACCCGCGTATGTTCCGTCGGCGGTCACCAGGTCGTAGGTGATACAGGTTCCCGCATCAATGACCAACGCGGTACGCCCCGGAAAACGAATGGCCGCAGCCGTCGCATTCGCAAGCCTATCGGCACCGAGCGTGGCCCGCGTTCCGTATCCATTCCGCAAGGGTGATGCGGAACTGCCGTCCAATACCAGTACCGGTGCCAACTTGCCCATGGCTTCCAATAGACCGGTGTCCACTTTTGCGGTGGAACCGATCGCCACGGCTGTTGGTCTTTCGTCCGCAAGGAGATCCAACACGGCTGACAAGTCCCCGGTGGCGACACTCCCTTGCGTAATGATCCCCGAGGTGCCGAACAAGCCGATCTTGGTACGCTTGTTCCCTACATCGATCACCAAGTCCAATTTATCCGTGTGCATGGATCGTCCACTTCACTATATTTGCGGCCCTGTTCGCCAACCACCACCAAGGGGCGTACAAAGTTCGGTGCCTTAGCTCAGTTGGTAGAGCAATGGATTGAAAATCCATGTGTCCCCAGTTCAAATCTGGGAGGCACCACACAAGAAACCCTTCCGACCGGAGGGGTTTTCTTCTTCCGGGATGCGGAGTTCGCACGCTGCGGCACGTGGTCGATCACCCATGCTCTTCAAGCCACGCCTTCAATTCCTTCAAGTGCCGCTGTTTCACAGGCTCGCGGTGTACCTTATTGGTGGCGGTGAAGTACTTGTGCCGGGAGAGGAAGCGCTCCTGTAGCTGATTCCACTCCAATTCGGTGGACAACACGCCATAGTACTTCATTTCACTGAAGAGCAAGTTTCCGATAGTTCGAAAATCATCACGACCCAGGTAATCCAGATCCGCATCGCAGAGGATCCGACCCAACTTGTTGCGCGGGGCCTGTGGAATGCGTGTGGCAAGGATCATCTCACAGATCCGCTCGATCTGTTCTTCCGTATACCCGAATTCGGGCAAGGAGCCATGGACGATGCGGCAACCTACCGTTTCGTGGTCGAGGTCCTGTTCGGTGAAGCCTACATCATGATAGAGCGCTGCGGTCTTCAACAGGTCCAACCCTTCACCGGTAACACCTTCCTTCTCCGCAATATCCACCGCACTGGCGTACACGTCCAGCGTATGCTCCAGCGAATGGTAGGTGCGCTGGGCGGGCAATTCCGCTTCGAGCTTACCTAGAACGAATGCACGCGCACCTTGTGGATCCATGTTGCAGCGGCGGGCAAGATAGCATGTGAACATGGAAGGGTTCGTGCAATACCCCTTTGTGGGTAGTTAGAGCGGAACGAGCCGTTCTTTTCGTATACGGATGGTTCTACTTTTACAACCCATGTCCAACACGCCGCGCCGCACCTTCCTCCTGTTCGGGGCGCTTACTCTTTACATCCTGCTGCAATTCGTGTGGTGGGCCGTGTTGCTCTTGCGCAAAGAGAATGAGGCGGCACATTTGGCCATGGAGGTGATGGCCTTGGGCGGTTCCACGGACCACCCCACGGACACCTCACGTGCCATGCGCATGATCGTTGGCGAAGGACTGGTTTTCCTGATGCTGCTGCTGGCAGTGCTCTTCTTCACATACAGGGCCATTCGACGCGATATGGCATTGGCCCGGACACAACGGAACTTCCTGATGGCCGTAACCCACGAATTGCGAACCCCAATAGCAGCGATCAAGCTCCAGCTGCAGACCTTGGCGCGACCCGGCCTGGGCGACGACCAACGTGAAAACCTCCGCACCCAAGCTTTGAAGGAAGCCGACCGGCTGAACGTGCTGGCGGACAAAGTGCTGCTTGCGAACAGTGCCGAAGAAGGAGTCCTTGACCTTGAACTAAAGGATACGGAAGTGATGGGCCTGCTGCGCTCAGTGATCGAACGCGCCAAGGTGCAGATCGCCCCGGACCACCATCTAGCACTGAACGGACCGGTTCGTTTATCCGTGTTGAGCGACCCCAACGCGTTGCGGAGCATTGCCGACAACCTTATTGAGAATGCCGCGAAATATGCACCGGCCGGAACACGCATTTCCATTGGGGTGACCCAAGGGCCAGAAGGCTGGCGATTGACAGTGACCGATGAAGGACCCGGCGTGCCACCAACGGATACCGAACGGATCTTCGAAAAGTTCTACCGCGGCGGCAACGAGGAAACGCGCAAGGCCAAGGGAACCGGGCTGGGTCTGTATATCGTGCAACGATTGGCCGAACGCATGGGCGGGGCGGTCTTCTTGACCAAGGCGGATCCCCACGGGGCTATCTTCGCCGTGTCGTTTCCGAACCGGTGATGCGTGGCCTTTACCGCTTTGTTCTGCGCTGGACCCTACGGATGGGCCCTTGAAATACCAACAATGAATGACTGAGCGGAAAGTGGTACTGATCATCATGGACGGTTGGGGGATAGGCGCCGGGGATGCCACCGATGCCATTGCACAAGCGAACACCCCGTTCATCGATGAACTTTATAAGACCACACCGAACGCCACCTTGCTTACCGACGGGGAAAATGTCGGCTTGCCGCACGGGCAAATGGGCAATAGTGAGGTGGGCCACCTGAACATCGGGGCTGGCCGTGTAGTGTACCAGGACCTTGTGCGGGTGGGCAAGGCGATCGAAGATGGCAGTTTGGAACGGAATTCCGTGTTGAAGAACGCATTCGACCTCGCGAAGCAACCGGGCAAACGGTTGCACTTGATGGGACTCTTGTCCGACGGCGGTGTCCATGGCACGCGCAGCCACGCCGAAGCCCTCTGCCACATGGCCGAGCGGGCCGGTGTACAAGAGGTGTTCGTGCATGCCTTTACAGATGGTCGCGATACGGACCCGCATAGCGGCAAGCACTACATGGAGCAGTTCTTGGCCAACACCAAGAACACCAAGGCCCGTATCGCCTCCATTACCGGGCGGTATTTCGCCATGGATCGGGACAAGCGCTGGGAACGCGTGGCCAAAGCCTACAACGCCCTTGTGCATGGGACCGGCATTGCGGTGCATCACCCATTGGAAGCATTGGACACTAGTTATGCCAGCGGAAAGACCGATGAGTTCATAGAGCCGCACGTAGTGGTGGGTGCCGATGGCACACCGATCGCCACCATTCGCGACGGTGATGTGGTGCTATGCTTCAATTTCCGCACGGACCGGTGCCGCGAGATCACCCAAGCACTGACCCAACAACCCTTCCCCGAACAACACATGGTGCCACTTGCGTTGCACTATGTTACCATGACGGAATACGACAAGACCTACCAAAACGTGGACGTGCTTTTCCGCAAGGACAATTTGGAGCTGACCCTCGGCGAAGTGATCGCCAATGCCGGGAAACAACAGATCCGCATCGCAGAAACAGAGAAGTACCCGCACGTCACTTTCTTCTTCAGCGGTGGTCGTGAAGAGCCGTTCATTGGCGAACGCAGGATCATGCTGCCTTCACCCAAAGTGGCCACGTACGATCTGCAACCGGAAATGAGCGCACAGGGGATCACCGATGCGATATGTGCCGAATTGAAGAAAGGTGAAGTGGACTTCGTTGCACTCAATTTCGCGAACCCCGATATGGTCGGCCATACAGGTGTGTTCAGCGCCATAGTGAAGGCTGTTGAGACCACCGATCGCTGTGTGCGCGAAGTGGTTGAAGCCGGAAAGGCC
>Ga0335394_10007373_pt1 | contig 12431 bp, 11 predicted proteins | sample MAT03_FD_205741 | JGI IMG/M metagenome (GOLD analysis project Ga0335394, IMG submission 205741) | Freshwater microbial communities from Lake Fryxell liftoff mats and glacier meltwater in Antarctica - MAT-03 (spades assembly) (version 2) ... | reverse complement strand
AAACGTATCGCCTGGAAGATGCAGGCCAACATCGAAGGCGACATTTCACAGCGGGCCAGACGTCGCGCTGCCGACCTGGCATGTGGTACCGACATCCGGACGACAGCACCGAAAGCAACAAAGTCCGTGACCAAACCTGCGGGCGACACCGTAACAGGCTTTGTCCAACCCGAAGAAGACAACCGTCTCCCGCCACCGAGTTCGGAACTCGAACGCGTCTACAAGGGCGAGAAGATCTTGGTTCTCGTTTTGGAGAACGGCTTCGAATACGACGGCGCGATCTACAAGACTCTCAGCGCCGTGGCCAAAAAGATCACGGGCCAGCACTGCAACGGCTATCACTTTTTCAACCTCAACAAGAAAGTAGGCCAGCGATGAGTAAGCAAGCCCACAACAACCGCCAACTGAACTGTGCCATCTACACCCGCAAGTCTACCGACGAAGGTCTCGACAAGGAGTTCAACTCGCTCGACGCACAGCGTGAATGTGCCGAGGCTTACATCAAAAGCCAAACGCAAGAGGGCTGGCATTGCGTGCCAGATCGCTACGACGATGGTGGATTCACGGGTGGTAACATGGATCGTCCGGCACTTCGGCAGATGCTGGCGGACATTGAAGCCGGCAAGGTCAACTGCGTGGTGGTCTACAAGGTTGACCGCCTGAGTCGCTCGCTGATGGACTTCGCTCGCATGCTCGAAGTCTTCGAACGTAACCAGGTTGCATTCGTCAGCGTGACACAGCAATTCAACACGACCAACTCGATGGGCCGACTGATGCTCAACGTGCTGCTGTCCTTCGCACAATTCGAACGCGAGCTGATTTCAGAACGAACCCGTGACAAGATCGCTGCGGCGCGACGCAAAGGAAAATGGTCCGGTGGTATGCCGCTGCTGGGATACGACATCGATGGCCAAGGCGGCAAACTCAAGATCAACGAGGTCGAAGCCAACAAAGTCCGGGCAATCTACGATCTCTACCTCGAGAAGCAATCGATCATGGCGACGATCGGTGAACTCGATCAGCGAGGCTGGACCAACAAAATATGGCAGACGCGGAAGGGAACGGAGCGAGGCGGCTCGCAGTTCACTAAAGCAACCCTGTTCAGAATGCTGACCAACGTGACCTACATTGGCAAGCTGGGTTACAAGGACGAAATCAACGAAGGTGAACAGGACGCGATTGTTGACGCCGAAGTTTGGCAGAAGGTGCAATCGCTACTCCGGCGCAATGGACGCACCGGCGGGGTCGAAGCTAGAAACAAGTTCGGTGCGCTGCTCAAAGGCATCCTTCGATGTGCTTGTTGCGACTGTTCGATGACGCCGACGCATACAACGAAGAATGGCATCAAGCGTTACCGCTACTACGTCTGCATCAAGGCGCAGAAACGCGGCTGGAAGAATTGCAAATCGAAGTCGGTGCCGGCCGCCGAGATCGAAAAGTTTGTGGTCGACAAAATACGCCACGTTGGCCACGACGCGGGGTTGGTTGATGAAGTGGTAGAACAAGCCAAGATCCAATCCGAACGCGAACAGGGGGCACTTGTGGCCGAACGGAACGGGCTGGTGAAAGAACTGGAGTATTGGAATGAAGCGATCCGAATTGCCGCGCCGACGATCAAGCCTGGAACTACCGAGGGAACCACTCTGGAACAATTGGCCGACTGGCACGAAAGCCTCCATCGGGCTGAGCATCGACATGCGATCGTATCCGCAAAACTGCGGGCCCTGCAGGCACAGACGTTGACTCGCAACAATGTCGTGAATGCACTAACCAGCTTCGAACCAATCTGGGAATCACTAACAGTTCGCGAACAATCACGGATCGTACAGCTTATCGTGAAGCAGATCGATTACGACGGCTCGACGGGGCGAGCGACGATTACCTTTCATCCCGATGGCATCAAGACGATCGCCATGGAAAACCGTCCAGAACTCCACGAGGCCGCATCATGAACAAACCAGTAAGCGTCGATTTCCAATTCTCCGTCCAGCAGCGTGGCCGTGGAGCAAAGAAGCGAATCGTCGAGGGCACAGGCCCATCGGACGAGTCGAAGCCACCGCTCGAACGCATTCCTCGCATTTCGCGTTACATGGCTCTGGCAGTTCACTTCGAAGATCTCATCAAGCAAGGCGTCGTCACCGACTACGCCGACCTTGCTCGCCTTGGCCATGTGACAAGAGCACGTGTTACGCAGATCATGAACTTGCGGATACTTGCGCCGGAGATCCAGGAAGACCTGTTGTTTTCAAACTTTGGCGGCTTGCCGTTGAGTGAGCCAAATCTCAAAGCACTTCAAAGACTAAGCGCGATTACAGATTGGCAGACACAAAGGGATGCATGGAGCCAACTAGCTAAAGAACCCTCGAAATGTTTGCACTCTAACGCAACTCGGCCCATCTACTTATATGGCCAGCCGTCATCATAGGAAAGAGCGATATCCTCCCCGTCATTGATTTGAAATGAAATCACGATTAGCTTCGTTGGGTCCGCTTCATCCTGCGAAACGCAAATCACTGCACTTCCGTAGTATTCTCGTTCCCACTCTCCACTTTCTTGCTGGGTCCAGAGAGATTTTGTTTCGCTGTCGTAAATACCATGCTCAATGTCGTCGTAACTCACATCCGCGACAAACTGGATTGTTAAATCGAGTTCTACTGTCGCAACACGTGCATCCAATTTCACGATAGACATTGCGTGAATCTCAATGTCGTTGACGCTGACTTCGTTAACGTCGCCCTCGCGATCTTCGATGAAAAAGCCAAGGCTCGGAAACTCAGTTTCAATGAAAGATTCGATTGAATCTTGATTGGCATCGATAATGGCTCTCAGTTTCGATGCAGCTTCTTGATCCTCACGGATGGCCAAGTCGAGAAACTGGTCGACGCTCTGAACATAAACTAGCTCAGTGACTTCATCGCAGTATTCTTTCATCCCGAGGTCTTGTGAAGCCACGTAAACCTTGCGGCCTTGTGCAATCGCCCAACCCCGGACGGACTCTAATGCGAAAGCATCAGGAAATTCGTGCTTTTTATCTCCGGTACTAAAAGGCGGGCGGGTTTCGGCGTAGCGATCAAACACCAGCTTGGGATCAACTGTAGATACGGAGATCTGGATCGTTGTTATCATCCCGATGAACTTCTCAAGGGCATCATTCAAAGCTTTTGTTACTTCATCTGCATCGAACTTAGTGAAAACCACTCCCAGTTTCGGATCATCAAGATTGCGAAGCACCCTCGCCTTGTCAGAAAATGATTTGTGTAGTCGCACCGATTCTTGTGCGGACTTCTTCAGATGGTCGCGAACCTCAGACTCAATTACATCAGGTAGCAACAACGTTACGCGATCATAGGTGGACAGGATTTTTAGTGTGCCCGCTCCAAACGCGTAAGAGAGTCGCTCGTACTCGGAAGTATCAATGAATAGGGTTCGAGATTCGAGAATGCCCGATTGAACCGCTGATACAGATTGGTTTGATTCTTCGTCATTCACGTCAATTGTCCTTACTTGATTGGGGATTAACCACCCGGTGACGATTGGCGGCTCAGTCCAGGCTCGCAAGAACTCGATCCAGTTTCCGATCCGAGAGTTCCGCGAGGCGTCGAAAAGCGTCGGGGCGGGCGATAACGCGGCGACGGATGGGTTCGGGGACCTTCTCGGCCAGCAGGAGCAACTCCTCCTCGTCTCCGCCAAGTTCGACGGCAAGCAGATGAAGCAACTTTTCTGATGGGCTATGGCCATCTTCCAGTTTGTGGTTCTCGATCTTCGAAAGGTACGTGAAGCCAACGTCCACGCGGGAAGCCAGTTCGCGCAGGGAAAGCCCCTTTACTTTTCGAAGCTCTCGCAGTTTCTGTCCAAGCGTCATTTCGTTCGCCACTTGTTGGCTTAGCCCAAAAGCAGTAAATTGTTGCACTGGCTAGTCAACATACACGGGAAATCGAGCGTTGCCTAGACACGCCAACTAGACGCTGATTTTTTGCACGAAGAAATGCGGGCCGTATGAATCGAGATCAACTCAAGCAACTCGAGCGACAGCTTTGGAGTGCTGCTGACAATCTTCGCGCCAACTCGGGTCTGAAATCCAACCAATACTCGACGCCCATTCTTGGACTGATTTTTCTGCGCTTTGCCGACAACATCTATCGACGCAGCGAAGTGGCTATCAACGCTGAGTTCCAAAAGCTGAAAGGTACACGTCGCGAAGAGCCAATAGATAAAATCGCGACGGCTAAATGCGGGTTCTACCTACCCCAGGAGGCTCGCTACGACTATCTCCTCGAGCTACCCGAGAAAGAGAACATTGCCCTGAAAATCAAGGAAGCGATGTCGGTTATCGAGTCTTTCAAACCTGAACTCGAAGACGTGCTTCCAAAGGATGAATACTTTCAGTTGATGCCGGACAGTTCCTCATCATTGCTCAAGTCTCTTTTGAAAACGTTTGCGGACATCCCAGCGGACGCCGAAGGGGATATCTTTGGGCAAATCTATGAGTACTTCCTCGGCAACTTCGCTCTCGCCGAAGGTCAAGGCGGTGGAGAGTTCTTCACGCCAAAAAGCGTCGTTCGCGTAATGGTTGAGATCATCGAGCCGCACGGAGGCAAAGTCTTTGATCCAGCCTGCGGTAGTGGTGGCATGTTCGTTCACTCGGTCAAGTTCGTTCAACAACATCGCGCCGCCGTGAATCAAAAATCGGCTCATGAGGACATCTATGTCTATGGTCAGGAAAAAACTGGAGAAACAGTAAACCTGGCCAAGATGAACCTTGCAGTAAACGGACTGCGCGGAGAGGTAAAAAAAGGAAATAGCTACTACGATGACCTTGTTAACTGCTACGGCAAGTTCGACTTCGTTCTCGCCAATCCTCCATTCAACGTTGACGATGTAAACCTCAGTCGCGTCAGTGGCGATCGGCGCTTCAATGAGTATGGCATTCCTCAAAACAAAACGAAGTTCAAGAAAGGTGAAGAAGCCAAACAGACAGTCCCCAACGCTAACTACCTTTGGATTAATCTCTTTGCCACTTCGCTAAATGACAAAGGGCGAGCCGCTCTGGTCATGGCCAATAGTGCATCGGATGCTCGACACAGCGAGGCCGACATTCGGAAGACACTGATCGAAAAGAACTTGATCTACGGCATGCTCACGCTTCCGTCCAACATGTTCTACACAGTGACTTTGCCAGCCACATTGTGGTTCTTCGATAAAGCCAAAGAAGACAATCGCGTTCTGTTCATCGATGCTCGCAACATTTTTACTCAGATCGACCGGGCGCACCGCGAGTTCTCAGAAGAACAGATCGCCAACATTTCCATCATCTCGCAGCTTCGCAAAGCAAACCGCAAGGCATTCACTGCGTTGGTCGATCGTTACTTTATAAGTGGCTTCGCTCAACTGAATGAAATGGACAGTCGAGTCGAACCGATTGCTCAGCAAGTGATCGACGTCCTGGACGGTACGCCAGAAATCGTTACGGAGGCAAAGACCGCTGTCAGTGGTCTTGTGAAGGGCTGGAAGCAACTTAGTAAATTTCGAAAGGCTTACGACAAGTATCTTGAGGAACATAGCGATCAGTCGGACGTGGCCGTACATAACAAAGCCCAACGCAAACTCGCGGAGTCGTTGGTTCCGTTCTTCGATGTACTTCACACCGAATTAAAACATCTGGACCGCGTTGTTCGCTCGCATCAAAAACACAAAACGGATCAAGCGAAGGCCGACGGAAAACGATTCAGCATCGATCGTGACATGAAGGAACTAAAGTCACGACTCGAGCGACTGCACTCGGAGATCCACAATGCCGAAAGCTTCTTCACTCATGTGGCATGGCTTCAAGAACGATTCCCCGCAGCTAAGTATGAAGACGTGACTGGGCTTTGCAAGTTAGCAACGATTGCGGAGATCAAAGAGCAGGACTACTCGCTCAACCCTGGACGGTATGTTGGAGTTGTCATCGAAGAGGATGGCAAAACCGAGGAGGAGTTCATCGAGGGACTCGCCGAAATGCAATCGACTCTAGAAGCTCTCGATTCAGAAGCAACCGAACTTTCATCGGTCATTCGACACAACGTCAAGCAACTCATTGGGGACGAGTAGTTTTGATTGAAATCCCCGCAATTATAAATTCAAGTGGCATCTCGATTCGTGCGCACTGCCATTGCCCGCATCTCAAGAATGGTCATTGGTTCGCGCTTGATATGGCAATGACCGGAGACGCCCCCAAGGATTTTCTTGGCGTCTATGAATACGGTGCACCTGGATGCAAGCGAGGTCGCCGAAAGTCGTGGCCACGTTACATCGCCAAGGTAGGGCACAAATGGTATCCCAACGAATCAATCACCGAGCATCTCATCACTCGGCTTGGTCAGTCGCTGAAGATGGATATTGCCGACTCTCGGATTGCGCATGTGAGAGGGCAGGTCAGGTTTCTTAGCCGTTATTTTCTAAAAGGCACCGAGTACCTGCTTCATGGCGCGGATATTTTTGCGTCCTACCTGGAAGACCATGACAAAACGTTTGTTCAAGGGATCGAAGACGAAGGCAAATCTCCCGAGTACTTTGACTATGACTTTGTGGCTGCATCGATCCGTGAAATGCTCCCAGGCACCGCAGACGCTATCCTTCAGAAGTTCCACCGAATGCTAGCCTTCGACGCGATAATCGGTAACAACGACCGCCATTTCTTCAATTGGGGAATAATCTGCGACCAAACCGGTAGGCACATTTCCCGCTTTAGCCCTATATTCGATACAGCGAGAGCCCTTTTTTGGAACCACTCCGAGGCAAGTTTGTCTAAACTAGAAGAAAAAGGTCGGCGTCCAGCCGATCAGATTCGAAAATACTGCCGGGAGTCCTACTCCAAAATTGGGGCGACGGGCGAAGGTAGAGTCAACCATTTCGCGTTATTGGCCTCCGTCCTTAATCGTAATCCGGCAACCAAAACAGACTTCGACATTCTGGCTGGTATCGACGCCGAACCCGTAGAATTGGTAAAGATTTTGCTTAAAGGAGAATTTGCTCGCTTGATTTCGCCATTGCGGCAGACATGGATCTGCCGATTACTTGAATACCGTACCGAACAGTTTCGACTCACGCTCCAAGGAGAACCGACAAATGCTTGACAAAGTCTTGCGCTACCTACGCGGTGTTTCTTCAGGGCGTGGCACTGAAGCGATCGACCGTTCCAACGACGCAGAATTCGTACTTGTCTTGGGGCGGCTTCCGATGCTTGTGCTTAGTCGTAATTCGCAAGGTTGGACGATGCGTTACACGGAAACATTTAAGAAGCAGAGCCGAATCGCTCCGCTGGTTCCATTTCCCGACGTAAACAAGATCTACCGTTCGCCCGAACTGTGGCCCTTCTTTTCAGTCCGCATTCCAAGCATCGCTCGACCAGAAGTCCAGCGGACGGTTAGGGAAGAGCATCTCGACTACGACGATGTAGCTGCCATGCTACGACGTTTCGGCCGCAAAAGCGTTGCCGACCCGTTTGAGCTTCGGCCCGACCCAGATGCCAACGAGCTCGTTGGTGCCAACTAATAGTTGGTAGCCACCCTCTGGAGTGCCCAGCGTCCGCCGTTGTAACGTATAATCATTATTCGTGGTTTTGGCGGTATATTTGAGGCCCAGGGATAAAGTGGAATGTCGGTCGAAGGCAAGTCGTTGGATTACTTTGGAAAAGTTGGACGTGGCAAGTCTCGCCATCGGCCGAGGAATGACCCCGCTCTCTACAGTGGTCCTTATCCATTCATACAAACAGCCGACATAACGAATAGTGACTTGTACGTTTCTAGCTACAGTCAGACTTATAGCGAAGCTGGTTTAGCTCAAAGCAAGTTATGGGAGCCGGGTGTTCTATGCATCGTTAATGCCGGGGTAAATACCGGTGACAGTTCAATACTTGGAATCCAAGCCTGCTTTCCCGACAGCGTCATCAGCTTCAGCGCAAATCCAAAGCGTTGCGATGTTCGATTCATCAAGTACTTTCTCGATTCAATCAAAAGCGGCATTCGATCCATCACGATGGGGGCGACTCAGGACAACCTGAGCGTATCGAAGTTGCTGACCATCAAAGTACCTGCTTAACCTGTTGAAACGCAGCGGAAGATAGCGGGGATCTTGTCGGCTTATGACGACTTGATCGAGAACAATCGGCGGCGGATCGCGATTCTCGAACGGATGGCCGAAGAACTCTACCGCGAATGGTTCGTCCGCATGCGCTTCCCCGGTTACCAAAACACCAAATTCGTCAAAGGCCTGCCGGAAGGTTGGGCACAGCGGAAACTCGGCGAGGTGATAACACTTAACTACGGAAAAGCACTCAAAGCTGAGGATCGAGTTGCTGGGCCTTATCCAGTTTACGGTTCCGGCGGGATTGTCGGAACTCATGTAAAGCCACTGGTTGATCGACCCGGTTTGATCGTCGGTCGAAAGGGAAATGTCGGTAGCGTTTATTATTCGGATCGAGGGTTTTACCCCATCGATACAGCCTATTACGTTGAGTCGACGCTTGCCGACTCGTATCTGTATCATCTCCTAAATTCAATGAATTTCATCAACAACGATGCAGCGGTTCCGGGGCTCAATCGAAATCAAGCGTACTCGAACCTGCTCTTGTTACCGCAACAAAACCTTATCACGGCATTTGAAGACATTTCGGGTAAATTAGGAATCAAAACTCGAAAGCTCAGAGACTCAATATCGTTATTGAATAGCCTTCGTGAGAGTTTGCTGAATCGATTGGTTTCAGGAAAGCTGCGAGTGACGGCACTCGATATTCGAATTCGGGATAACGATGCGGCGATTTCGGCCGAGCCGGAGCTAGCCAATGCCTAGCTTTCTCTCGGAGGACGATATCGAGCGCGAAATCATTCGCGTGATGACGGATCGCTGGGGGAAAGACTACGCATTCACAACGCTCAATTGTCTAACGAAGGAGCCACAGGATCTCAATGATGGCTCCTATCGCACGGACAAACGCAATTGCTTTCTACCTCATAAACTTCGCGAAGCGGTCACGCGACTGAACGAAGTCCCTGAGTCTGCCGTAGAGGATGCCATCGCACAACTCACCGCGCGACGGGGCAATATGTCAATGGTCGCGGCTAACCGCGAGATTGCCTCCTTGATCCGTGAGGGGGCCACTGTCCAATTCGATGATGCTCACGGACGCAAGCAGACCAAACGTGTAAAATTCATCGACTTCGATGCACCGGTGCAAAACACCTTCACTGCAGTGACCCAAATGTGGATACAAGGGATCGGACCCGCCGGTCGCTTTCGTCGCCCCGACATCCTGCTGTTCGTTAACGGCATCCCATTGGTCTTCATCGAACTCAAGAACAGCAACGTCAACGTCCAAGACGCTTACACCAAGAATCTCACCGATTACAAAGTAGACATCCCGCAACTCTTCCATGCTAACGCCGTTTGCATCCTTTCGAATGCCATCGAAACGCGAGTTGGTAGCCTAACAGCCACATGGGAGTTCTTCTTCCCATGGCTGCGCACCGACGATGAAAAAGAAAAGGTCGACCGCAAGAAGATCGCTGCCGATACCGACAGCCTGCCGCGCGTGATCGATGGCTTGCTCACGCCGCCGCGATTATTGGACTACGTGGAGAACTTTACGTTGTTTTACAAAGAATCGCAAAAGATCATCGCACAGAATCACCAGTTCATCGGCGTGAATAATGCGTACCAGCGCTTCGAGCGTCGTACAGAAACACCGGGCAAGCTCGGTGTGTTCTGGCATACGCAGGGGAGCGGCAAATCGTTCTCGATGATCTTTTACGTTCGAAAAATTTTCCGCAAGGCTTCAGGGAACTTTACGTTTGTTGTCGTCACTGATCGCACGGATCTCGATGATCAGATCTATCGCAACTTCCTACACACCGAAACCGTCAAGGACAATGAGTGCTGCCAACCCAAAGACAGCGCTCAGATGCGTGACTTTCTGGCGACCAACAAACGGATGGTGTTCACGCTGATTCAAAAGTTTCGCTACGACAAAGGGGTCGAGTATCCGCTGTTGTCGCCGCGATCGGACATCATCGTGCTGGTCGACGAAGCTCACCGCACCCAGTACGAAGACCTCGCCCAGAACATGCGAGCTGGACTCAAGAATGCGCAGTTCCTGGCATTTACGGGAACGCCGCTGCTCGGCCGCAACCGCAAGACGAATCAATGGTTCGGTGATTACGTTTCGGAATACAACTTTCGACAAGCGGTCGATGATGAATCAACGGTTCCGCTGTTCCATCAAAAGCGAGTGCCCGAGGTCTTGATCCAAAACGACGATCTGACCGAAGACCTCTTGAAAATCTTCGACGAAGAAGAGATCGATGGGCCGCAGCAGGAGAAGCTGGAGAATCGCTTTGCCAAAGAAACCGAGGTCATTCGCCGCGATGATCGGCTCGATACGATCGCTCAAGACATTGTCGAGCATTTTCCGGCGCGTGGCTACTTGGGCAAGGGGATGGTGATCTCGCTGGACAAATTCACTGCGGTGACCATGTACGACAAGGTCCAGCATCATTGGAAGGAAAAGCTAAAAACTTTGCGAACGGAAATCGCAGCCGCTGACGCGACGCAGAAGATAAAGCTCAAAAAACGGCTCGACTGGATGAAACGGGTCGAAATGGCCGTGGTTATCAGCCATGAAGCCGATGAAGAGAAGAAGTTTCAAAACCGTGGCTTGGATATCAAGCCGCATCGCGAAAGAATGGAAAAGATCGACGCCGAGGGGCATGACGTTGAATACAACTTTAAAGACCCTAAACATCCGTTGCAGTTGGTGTTTGTCTGCGCAATGTGGTTAACGGGCTTTGATGCACCAACCGTATCGACGTTGTACCTTGACAAGCCGATGCGAGACCATTCGCTCATGCAAACGATCGCTCGAGCTAATCGCGTGACCAGCCATAAAATCGATGGCGTTATAAAGACGAACGGCGAAATCATTGATTACTACAACGTGTTTCGCAATTTGCAGCGGGCTTTACGTGACTATGGCGAGGGTGACGAAGGCTCGGACATGCCTGTCCAAGAAAAAAGCGTTCTTTTCGATTTGCTAGATCGGGCACTCGATGAAGCGACCAAGTTTTGCGCGGAGAGAGGCATGCCACTCGATTATTTGTCGCGAGATGCAGGACAAGTATTTAAGTCGGTCGCAATCTTCGGTGACTACGCTGACAAACTGCTCGGGAACGAAGAATGGCGTAAATCGTTCTACGTCTACGAAAATACCGTATCAGCGCTGTATGCCGCTTGCAAACCAGAGATACTCGGCCAGCCTGCTGTCAGACGTGTCGCAGTCTTCCAGTATCTTCGTGGGATCGTCGAAGCTCTGGTTGATGGGCAAGATGTAACCGCTGTCGAACAGAAAATTAGCGAGTTGCTCGACGAAAGCGTCGTAGTCAATGAAGCAGCGCAAGAGGTTCTGAAGGAGCCCAAGGAACAATGGAAGATCATCCAGAAAGGGCGAATCTGGGATTTGAGTAAGACCGACTTTGAAGCGTTGAAGCACGACTTCAAAAAAGTCGAGCATAAGAATATTGAAATCGTCGACCTGTTGGCATTCCTCAAGAAGAAACTCGAGGAGTTGCTCAACAAAAATGTCAGCCGACGTGATTTCGCGGAGCGGCTGCAAGCGATTATTGATCGCTACAACTCGGGCGCATCATCGACCGAGAATTATTACGACGAGCTTGTCAACTTCGCCGAGTCGATGAAAGCGGAAGACGAGCGTAGTGTCCGCGAAGGCTTGACTGACGATGAATTGGAAATGTTTGATCTGCTCAAGAAGGAAAAAATGACCGAGGCAGAAACCCAAAAGGTAAAGCTAGCTGCGAAAGCCCTTCTGAAGCGGATCCTAGAGGAACACCCGCGTGTCTTGATCGAAGATTGGTTCCGAGAATCACAAACACGTCAGCTTGTCAAAGATGCATTAGCGGAAGTGCTTGATGCCACGCTTCCGGAAACCTATGACAAACAACTGTTTCAGAAGAAACGAGATGACGTATTCGACGTGATTCTCGACTACGCACTCAGCGGTGCCAAGTTCGCAGCCTAAATTTTGTCCACCTCTGACATGTGGTCGTTTCTCGTCAACGCGCAGTTCCACGTTCAAACCAACTGGAACGTCTTGTTTTCGCGTTTCTTTTTCGCAGTGACCAAACGTGTCATAGCGACATGAATGATAGCTCTCGCGATTGGCAGTGGCTTGGCCTGGATGGAATCACACAGGACAACGGTCATGGACTGGCGGATGGGATGCCCATGCTAGGAATTTGCACGGTGGAAGCCGTAGGCCAGCCACTACCAATCGCATTTTTCCGTCAGCCGGTTGGATCGATTGACGTTTATCAATGAAGGATTGCTATGGTTCGCTGATTTTCAAGGTTTACAACATGACCGCTGTTCGACTTCCGCGCTTG
>Ga0335394_10007369_pt1 | contig 12433 bp, 12 predicted proteins | sample MAT03_FD_205741 | JGI IMG/M metagenome (GOLD analysis project Ga0335394, IMG submission 205741) | Freshwater microbial communities from Lake Fryxell liftoff mats and glacier meltwater in Antarctica - MAT-03 (spades assembly) (version 2) ... | reverse complement strand
ACGAAATGCGTGAATCGGTCGTGCTGCAGCAACCATCGAAGCATCGGCCGCGTAAAACGCAAACTTGTCGTAGATGGCCCAGTCCTTGCTGTCACTCGACCAATTTGGTGGATGGATTGCCTGCTCCCATCTGTCGGGATGGAGCATGACTACGCATGTGGCCGGCGCGCCGAGCAGCAACCCGGCAGACGCGGCGACGAACGGCATGAGTCTGCTCGAGAGTCTCTTCTGGGCGAGTTTGCGCGCGGCGGAGACCACCGCACCGACACCGAAACCGGCCAAAGCCGAGGCCGGGACGCTGAGCAGTAGTCGATGGTGAGGCCAGACTGGGTAGTGATCGGCGAGCGAAGCGACGCCGAGGGCTAGCCAAACCGTGTAGAGCCAAAGTAGATGCCGGCGCTGGACGATACCGCTCACCACGCCCGCCACGGCCAGCGCGTACAGCGGCCAATCGTTGCTACAGAACTGCCCGATTGTACCGAGGCCATCGAAGGCACCACCGCGTGATTCTCGGAGGCTGGAATGTGTCTCAATCAGACCGCTCCAGGTGCCCGCTCGAAGCAAAGGCCAAGCCCCGCAGAGCAGGGTGGTCACCAGCGCCGAGAAAAAACATGTCACGTCGAGCCAAGCGCCGCGCTCCCTTTGCTTGAGTCGCCAGCCAGCCAATCCCAAGACCAGCAGCGCCAGCGGGGGTGCCAGGAAGGCGGTGAACAGTTTGGTGGTGAGCGACAAGCCTAGAGCGGCGCCGCTCACTCCTTGCCAGCCAGCTCGCGATTTGATTCGGGTAGGGGCGGTTCGAACTGCTCGGATCAAAGACCAGAGACTGGCTGCCAGCAGCGCGACGGAAGGAAGTCCAATCATGACCGAGACGCTGAGCGGCACGTACGAAGCCGAAACGATCAGCAAGCTCACGGCGACGAACCCATGGCCCCGGCCACCAATCAATCGCATCGCGTCGAAAAGCGCGAACACGAGGAGCCCAGAGAAGAGGAGCACCAAGCTTCGCGCGTTGGCCACGGACCAACCACTCAGGTGAAGCCATGGCCCGAGGAGCACGGTGAATAGCGGCGGCTGATCGGTCCAGATTTCCCGGCCCAGCGAGAAGCCACGGTCGATGAGCAGCGTCTTGATGAGGTTGTTCGACTCGTCGGGGTCGAACTCAAACACATTTCGATATTCCGTGAATGCCGCAACCAGCGTCACGAAAGTCCCGGCCACACCCAGGCTGAGCAGGGTTGGTCGGTAGCGCAGCGCGCGAAGAACGAAGGCCAAGGGTGTTCTGCTTGACATACATCGAGCTCCCCGAATAGGCCGAATGAAAGCGCGGCTCGGCGGGGGGATATCTAGACTGGAGTGGTTGAGCAATGGGGCTTTGCCCATGGGTATGGTTTTCATGTCGGTCACCGTCTTCGGTGTCCTCCGTCGCAAGGCTGGACACGTCCTGGCCGCGCGTGATTACCCGGCCTTGGCCGAGCGCATCGGGCTGACTCATCGAGCTTCGCCGTACAAGACCGGCGTTGGCTCGCTGACGGGCGAGCTGGGGGGGCTCAGAGTGATCGTCGATCCCGACGACCAGCGCTGGATTGCCGTTCGCTACGGCGACGTCGATCGCCCTCGCATCGAGGTGCACACCTACGAACACAACAAGCGCATGCCCTCGGGCCTGCGGTCTTTTCGGGTGGCCGACAAGAAGCTCATGGGCTGGTTCAAGACGGCTTACGGAGCGGCCGAGGAGATTCAAGCGCTCGAAGCGCTCGGGCCGGTACTCGGTCCGCTGCGTTCGATTCGCCAGCTCAAGAGCTTCAGCATCACCAGCAGTGGCCTCACGGCGGTCTTCGACTACGGCAGCCCACCGTTCATCCCCGTCGCCACCGTCCAGGAGGTGGTTCCGGCGCTGGTTCGTGCGGCCCAAGCGCTTGCGGAAGCGGCAGTCCCGGAGTTGGACCCTGGGAGCCCAGATGGAGAAAATACTAATGATTTCAAGGACTAAAAATACTACTGTTTTCCGACGAAACCGGTGATAGATCCAGCGCCCGCTCGATGTTGGCCCTGCCTGCTCGAGGTGGGTAGCCGAGAGGTTCCGACGAGGCGACACCCCGCATGACCAGCTCTGCTGCCAGAACCCACTCCCCATCCGCCGCCCTTCGCGCTTCCGTGGACGGCCTCGTTCCGGACGAGAAGCTTTCCCACCTGCGTCAACTCGAAGCCGAAAGCATCCACATCATTCGTGAGGTGGCGGCCGAGTTCGACAATCCGGTCATGCTCTACAGCATCGGTAAGGACTCCGGCGTCATGGTGCATCTGGCCCGCAAGGCCTTCTACCCGGGTCGGCTGCCGTTCCCGTTGCTCCACATCGACACGCGCTGGAAATTCCGCGAGATGATCCAGTTTCGCGACGCTTTCGCGAAGAAATACGATCTAGACCTGCGAATCCACATCAATCCCGACGGAGTCGCGCGCAACATCAATCCGTTCGACCACGGCAGCGCCGTCCACACCGACGTGATGAAGACCCAAGGTCTGCTGCAAGCGCTCAGCGCCGGCGGTTACGACGCGGCTTTCGGTGGAGCGCGTCGCGACGAGGAGCGCAGCCGCTCCAAGGAACGCATCTACTCGTTCCGTGATCGCTACGGCAAATGGGATCCCAAGAATCAGCGGCCGGAGCTATGGAACCTCTACAACGGCCGCTTGACCAAGGGTGAGAGTATCCGCGTTTTTCCGCTGTCGAATTGGACCGAGCTCGACATCTGGCTCTACACCTACCTCGAACAGATCGACGTCGTGCCGCTTTACTTCGCCGCACCTCGCCCGGTGGTCGATCGCAACGGAATGTTGCTGATGGTCGACGACGAGCGCATGCCACTCGAGCCCGGAGAGACGCCGCGGCTCGAGAGCGTGCGCTTCCGCACTTTGGGCTGTTATCCGTTGACCGGCGCCATCGAGAGCGAGGCCAAGACCTTGCCCGAGATCATTCGCGAGATGCTGCTCGCTACTCAATCGGAACGGCAGGGTCGTGTCATCGACAACGACTCCGAAGGCTCGATGGAAGAGAAGAAGCGCGAAGGCTACTTCTGAAATGAACACCGAGACCGTCACTCCCCAAAATGTCGACGCCTACCTGAAGCAACATCAGGAAAAGGAGCTGTGCCGCTTCGTGACCGTGGGTTCGGTCGACGACGGCAAATCGACCCTAATCGGCCGACTTCTGCACGACACGCACGGCATCTACGAGGATCAGCTGGCGGCCGTGAAGAAGGCCACCAAGCAGGAGGGCGGCGAGGTCGACTTTTCGCTGTTCACCGATGGGCTCAAGGCGGAGCGCGAGCAGGGCATCACCATCGACGTCGCTTACCGCTATTTCTCGACGGAAAAGCGCAAGTTCATCATTGCCGACACGCCCGGCCACGTGCAGTACACGCGCAACATGGCCACGGGCGCGTCGACCGCCAACGTCGCCATCATCTTGATCGACGCTCGCCTCGGCGTTCTTCAGCAATCCAGGCGCCACGCGTACATCGCGTCCTTACTTGGCATCCCGCACCTGCTGGTGTGCGTGAATAAAATGGATCTCTTGGGTTACGCGCCCGAGGTCTTCGACGCCATTCGTGAAGAATTCACGGCGTTCACCGGCAAGCTCGGTTTCCGCCAAGTGAAGTTCATTCCGATCAGCGCGAAGCTGGGCGTGAACGTCGTGCGCGCGGGCACGATTGAAGTGCCTTGGTACGCAGATGCAGCAGGCGGCGGTGGCACGTTGCTCGAGTATTTGGAGACCGTCCCAGTCGACGCTGGCATCAACAAGTCCGACTTCCGTTTTCCGGTGCAATACGTGCTGCGTCCCCACCTGAACTACCGCGGTTTTGCGGGTACGGTGGCGTCGGGCAGCGTGCAGAAGGGCGACGTCGTCATGACGCTTCCTTCGCGCAAGACGAGCAAGATCATCTCGATCGACACGTTCGACGGTGAGCTCGAGCGCGCCTGGGCGCCGATGGCCATCACCATTCGCCTCGAGGACGAAATCGACATCAGTCGCGGCGACATGCTGGTTTTGCCCGACAACCAGCCTGAAGAGGTCGAGCGCTTCGACGCCAAGCTGGTGTGGATGAGCGAGCAGGCGCTGGATCGCGGCCATACCTACTTGCTCAAGCACACGACGCAGCTCGTGCGCGCCGACGTCGAGACCGTGCATTTCTTGGTCGACCTCGAGACGCTCGAGGACAAGAAGGAGACGCGCATCGAGCTGAACGACATCGGCCAGGTGACGATCGCTGCGCACAAGCGGTTGTTGATCGATCCGTATCGCGACAATCACGCCACGGGCGCCTTCATCCTGATCGATCCGCTGACCAACAACACGGTGGCAGCCGGGATGATCGTGGGCTCTTCGGCGGCGTTGTCGGCGACCGCTCGAGAACGCGCTCAGGCGCAGAAAGAGCTGCCAAAGACCCAGGTTGGCGTGGAAGAACGCGCCGAGCGGATGGCCCAAAAAGGCGCAGCCATCTGGCTCACGGGTCTGCCAGCCGCCGGCAAGAGCGAGATCGCCTATGAGCTCGAGCGCCAGCTTTTCGATCGCAAGAACTACGCGCTGGTCATCGATCCCGACGATGGACTCGGCCGGAGCGCGCTGCCCGACGGTTCGAGTCCGGTGCAGGCCCCAGAGATTGCACGACGCTCGGCGGACGCCGGCCTCCTCGCGATCTTCGCCTACGCGACTCCATTGCGCGCCGATCGCGCAGCCATTCGCGAAGCCGTCGGGCCCGCCCGCTTCGTCGAAGTCCACGTGGCAACCTCGCTCGAAGAGGCGCGTCGGCGTGACCGGCGCGGCTCGTTCGCTGAGCGGAAAGATCCCAAGTACGAGGCTCCACTGCAGCCGGACGTCACGGTCCAGTTGGCTGCCGGTCAGGACGCCGCCGACGCCGCTCGGGCGATCCTTGCTTGCTTGGTCGAGCGCGGTCTGTTGCCGAATCGCTACGCGCTCTGAGCGGTGCGTTCGCACAGCCGTCCGGGCAGCCGTTCGGCGAGTTGCGATGGGCATCACGTTGACCTTCAACGACAACGATGGCGATTGAGCCCCGCGGAGCCCGCTTTGGCTGGCTCCAGCGTTTGGAAAGACCCGTCGATGGCGCGGGCCTGGCGGTGTTTCGCATTCTGTTCGGCCTGGTGATGGCCGGAAACGCCGTGCGCTTTCTCGCCAAGGGATGGGTCCGCGAGCTTTACGTCGCTCCGCGCTTTCACTTCATCTACCGCGGCTTCGAATGGGTCAGGCCGTGGCCAGAGCCCTGAATGAGTCTGCATCTCGGAGTCCTCGCAGTGCTCGCCGTCTGTATGGCACTCGGCTTTTGGACGCGCGCTCCGGCAGGCCCAACCGCGGACCCTCGGTCATCGAAGCTGGATTTTGCCCCTCGACTCGCAATGAAAAGCGCTGCCCGGCGCCGCCGACGACCCTTAGGTCGCGAAAGAACCAGCGGCGAGCTCGCCGAAGCGCGCGCCGAAGCGCGCGGTCAAGCTCCGTGCTCGCTCGCTCAAGAGCAGCTCGGCCGCATCCAGGATTTGCACTTCGAGCGCCGCATTGCGCTCCCCGGCTCGCGTGGCCAGGTCCAAAAAGCCGCGCTGAGACAGGTCGACGACGAGCAGAGCCAGATCGTGATGCTCGCCCAGGCTCGTACTCAGCTCGGCTAGTGCCAGCGAGCGCGAGTTGGGTTCTTCAGGCCAGAGGCTTTCGAAGTACTGGGATTGATGAAGGTGTGTCTTCACCGCTTTGCGGAGCTCGTGGAAGGCGTGGGCGCTCCGCTTCCGCCGGGCTTGCCCCAGGGCTTTCCGGGCGCGGCGGTAGGTTCGGCGAAAGCCGCGTTCGACTAGTTCGAAGCCGGCGTCGAACTCAGGCCATTGGTCGACGTGCGGCTTCACCCTTTCCAGCTCGGCCCTGGCGTCGAGTAGAAGCGCACGCAGCACCAAGAGACGTCGCGGCGCCGCTTCGACGAAGGCGCGGCGCGCTCGCTCGAAGCCCTCGGTCTCGGTGGCCGAGGCGCGCGACGCCAGCTGGTCGAGCGCCTCGATGGCTGCGTCCGCCTCACGCGCACTCGCCAGGCTTCGCGCGGACGATGCCAGCTGTCGATCGAGCTTTCGATGCGCCTTGCCGAGCGGCCGTTCCGCTAGGCGCAGCAGCGCGCGCAAACGCTTGATGCTCTTGCGAGTCTCGTGCAGGGCGGTCCAGGGCTCTGGAGGCTCGGCGACGAGCCGCGTCAGCGCCTGCTCGAGTTCGCCCGAGACCAGACGCTTGAGGCCCTTCCAGATGCCTTCGCTGGGCTCGAAGCGTAGCCGCGCTGGCATCAACGCTTCATGCCGCTTTGGCGGACCTTGTGTTCCAAGTCGCTGAAGCGCTTGGCTAGTGCGCGGACGAGGGCTCCCGTCCAACCGTCGGCTCCCAAGCCGTCTTCCATCGTTCGCTTGTCGAGCACGAGCACGGTGACGCGATCGACTGCTTCGACCGAGGCCGCGCGCGGTTCGGCCAGGAGCAAGGCCATTTCACCGAACACATCGCCCGCACCCATGATGCCCAGCGTCTCTTGCGCCCCTCCTGCCGTGGTGCGGAAGGCGCGAACCTTGCCGCTCACGATCATGTACGCGGAGTTCCCGACGTCGCCTTCACGAATCATCAGCTGACCTGGCATGAAGAGCTGACGTGGCAAATGGAGGCCGCCACGCAGAAAGGTGCGAACGTCCGTTTGGAGTTCGAGAATCGTCTGGTACCGATCCTCACGCTTGGCGGCGACCGCCTTCTCCACGATGCTGCGGATGCGCTTGGAGACACCAATGTCTTCGGTGGCCATGTCGATCGGGATGATCTCCGCAGCGGCCGCGCGACGCAGAGCCTCGTCCGGATCGTAGGTGTCGCCGTAGGGCGCGTAGCCGCTCACGATTTCGTAGAGCACAGCGCCCATGCCGAACACGTCCGCTCGCTCATCCAGGTCTTTGGGACCTCCACGCGCTTGTTCGGGCGCCATGTAAGCGGAAGTTCCGACGGGTCCCGGCGCGTCGAGAGCCGCGCAGCCACTGTCCTTGCCGATCAATCGCGCCAAGCCCCAATCCATCAAGTAAACCTGACCGAAGTCGGCAACCATTATGTTCTCGGGCTTGATGTCGCGGTGAATGACCCCGCGGTGGTGCGCGTACGCCAGGGCGTCGCAGACCTTCAGGAAAATTTCGAGGCCTTCCTGCAGGCGATCGGTCGAGCCTGGTGTGCGCGACGGATCGGCCATCCAGCGATGTAGGTCCGTGCCGCGCACGAGCTTCATCGTGAAATAGGGTACCCCATCATCGCTAATGGCCAACTCGTGGACGGGCACGATGTTCGGGTGCTCGAGCTGTCCCGTGATTTGCGCCTCGCCGATGAAGCCGCCTTTGTAGAAGGACTCCTTGGCCAGCTCCTTGTCGAGCCGCTTGAGGGCGACGTGACGCAGCAGGTTGCGATCTGTCGCAGGATGGATGCGACCCATACCGCCGCGTCCAAGCTCGGCGAAGACTCGCAGGTTGTCGGGGGTCGGGATGCCTTCCTTTCGCGCTTCCTGTTCGGTGACGCCGTGGGCGCCCCCGGCGGGGATACGTTCGATCAGATAGACGGGCTGCGGTTTGCTTTCCTTCTGTTCGGCCATCGCGCCGGCACTATAGATCGGGACTTCGCCTGGGGGCTTCACGAAATCGCCGGGCCTTTATTGAGGCTGTTCCCTCAGCATTTCGCGGAGCCAGGGCAGCAAATCTTCTCCGATTTCGGGTGGGACGAGCGCGCCGGGGCCAGGTTCCCGGCCGAGCGCCGTCACCTCGGCGAGGCGGTCCAGGTAAACGTCTCGACCAATCTCGAACACCCCCAGAGACGCCAGGTGTGGCGTCAGGAACTGGACGTCCAGCAGTCGCACACCGAGCGCGAACAGGTGCGTGACGGCTGCCACCAGCGCCACCTTCGACGCGTCGCGCTGGCGATGAAACTTGCTCTCGGCCGCGAACAGGCCTCCCACCCACACTCCGTAAAGTCCGCCGATCAGTTCGTCGCCGTCGCGCACCTCGTAGGCGAGAGCATCACCGACGACGCCCAGGTTCGCATAGGCGGCATGCATCTCAGCCGTGAGCCAGGTGCCCTCTTCACGTTCGGCGCAGCCGCTCAGCACGTCGTTCAGGTCTCTGGTCGCTCGAACGGTCCAGGTCTTGTTTCGAAGCGTGCGCCACAGGCTGCGCGAAACGTGCAGATGTTCGGGATCGAGAATGGCACGCGGATCGGGGCTCCACCAAAGGATCGGTTCTTCGTTGAACCAAGGAAACAAGCCCTGACGGTAGGCGGCCAGGAGCCGGGCACGCGACAAGTCGCCTCCGCCCGCGACCAGTCCCGCGGGGTCGAAGGCGCGCGGATTGGGGAACAAGGGCGGCGCGTCTTCGGGGATCCAAATCGGGCGACGAGGGCACATGTGGGACCCTCTCAACATAGCTGAAGCTCCCCACGAGTTGCATTCGGCGCGCCCGAACCCATCATGAATGGGTGATCGGACTGCTGAACTTTGCCATCGACGCGCTTTGCGTTCTTTTGATCGTCTCGGCGCTGCTCTCGTGGGTGGCGCCCAATTCGCGTCACCCGGTCATCGTTTTCTTGAACAGGGTGACGGAGCCGATGCTGGTGCCCATTCGCAAAGTCGTTCCGCCGGTCGGTGGGCTCGATCTAGCGCCACTGCTCTTGCTGCTCGGTCTGCGGCTACTGCAACGTCTACTTTGACGGCGCCGCTTCGGGGGCGAGCACGAAAGCGTAACTGCTCGCTCCGTTCTCGATGAGCCAGGCCTTCGGTGCCGCGGAGTCGAGAGTGCCGAGCGCCGCGTACCAACCGAAGCTCTGCCAAGCTGCAGAATCCGTCACTAGCGGGCGCAGAACCAAATCGATCTCGAGGTAGCCACCCTCCGTGGCCTCCGTCAGTCGGGGCCCATAGCTCCAGGTCTCGCGACCGACACGGGGCATGGCGTCATTGTGGAGTGCCCCACCGTAGGCGAGCACGAGCGGCCGTCCTGGCGAAAGGCGCGTGCGGCGCTCGACGACGGCTGCGCCGGTCAATCGGGCGATCGTTTCCATCATCGTCACCACCCCGAGCTCGCCTGCTGCTTGAATGGACTTCAAGTCGTCGCAGCTTGCCCGCAGAATGTCTGGCACGATGCCGAATTCTCGGGCGCGCTTGCCGAGCTGGGCATATTCGTTCTGATTGTCCTCGGCCTGGCCTGTGGTGATTGCATCGGCCTCCTTCTTCACGGCTTGTTTGGCGCCGTCGCAGCCACTGGTGGCGGCCAAGAGTTCCACGAACAGCGCGCTCGTCTCGGGCGCCAGAACCGGCAGCAAATCGTCGGTGAAACGCCGTACGGTGGTGCGTGCAGTGAACCCCGCTGGCGTATGAGCTTCACCAAAACCGATGGTGCTTGGCTTGGTCTTGGCCAACAGCGCGCGCAGCGCAGAAGCGTCGTCGTCGAAGGCGAAGCAGGTCTTGTCGGCGCACGCCCGGGGCGTGGGCCAGGTGTCGGCCGCTTTTGGAACGGGCACAGAGGCCGCGTTTGGCACAGGTTCGTTCGTGAGCGCGGCTTCCGTGGGAGCGGCGGGCGCGGGAGGAGACGTCGCGCATGCGGCACTCAGGCAAGCGAACAGAGGCAACAGGCGCGTGGCGACAAATGTGGACATGCAGGAAAGGGATTCTATTCCCGACCAACTGTCGTCGCGACATTCTTGACAATCCTACGGTGAATTCGCGAAAATCGAGCTACCTGGACCTTGCCGACGCAGCTTCGCCTCTTATGTTTTCGAAGTGATCGGCTTCGACCCCATCTACCTGTTGTTCCTGCTCCCCGGCTTGGCTCTGAGTTTCTGGGCGAACAGTCGCGTCAAGTCGACGTTCAAGCGCTACGCTCGAGTCAGCAGTCGCAAAGGCTGGACAGGTGCTGAAGCTGCGCGAGAGCTGATCAGCAAGCGCGGCATTGCAGGCGTCGTCGTCGAAGAGACGCCCGGCTTCCTTTCGGACCACTACGATCCGGGTGCGCGCCGGCTGCGCCTCTCGCCCGAAGTCTACCACGGGCGGTCACTCGCAGCGCTCGGGGTCGCGGCACACGAAGCGGGCCACGCCATCCAACATGCAACGAGCTACGGGCCCTTGCGCTTCCGTTCCTGGGTCGTGCGCCCAGCCATGATCGGCTCGAACTTCGGCACGCTGCTCGCCGGCGTAGGCGTTGCTCTGCAGAGCACGGGCCTCGTCTGGGTCGGCATCGTATTGTTCTCGGCCTTCGTGATCTTCACCTTGATCACGCTTCCGGTCGAGTTCGACGCGTCGAACCGCGCCGTCTTGGCGCTCGAGCAAGGCGGGATGATCTACGCCGACGAAGTGCCGGGCGCCCGGGCGGTCCTGCGCGCGGCGGCCATGACCTACGTCGCCGCAGCCGTTTCGGCCATCCTGCAGCTGCTCTACTTCCTGATGCGCTCGGGCATTCTCGGCGGGCGCCGCGACTGAGTAAGGCCGCCAGGCGCCCGCGTCTTGGCAAGCGTCGGGCCGTGTGCCAGTTACGGCGCGTATCGGCGCTCGTAGCTCAGTTGGATAGAGCATCGGCCTTCTAAGCCGATGGTCGGTGGTTCGAGTCCACCCGGGCGCGCCAGAAAAACCGTGGATGAGCGGGCAAGCCTTGGCGCACTGGGCACCGAGAGTGCCTCGTGCGTCGAAGCCGTGTTTCACGGCCCGGCCCAACGCTCGGCGGCCTCGATCGAAATCGAGTTCTGACGGGTCTCACGGAGCTACGCTACTCCAGCCGAAGTAGATGAGCGCGTAGTAGAGCGCGAGACGCGGGATGCGCCACAGGCAGAGCAAGACGAAGAAACGGGTGGGCAGACGGCTCAGGCCGGTGAGGTAGAGCAACGTGCCGTAGGGAATCGGCAGCAAGCTTGCGAACAGGGCACCTCTGTCGCCCAGGCGAAGCAGCGCGCGTTCGGCCAGGCGGCGCGGTCGTTCGAGACGGTGCGAAAACCACGGGACATCGGCAACGGCATAAGCGAGCCGATAGGCGATCACACTCCCCAGCATCGAGCCTACTGTGATGGCCGCAAACGACAGCCAAAATGGCGAGCGCGACGAGATCGCGAGCAGCATGTAGAGCTGCGGCGGGATGGGGAGGTGGAGGCCGTCGGAGAGGAACGTTCCCAGCATCATGCCGACGTAACCGAAGCGGAGGACGAAGGTTTGTCCCAACCCTTCCAGCTCGTGCCGAAATAAGTGAGAGAACGCAGCGACTATACCTAGCAACACGATCAGCGCGGCGCCGAGACGAAGAAGCAAGCGCACGATCTCCTCCCGAGTGTACGCGAGTTCGTGGGTCGAAGGTACGGACAAGGGCTCTTGCTACACACAAACGGGCTCGTTGGCGATTGCCGGAGGCGGTGTCCAGCTGGCTTCGGGCTCCTCTGTGGCTAGCTCAGCGGTTGGGCTAAGGCTTTGGGTGATGAGGTTCGGTTTCGTTGTCGGCTGGGCCCTGGTCTTGGGCTTCGCATCGCTTTCTACGCGAGCCCACGCGAGCGACACCGAGGAGCGCTTCCGCGCCTCGCTGCACCTGGCCAATGACGCGGCGTTCTTGCGTCTCACCGCGAATACGGATCGTTTCTTCACGAGCGGTTTTGGCGCTTCGTTCACGTGGGGCGGAGCGAGAGTCGCGCCGCTGATGCGCTGGCTCCCGGGTGATGCGGCGTTCGGTGACGAGAAGCGCGCCTTGGGCATGGTGATGGCTCAGCTGCTCTTTACTCCGCAGGATCTGACCCTGAGCCCACCGGATCCAGACGACCATCCCTACGCTGGGTATCTGTACTCTGGCGCGTTCTTTCAGCGCGCCAACTCGCTCACGTTCGAGCACCTGCAGCTCGACGTCGGCGTCGTGGGGCCGGCTGCTCTAGGTCGCGAAACCCAGCAGGCTTTGCATCGCGCGTGGGGGTTGGCCCAGCCGCGTGGCTGGGACGCTCAGCTCGAGAATCAACTCACGGTTCAGGGAAGCTTTCGCAAAAAATGGCGACTCGAACTCGCGACCGTGTCGCTGCACTCGTGGGGGCCGCTCGCCCTGCAGTTCATTCCCGAGACCGAGATTTCACTCGGTAGTGTCACACGCAAACTGGAGCTCGGTGGCCTCATGCGAGTCGGAGTGGCCTTGGCAGACGACTTCGGTCCTCACCAGCTACTCGCTGTCGGCAGCTTTACGGGTCGGCCCGTGCGGGCTCCTCTGAGCGCTTCGGTCTATGCGCGCGCGACCGGGCGCATAGTCCACGGCGATCTGTTCCTCGATGGCAATGGTCCGGTTGGGGTCACTCCGGAACCGCTCGTCGGGCTGGCCGAATTCGGTTTCGTTTTTCAGTACATGGCCTCGCCATCGAGCAGCTGGGAGCTTGGCTACG